>Ga0163147_10004438_pt1 | contig 17877 bp, 19 predicted proteins | sample OliLakLV19MP6G1_FD_148597 | JGI IMG/M metagenome (GOLD analysis project Ga0163147, IMG submission 148597) | Freshwater microbial mat bacterial communities from Lake Vanda, McMurdo Dry Valleys, Antarctica- Oligotrophic Lake LV.19.MP6.G1 | ecosystem: Environmental > Aquatic > Freshwater > Lake >...
CACCACCCCAAAACCAGAAAGAAAGGCGAACGGACTCTCGTAATGCGCGGCCCGGATCAGGGGGCTGGGTCACGTTCACCGCCGCTTCGAGGTATCGGGCCTGCGCATCGGTCGTATCGCCCGGCAATGATTTTCGCAACAGCACGGGTTCCGACTGGCGCGCGAGAATGGCGACGCAAGGAGGTCCAGCTTAGGAAAGCCAGCATCTTGCGTCCGGATTTCTTGCAGCGCGACAATGTCCGGTTTCTCCCTGGCGAGCCATTCCATCAGCCGGGGCAAGCGGCCGCGTATGCCATTGACGTTGAACGTCGCGATTTTCAAGCTTGTGCCTTCAGGAGCTTGCGGGCCGCCACGTGGAAGGGTCGCTCGGCGTCGCAATAGTCCTCCCAGGGATCAGCCTTTGTCAGTAATCTGGGAACCGTCCGGATCGAGTAACGAGCTGGATCAAACCCGGCACGCACCTGACTCCAGGCGATCGGCATGGACACGGGCGCTCCTGACCTGCCGCGGGGCGATAGAGGCGCGACCGCCGTCGCGGTGCGGTCGTTTCGCAGATAGTCGAGAAATATACGGCCGACGCGATCCTCCTTCGCCATCTTGATGAGATACCGGTCTGGGCTGTCCGACGCCATCTGGCGGCAAAGTTCCTGGGCGAATCCCTTTGCTTCCGGCCACTTTATCTCCTGCTTCGTTTTCAGTAAGGGCGTGACGACATGGAGGCCTTTCCCCCCGGTCGTCTTGCAGAAGGCTTCGAGTCCAAGCGCATTGAGCCGGTCGCGCACTTCTTTCGCGCCTGCTATCACGCGCGCAAAGGGGACGTCAGGCGCGGGATCGAGGTCGAACACAAGGCGCCCCGGCGTCTCCGTCTGAAATGGCTGACAGTTCCACGGGTGTAGTTCAAGAGCGGCGATCTGGGCCGCCGCGATCAGACCTTCGACACAATCGACTTGCAGGTAGGGCTTCTTTTCGCCAGCGACCTCGCTGAGGGTGAACAGGTTGGAGGCGCCTTTCATTGCGTGTCGCTGAAAGAACGTTTCTCCCGCGATCCCGTCGGGCATGCGAACGAAGGAGCACGGCCTTCCCCTGATGTGTGGAAGCATCCGTTCGCCGACGTGTTCAAAATAATTGGCGAGATCGAGCTTGGTGAACGCCGGCTCCCCAGCATCTTTGGGCCACAGTGTCTTGTCCGCGCTGGAGATCGAGACGCCCAGGACCACGGTTCTTTTCGGTGCCCGCATTTGCGGCGTAGCCGGCGTCGGCGATTTGGGCTTTTCGATCGTAATGTCCGTGGGCGTTTTGTCGTCGCGCAAACCCTTGAAGGAGGCCTGCCTCAGGTGATGATCGCCCGTCCAGCCGGCGAACGCGATCTCCGCCACCAGCTCGGGTCGCGCCCACCGGACACCTGCCGTTTTTTTCGGCGCGTTGGCGTCTGAAAAGGGCGACCTATCGGTGGCGGCGGCCTTGAGTCGCGGGAAAATCTGTTCAACGACTTTCTGCCCGTAGCCTGTGCCGACCTTGCCGACATAAACGAGATGACCTCCTTGATGGACCCCGGCCAGCAGAGATCGGAATCGACCATTCTCTTCCATCCAGCCGCCGATGACGACCTCCTGGCCGCCCCGGCATTTTGACTTGATCCATGTGTTGCTGCGGCCGGACGTATACGGGGCGTCAAGACGTTTCGAGACGACGCCCTCGAGCGACATTCTGCATGCCGCCTGAAGAACGGCGTCGCCAGCGGTGTCGAGATGGCCGGTATACTGAATGACCGGAGCAGCCTCCTCAACAAACTTCTCGAGCCGTGCTTTGCGTTCGGCTAGGAGCAAGGGACGCAGGTCTTCGTCGCCCTCAAAAAGCAGATCGAACGCGTAGAAGACAAGCTTGTCCGTCTTGCCGCCGGACAGCGCCGCTTGCAGGCCAGCAAAGCAGGGCGCGTCGTTGACATCAAGCGCGACGATCTCTCCGTCCAGTACTCCGTCACCGAGCTTTTTCCCAGCGCGTGCTATCGCACCGAACTTTTCCGTCCAGTCGAGGCCGCGACGCGTGCGGATCGATGTCTCGCCGCCTTCAATACGCATCTGCATGCGATATCCGTCGAACTTCACCTCATGTCCCCAGCCCTCACCGGACGGCGGTCGCTCTTCCAGCCGGCAGAACTGCGGCTCGATGAAGGATGGTAACTGCGACAAGCCTCTTGCTCCACTGCTCGCACCTTTCTTTCCCCTTTTTGCGGATGATGGGCGCACCAACGGTTTGGCTTTTTTCTTCGTCTCCGTCCGGTTCGACTGCCAGACGGCGTCGGCCGCCTCGGACCGAGCCAGCATGAATGCTTTGGGTTTCCTTCCCTTGCCTGAAGCGATCGCCTCCATCGCGCGACCAGAAGCGATTGAAGTGTCGGACTTCGTGACATCGCCGCCGCCCTCACGCGCGAACTCGTCGTGGTGCTTGATCAGTAGCCAGTTGTTCCGTTTCTCCCGCTCGCGCCGGCGCAATCGCACCAGCACATAGCCGCCATTCAGGCGCTCGCCAGCCACGACGAATTTGAGTTCGCCGGCTTTGAGAGCGAGCACGGGATCGACGGAAGGTTCAGGGGCCCAGTATCCCCGGTCCCATATGAGGACCGTCCCGCCGCCGTACTCGCCCTTAGGTATGACGCCCTCGAAGTCGCCATAGTCCAGGGGGTGATCTTCGACCTCCACTGCCAGCCGCTTGGCGGCGGGGTCGAGAGAGGGTCCGCGAGTCACCGCCCAGGATCTGAATACCCCATCAAGCTCGAGTCGAAGATCGTAATGCAGGCGCGTGGCTGCGTGTTTCTGTATGACGAAACGCGATCGCGAGGAGGATGTAACATCCCGGCTGCCGCTCGGCTCATCCGTTTTCGAGAAGTCGCGCTTCGCTTTGTACGTCTTGAGTTTTGCGTCAGCCATGTCTCAGTCGCTCACGCGCGCTTCTTTGATGCCTTATTTTTTTCAGGCGCCTTTCGGGCGACCGGAACTGACGTGGCTGCGCGGGTCTTGGCACCTTGCGCGGTCGAGCCTGTCGATTTCCTGCCACCCTTCAAGCTGGCTTGCAGCGCGGCCATGAGGTCCACGACGTTTGTCGGTTCAGCTTCTTCGGGATGGACGATCGCATGCCCCTTCTCCTTTTTCTTGATCAACGCGCGCAGCGCAGTCTCGTAGCGGTCTTTGAAACTTTCGGGATCGAACGACGCGGATTTCTGGTTCATGATCTGCTCCGCGATCGCGATCATCTCCTTTTCCGGTCGAGTGTTCGGGATATCGGCAAAGGCGGCCTTGATGTCTTTTACCTCGTCATGGCTGCGAAGCGTCGTTGCGATGATGCCATGGTCTCGGGGCTCAAGGGCAAGTATCCGCTCGCGCTGCGACATGACCAACCGTCCGAGCGCCACCGTTCCCGCTTTCTCCATGGCGGAGCGAATGACTGCGAACGACTCAGTCGCCATTTTGCCGTCGGGGACCAGAAAGTAGGGGTGATCCCAGTATAAGCGGTCGATTTCATCGGCAGGAACGAATTTGTCGATATCAATCGTCTTGGTGCTTTCAAGGCGGACAGAGTCGATTTCTTCCGGCGTGACGGTGACGTATTCGCCCTTCGAAATCTCGAAGCCCTTCACCAGTTTCTGGCGTTCGACCGGTTTCTCCGTTCCGGCATCGACAGTTATCATCCGGATCCGGTTTCCGGTGTCGGGATTGATCAGGTTGAAATGCACATCTCCTCGCGGGCTGATGGCGTTGTAAAGAGCGACCGGACAGGTCACTAGCGAAAGCTTCAGGTGCCCCTGCCAGGATGGACGTGCAGCAGCCATGTCGGAACCTCTTGGTTGGCTGGCGCTTCAATAGCGCTCCGCCCAGGCCGTCAACGCTTTGAAAAGTGATTCGTTTCGGCTCAGCACACGCTGACGTCGCCAGTTTCCAGATTCACGAGGAAACATCTGTCTTTGCCGCTCTCGCAATCGGTGACGACGATCGATAGATTTCCATCGGCCTCTGCATGCTCGGCGAACCGGACGGCGGCATCCACAAAGCCGTCCGCCTCTGCGACCCATTGGAGGGCATGGGGATCACCCTGCATACGGGCCGCATAACGCTGCCGGACATTCGCTTGATTCATGGTCTGTTCTCTCCCTTTCCAGGAGAGGTAGGGTGACCAAGTCGGCAACCAAGACCAGAGGGGGCCGATTCGGCGGAATGGCGAGAAAAACTGGATCGCGCCGCGCGTCGGCATAAATTCAGGGTTGGAATTCGTTTCGGCTCACTGGGCGGAATAGGGCGCGTGAATGGCTAATACCCCAAATCCGTCTCACGAGGTGCGAGCCAAGGCGAGCAACCAATGCCACGATCTGATGTCGCCATTCCGCCAGTGATCAGCGCGCGTCGTTTCCCGGTCGATCGCCTGATCCTCGCGCCTGACGATATCGACCTCTCTCGTTCCCCGCTGGCCGGGAGGCTCGACGCGGAGACCTTCATTCTTGGAGCCTTCAATCCGGGGCTTACAAGGCTGCCGGGCGGCAACCTCCTGATGATGGTGCGGATCGCGGAAGCGCTGAAGAAGCCGATTTTTGACGGCTGCATCCACGCCATTCGCTGGGATGATGGACGCTTCGTGCTAAACGCTTGGCCTCTCGAACTCACTGATACGACGGACCCGCGAAAGTTCTTGATCAATGGCGGCGCCTGGAAGGTTCTGGCGCTGACATCTCTGTCCTGGCTGCTGCCCGTTGAGCTGAGCCCCGACGGCCTCAAAGTGATGCGGATCCACTACGACCGGGCGATCGCGCCGCAGTTCAGCTTTCAGTGCTATGGCGTGGAGGACGCTCGCATCAGCCGCGTGGGCGAAAGGTGGCTGATGACCACCTGCTCCGTCAGCCCCGAGCGTCACTCGACCACGCTCTACAGCTCGCACGATGGACTCGACTGGCGCTTCGAGGACATCGTCCTCGATCACCAGAACAAGGACATGATGATCTTCGAGGGGCTGATCGGCGGGAAATACTGGGCGCAGACGCGGCCGCTCGGGGACCTCTACTTCGCCTATCCACCGGACAGCGAGTGGCGCGCCGGTCCATCGATCAATCTCGCCACCTCGCCGGACGCGCTTTACTGGAAGCCGCATCGGCTGCCCGGCATACGCCCGCACTCGGCCACGATGGCGACGGCCAGGATGGGCGGCGGGGCGCCGCCGCTGCTGATCGACGAGGGCTGGCTGTCGCTTTGGCACGGAGTCGAGCCGAGGGAGATTGTCGGCGTCTATCGGACCTTCTGGTCACTTCTCGATCGCGACGATCCGACCCGCGTGATCCGTACAAGCCATGAGCCGCTTCTGGAGCCCAGTCCGGATCTTACCCAGCCCATCGAGCACCAGATGTATCTGCGGGATGTCGTCTTCACGACCGGGATCGTCGATCACGGCGATTGGTTTATCGTAGCGTCCGGGGAAGCGGATCTGGCCTGCCGGATCACTTATGTCCCAAAGGCGGCGTTCCGTGAGTAATGGCGCGCCACACCGGACAGCCCCTTCCGCTCGTCCGGCGTCTATCCATAAGGCTCGATTTTCGTGAGCGTGTAGGCTGCATTGACGGGTGCAGAGCGGACGATGTTGAGCGCGCTTGCGATGAAGGTCCATGCGGTGGAGCTTCCGGTGGTTGTCTCCCAGTCTTTGGCCAGCCGGCGGCAGCGGCCAAGCCATGCGAGAGTTCGTTCGACAACCCAGCGCCGGGGCAAAAGCACGAAGCCTTTCGCCGTGTCGGATCGCCGGATGATCTCGATGGTCCACTCGCCCAGCGGCGCAAGCGCCTCCCGCAGCTTGTCGCCGGCATAGCCGCCATCGGCGAAGACATGACGCAGGCCCGGGAAGCGGCGGCCGACAGCCTCGAACACGAGCGGCGCGCCGTCGCGGTCCTGAACGCCGGCCGAGTGCACGACGGCGACCAGCATCAGGCCGAGCGTGTCGGTCATGATGTGGCGCTTGCGCCCCTTCATTTTTTTGCCGGCGTCGAACCCTGTAACGCCGCCACTCTCAGTGGTCTTGACGCTCTGGCTGTCGATCACCCCGGCCGTGGGGCAGGTGGCGCGCAGCTCCAGAATGCGCGCCCACTCGACAAGAGTGTTGTTGATCGCCTGCCACAGCCCCGCATCGCGCCACGCGTAGAAATAGCCTGCACGGTGGAGACCGGCGGAAAGTCCTTGGGAAGCTGGCGCAACTGGCAGCCCGTCGTCGCGATGTAGAGGATCGCCTCGACCACATCGCGCAAAAACGTCGTGCGCGGCCGCCCGCCCGGCCCTGGAGCCGGCAGGAGCGAGGCGATCACCGCCCACTCAAGATCCGTCAAATCGCCTGGATAGCGACCGGTCTCACGCCTATGCTCCCGTCGAGCGATATCGTCCCAGGCCATCGTGTTCCTCCATCTCTTCGCAAAGACGGGTGAATCACAACCTGCTGATATCGCTCACATACTTTTCGGTCAGGATCGTAGCACCGTTCGTTCAACCCGCCATTCGGCCTTGTGACCGGCCTGTTTCAACGGGTGCGACACTACGCTTCGGCCGCGCCAGAATCGACGGGGCCGGAACGCGATTGCTTCGCTTTCCCTCTCTGGTATGACGCCCGGTCCGCCGAACAAAGGCCAACATGTCCAGCCATTCAAACGCCCAGACCCTGTTGCTGCTGCCAGGAGACGGCATCGGGCCCGAAGTCACGGCCGAGGCGCGGCGCGTCGCGGAGATCGTCGCTCCGGACCTTGTGTTGGAGGAAGGTCTCCTGGGCGGGGCGAGTTTCGACGCGCACAGCGAACCGCTGACGGCGAGCGAACTCGCGCGGGCGAGGCGGTCCGACGCGATCCTGATGGGCGCCGTCGGAGGTCCCCGATGGGATGGCGCACCGCGCGACAAACGGCCGGAGGCAGGTCTGCTTGCCCTGCGCAAGAGCCTCGACGTCTACGCCAATCTGAGGCCGGCTTTCTGTTTTCCCGCCCTGGCGTCCGCCTCTGCGCTGAAGACCGCTCTGGTCGAGGGGCTCGACATTCTCATCGTGCGGGAGCTGACGTCGGGCGTGTATTTCGGTCAGCCGCGCGGCATCGAGACCCTGCCGAGCGGCGAGCGGCGCGGCTTCGACACCCAATCCTACACCTCCGGCGAGATCAGGCGTGTGGCGCGCGTCGCCTTCGAACTCGCGCGCCGGCGCCTGAAAGACGGCAGAGGCACGGGCGCGCGCTTTGGCGGCGTCCTGAGCTGCGAGAAGGCCAATGTGATGGAATCGGGCGTGCTGTGGCGCGAGGAAGTGACGAAGCTGCACCAGGAAGAATTCGGAGACGTGCCACTGACCCACATGTACGCCGACGCCTGCGCCATGCATCTGGTGAAGGCCCCCAAGGACTTTAACGTCATCCTTGCCGACAATCTCTTCGGGGACATTCTCTCCGACGAGGCCGCGATGCTGACCGGATCGATAGGCATGCTGCCGTCGGCGGCGCTGGGCGAGCCCGGGACGCCCGGGCTTTACGAACCGGTTCACGGATCGGCGCCGGACATTGCGGGGCAAGGCGCCGCCAATCCCTGCGCGGCGATCCTTTCGCTGGAGATGGCGCTCCGCTGGAGCCTTCGCCGGCCCGACGCCGCCGATCGCGTATGGCGCGCGGTCGACGCCGCGCTGGCGGCCGGCGCGCGGACGGCCGATCTCGGGGGCCAGTTGACCACCAAGCAAATGGGCGATGCGGTGATCGCGAACCTCTAGGTGTCGGCTTCCAGATTGCCGGGGCACGTCCGGACTTGCCAGAACAGACATCGATCGTAAAAGAGGCGCACGTGCACCTGAAGATCGACTATATCAAGTTGGCCTCGCCCGACGTTGCCGCAAGCCGCGCATTCTTCGAAACTACGCTCGGCTGGACTTTCCAGAACTATGGGCCGGCCTACGCCGCGATGACCAATTCCGGCATCGATGGCGACGTCCCGAGCGATCCAGCCGAGCAGACCAAGGCGCCGCTGGTGATCCTCAAGGCGGATGACCTTGAGGCGGCGATGGCGGAGTTGACGGCGGCAGGTGGCGAGATCGTAAAGCCGATCTTTGTTTTCCCGGGCGGGCGCCGGTTTCACTTCCGGGAGCCCGGCGGCAACAATCTTGGCGTCTGGAGCGCCTGAAGTCGCCGGCCCCGTTCAGGGACCGGGCGGCGTCGATGCGATGTGGGTTCGGGCGGCGCTTGTCCAGGCCGGACCGTCCTTCACCCTGAAAACCGCCTCGCCAGCCCCACCCTCGCAGCGCGCCCGGGCGGCCTTGTCCGCCGCCGTGCCCGCCACAATGGCGGTGAATGTCTGGTCGTCGTCCGACGCTAGGACGGCCCCGTCGGGGGAATAGCGCGTTCGAGGTCCGGCGCGTAGTTGCTGGCTCGCGCAATTGACTGTCATGGCGGCGTATTCCTGCCAGGCGACGGGTTTGTTCTGATAGGTCACCTCGCCGGGGATGTAGACATAGGCCAGCCGAAATGTGACGAGATCGCCGGTCTTGGGTGAACCCGGCTCGTTGAGGAAGATGGCGAAACGCTGCTCGACCTGGCTGATCTTACGCCAGGATTTCGTCGGCCGGTCGTCGCCCGTCGTGGCGCAGGCCGATAGACCCAGCGCAAGAGCAGTGGCAAACAACCGTTTCATTGTCGACGTTTCCCCGGCCTGACGTCTCCCCGGCGGTTGACTTCGCCTGGCGGGACTATGTTTAGAGCAGTTGAGAAGGCGCGAGAAGTGCTAGATCGAGCGGCCATCAATGACGCGCGACGGAAGCGTGGTCGATCTCCCGGAGCACACCCGGCGAACAGGAGAAAACAAGGCTCGCTCCCCGGGGTCAGCTGTAATCGCAGATGCGTCCCAGCCGGCCGCCTCGCACCTCGAAGATCGTCGCTCCCCGGATCGAGACATGCTCGCCCGAGCGTACCTGCTGGCCCAACTCCGCGGCGGCGACGCCTGAAAAGACTGTCTCGGCCGCAGCTCTGTGACCGTCAACGATGATCCCCACCAGCTGATGCCGCCGCTCGCGAAAGGCCCGCGTCGTCGCCTCCAGCACTTCCCGCATTTCGTCCTTGCCGTTCAGCCTGATCGAGCCGCCGGGGTTGGAAATGGTCTCGAACACCACATCGTCATTGCAGCAATCCAGCATGCCTTCGACGTCGTTCGAATTGTAGCGCTCGACATAGCGGGCGACGAGGTCGGCGATGTCGGACATGGATCGGTTCCTGCCAGGGCGTAGGGCCGGCCTAGGGGCATGGCTTGCAAGTCGGACCCTGCGCGAATAGTCGGTACTGCCGCTCACGCTCTACGCCATCGCACTCTTATACACGGGCGGGACTCACAGGCGAGCGCCCTGCACCCATATTGGCTCGCTATCCGCAGGAATGTGATCACAGGGCGCCGGGCTTCGTAGCGCGCGCGGAAAATCGGAGATCGACATGGGACTTCGCGTCGCCGTCCTCGGGGCCACCGGAAATGTCGGCCGCGAAATGCTCAACGTTCTGGCTGAACGGGCTTTTCCAGCCGACGAGGTGTTCGCAGTCGCGACGCGGCGATCGCTTGGCAAGGAGGTGAGTTTTGGCGAGCGGGAACTGAAGACCAAGGATGTCGAAAGCATCGACTGGTCAACGGTGCAACTCTGCCTGATGTCGGCTGGCGCGAAAGCCGCGAAGGCCTGGGCGCCCAAATTAACGGCCAGGGGCTGCATCGTGATCGACAACTCCGCCGCCTTCCGGATGGACAAGGACGTGCCCCTGGTGGTTCCGGAGGTAAACGCTGGCGCCGTCAATGGCTGGGCGAAGAAGCGGATCATCGCCAATCCCAACAGCGCGACATCTCAACTGGTCGTGGCGCTCAAGCCCATCCACGACGCCGTGGGGGTCGAGCGCGTCGTGGTGGCGACCTACCAGTCGGCGTCCGGGGCCGGCCGCGAGGCGATGGACGAGCTGTGGACGCAGACCAAGGGCATTTTCGTTAACCAAGGGGTCGAGCCCAAATTCTTCACCAAGCAGATCGCCTTCAACATCATTCCCCACATCGGTGATTTCATGGAGGACGGCTCGACGACGGAGGAATGGCAGTTGCGGGTCGAGACGCAGAAAATCCTCGACCCGGACATCCAGGTGTCCGCCACCTGCGTGCAGGCCCCCGTCTTTGTCGGTCACTGCGAAGCGGTGCATCTGCAGCTCGCCAGCCCGCTTTCGGCGGCGGACGCGCGCAAGCTTCTCCGCGAGGCGCCGGGCGTCATGGTTATCGACAAGCGCGAGGACGAGGGCTACATCACGCCGGTCGAATCCGTCGGCGAATGGGCGACTTATGTCTCGCGGATCCGCGAGGACAGGTCGGTCGAGAACGGTCTGTCGATGTGGATCGTCGCCGACAATCTGCGCAAGGGAGCGGCGCTGAACGCGGTGCAGATCGCCGAATTGCTCCTCAATCGCGGCGTGCTTAAGCCCGGCAAGACCGGCTGATCGCGGCCCCGAAGACCCGCGCGATGCGGCGTCGGAATTCCGGCTCCACGCCAGCCTCCAAAACCCTATGCACCCCGCCATGCCTCTGAACCGAACCCTCCACCCGCCGATGACGCCTGATATCCGCTCGGGCTTTCTCGCCGCCATTGGCGCCTACGTTCTCTGGGGATTCCTGCCGGTCTACTTCAAGCTGCTGGGCGACACCCCGCCCTTGATGATCCTCGCCCACCGCATCGTCTGGTCAGTCCCGACCGCGCTGCTGCTGATCGTCGCCGCCGGCAAGTCGCGCGAGGCTTTTGCGCTCAGGCATTCGCCCATGATCCTGCTGGGGCTTCTGGCGTCGGGAGCGGCCGTCGCGATCAACTGGACGATCTACATCTGGGCGGTGACCGAAGGCCACATCCTGCAGGGCAGTCTTGGCTATTTCATCAATCCCCTGATCAGCTTCCTGTTCGCCGCGCTGTTCTTCGGCGAGCGATTCAGCCGGCTACAGATGCTGGCGTTCGTCCTGGCCGGTCTCGGCGTTCTCAACCAGGCGGTGGTTGTCGGTGAATTCCCCTGGATCTCGCTCTCGCTGGCCGTAACGTTCGCGATCTACGGCGTCATCCGCAAGCGCATACCCGTCGACAGCCGCGTCGGCTTCGCGCTTGAAGCGCTCTGGCTCGCGCCGTTCGCCTGCGCCTATCTGGCGTTCGGCTTGCCGCCGGCGACGGCGCTCTTCGGATCAGGCGAGCTGCGGCACGTCTTGCTGCTTCTGCTGGCGGGACCGGTGACGGCCGCTCCGCTGATCCTCTTCGCCATCGGCGCTCGGCGCCTGCATCTCTCGACGATCGCCGCGCTGCAGTATATCGGGCCGAGCCTGCAATTCGCGATCGCGCTTGCCTACGGGGAAATCTTCACTCCGGCCCATGCCGTGACTTTCGGGCTGATCTGGGCGGGCGTCGTGATCTTTACATTTGCCGCCTGGCGGCTCGATCGCGCCCGTGCCGCAGCCGCAAGTCGAGCAACCTGAGTCCAATGGGCCGCCGAAGACCCCGCCGTCTCTCGCTCCATGCGGAGAGAACGGCGGGGCAAGGTCGCCATGTGGAATTCGCGGAGACGAATTCATGAGACATCTCGCAAGTCCGGCGCCACGCTTTCCGCACCCTTAACCTTTCCTTCGCCGTCGATTCGCGGCTTGTCGGTCGCCCGGATAGGCATGCGTTAAGGAATTGCCGCCATGATCGTCGCGGTGGAGCGGACCGGCCTTCACCATGGACCGACACCAAAGAGGGAGCACCGATGAGTACGTCCGCCGATCCGCTGGCCTCACCCGAATGGGAGGCCGCCCGGTCCGACTGGTACACACAGGCCGAGGGAGATTTGTCGCGTCTTCAGAAGATTGTCGCGACGGCGGCGCCAGGCGAACTCGTCCGCGAAATCGTCTACGCGCCGATGCACGACGTCGCTGGTCTCGCGGGGGTGCTCGGATATCCCTTGCTGGGCAGGATCGCACGCAGCCTGGCGGAAGCCCTGCGCCGGGGCGCCAACCCTCTGGACGACAAGACGCTGACCGTCTGCCGGGCGTATCTGGCGACGCTAGTGGCGCTCCACGCCAAGGATGTGCGCGGCGAAGGCGGCGCGGGCGGCGAAGCGATCCTCGCGAGGCTTGCGTCGATTCAGCCCTGAGCCTGACGTCTTTCCCGGAATCCAGTCTCGATAATTTTTTGCTTTCCCGGCCCCTCGTCAGGCCGATTGCACGAAGATGTGGGCGCCCCGCTTCTTCCCAAATTCCCTTCATCTTCGAGACCTGGGTTTGCCGTTGCGCGCAAGACGCATCCGACGCAGCGTCCATTTTTGGGCGTTAAAGGACATTCGTGGTGAGCAACACGACCTATTTCGCCATCGGCGACATTCACGGCGAGGCGGCCAAGCTCGCCAGCCTGCACGCGGCGATTCTCGATCACATCGCCTTCGAGAGCCAGCCAGCGACAATCGTCCATCTCGGAGATTATGTGGACCGGGGACCCGACAGCAGGGGCGTGATTGAACGTGTCTTCAATCTTGAAGCGCAGTTCGCGGGCGACCCTTTGACCAGCGTGATCTCCCTGATGGGCAACCACGAGGAGACGCTGCTCGAGCAGTTACGGCGGCCATCCGACCACTGGTTGACGTCCGGCGGGAGCCAGACGCTGGCGAGTTACGGGCTAGCGCCCGGCGAGGCCGACAAGTTGGCCGAACACGTACCGCGTGAACATATCGAATGGCTGCGCCGATTGCCCAGCCTGCATCATGACGCCCAGCGCGGTCTCGCCTTTGTCCATGCCGGGATCGATCCTGACAGATTTCCCGATTGTTCAAGGGAGGTGAGGCTGTGGACGCGCACGGCGCGATTCAAGAACGACGACGCCTGGCCCGACCGGCCTGAACTACGGGGTTTGAGGGTGGTTCACGGACATACGCCAGTCAGTTTCAGCCCCGAGGTCACGGCTCGACGCATCAACGTCGATACCGCCGCATGCTATGGCGGCCCGCTGACGGCAGTGATGCTGAAACCTGGCGCGCCAGCCGAGTTTCTGGCCGCAGAATGACGTTTAGAGACAGGCGTATAGCGCCGTGATCAACCGCTCTCGGCGGTCGTCCTCCAGCAGGTGCGAGCCCTGCCGATTCATGACGTAGGCGGCCGAAAGGCCCGTGTCCGGATCGCCGAACGCCCCGGAGCCGCCCCAGCCGGAATGGCCCAGCGTATCTGGATTAGGGCCATAAATGAGGGGGAGATTGCGCATGACGCCAGCCGCGAAGGAGACAAGGCCAGGCAGGATCAGGTCGGGGCCGGAGACACGCTCGCGGATAAGTTCCTTCCAGATTTCTTCCGACATCAGACGTGTCTTCCCGATGCGTCCCTTGAGTGCAAAGGCTGAATAGAGCCGCGCCGTGCCGGCGGCCGTGCCATGCCCATTGGCGGAAGGGATCTCGGCCTCGCGCCAGGCGGCCCCGCCGCGATTGGGCGCCGCCCAAGGCGTCAGGAAGGCGGCCTTCAGCGCATCATTCATCGGACCGAACCGGGTCGGCAGTTTCGGCTTCATCATCTGCGCGCAGCGCAAATGCTCGCTGGCGGGAGTTCCGATCCAGAAATCGACGCCAAGCGGTTCGCAGATATCCTCGCGGAGGATCCGTCCAAGAGTGCGTCCATCCACGCGGCGCGCGAGCTCCCCGGCCATGTAGCCCCAGGTCAGCGGGTGGTAGCCGGACCCTTCACCCACGGCCCACATGGGCTTCAATTTCGCGAGTTCGACGCCGAGCGCCGGCGCATCGAGCCAGAGATCAGGATCGATGGGATCAGGAAACCCCGGCACGCCGCCTTGATGGGAGAGGGCTTCGGCGACGGTGATCGCGCCCTTGCCTTCAACGCCGAATTCCGGCCAGTAGAATGACAGCTTCTTGTCGTAGTCGATCAGCCCGCGATCGGCCAGCAAAGCGATGACCAGCGCCGCGATAGGCTTGGTTGTGGAGAAGACAGGGCAGAGCGTGCGCGCTTCCCACGGAGACGTCTTCTGGCGATCGGAAAACCCGCCCTGGAGATCGACGACAAGATCATCACCCAGATAGACGGCGAAGCCTGCGCCGAGTTCCATGCCCTCCTCGAAAATGGCCTCGAAGGCTTCACGAACGGGTTTGAAACGAGGCGCGACATGTCCAGCAATGTGACTCATCGGTCTACATTGTGCGGGGCTCCGACCGGGTCAACCCGATGCATCCACGCGATCGGACGACAGGAGAGCTGGACGCAGAAACATGCAAACGCCGCCGGGACACCGCCGGCGGCGTTCACCAGATGAATGAGCAGAGCCTAGATGACGTTGGCCGGAGCCATGCCGCCCGCAGGCGGAGTTACTTTCACCAGCGCCTCACGCACATCGTCGGACGCGTTACCAACGCTGTCGGCAACCTTGCCGCTCATCCGCGCGACAGCCTGCGTCGCCTTTTGAACCGGCTTGGCCAGCATCTTCTCCTCCTGCTCCGAAAGGGGCGTCAACCCGCCGATCAGGGCGCCAATTCCAACGCCGAGCGCGACGCCGAGCATCGGATTGTGGTCATAGGTCTGCTGCGCCTTGGCGACGCCATCACGCATGCCGCTCCTGACGGCGCCAGCCGCCCTCGAAGCCTGGCGACCGACGGCATCGGCTCCGTCGTGCATCATGTGTTGGGCTGACGAGACGCCGTTCTGCATGGCATGCTTGGCGTCGCCCATGGCGTGCTCAACGCCGTGTTTGGCGTCGCCCATCATGTGCTGCACGCTGTCCTTGGCGCGCGCTGCGGCGCGCTCAAGACGACCGCGCGCGGATTCGACTTTGCCTTTCATTGAGCCGACGGCCTGCGATACGCGTGAGCGAAACGCGTGGTCATCCTCGTGGTTCTCACGGCTATAGCCCATCAGCATGCCGTGCTGGTCAGACAGCCGGTTCTGATAGGACGTGTCGCTCTCGCCATCGGTCCGGGGATAGTCGCGCTCCGTCGTTTCGATCGAGCGGTAGAAACGATCCGTCTCCCAGTCGCCGATCGGATCGTAGCCGGCGTCATACGCCGAAAAATCGTCCGCGCCGCGGGAAGACTTGCGACGCATGTCGGCCCTGGATTTATCCTTGCCCAGCAGGGAACCGAGACTGCCGTTCGCGATCAGCAACGCCGCTCCTGCGCCGATGATCGCGCCGGGCACGAGGGTGCGCATGGTTTCGAATGTCTTGCCCTGCAGATCGTCCCAGTTGATGCGGGAGTCGAGCACAAATTCATCCACGATACGCCCGAGCGTCAGTTTCTCGGTGAGGGCGTGAACATTTTCCTTTAGATCGGCGCGCGATTGCGACAGGTCGCGTTCAATATCTTCGATGTTGCTCATGTTGCGGACTCCTTGAGGGCGTTGATGTCGCTCTTGATGTTGCGCGTCGTCGCCGCGAGCTTGGCGTGATCGGAGATCACCGTTTTCTTGCCTGCCGAAAACAGCAGGAAAGCGACAATCGCCATGGAGATCGCGACGCCCAGGGATGCGAGCCAGGGCGCAACGCCTGCTTCAGTCAGCGCCGCGACGACGGCGAAGGCCAGTACGGTCAAGGCTGGAACAGCCAGCGCAAGAGCCGCGGCAATCATGCCCAGCCCGGCCATCGCGTCCGACCCGGCCTTGCCGAGTTCAGCCCGCGCCAGCCGAACTTCGTTCCGCACCACATCGGCAATGCTCTCGGCGACGTCTGAGAGCAAGCCAGGGATTTTTTGTTCAGTGGGCGACATTGTCGTAACCGTCGTCAGTGAGGCCATTGCCCGAAGCCATCGGCGTGTAGGCGCTGGTCATGTCCGTATTCGCTGTATCGGAGAACTGGTGGGCGGCCGTCTTGCCGGCGCGGGCGAGCAGAAATCCGAGCGCGACGGCTCCTCCGAGCGTGAGCGCCGGGTTGCGGCGTGCGAAGTCCGTGAAGTCGGAGAAGTACCGCTCGGGATTGGTGTTTTCCAGATAAGTCGAGGCCATGCGAAGCGTGTTCTCGGCTTGGCCGACAAGGCCGCCGATTGGCGTATCGCTGAACTCCCCTTTGCTTTCCGAAAGCTTGTTGGCGAAATTGTTCAATGCAGCCGCTGCGGAGGTCTTCTGCTGGGTTGCGCGGCGCTTGAGTTCGTCTGCGGCTGCAGCGCCCGCTTCCTTGGCGGCATCCATCGCATGATGAGCCGCCTCTTTGCCTTTATCGACGGCTTCTGTCGCCGCGCGGCGCGCATCGTTCGCGGCGGACGACGATTGACTCGTTGTGCCTTCGGCCATGTCATTTTCCCTTTGTTGATCGCAACGTAAACGACGCCAGGGTTGTCCTGTTCCCCCGATAAGGGAGAAATTGCGCGAATTCACACAACGCCGGTCGATGCGCTGCGCGACGGGCCGGCACCGAAGCGCGGGAGCAGCGAGGCGGCGCTTGATCTTCCTCCGCCCCTCCGTCATGTCTCATTGGCCGATCCTCTCCACGCCCAAGGCCTGCCTGATGTCTGCAATCCGTCCCCGCCGGTCCGTTCTCTACATGCCCGGCGCAAACGAGCGAGCGCTTGATAAGGCCAGGACGCTGCCGGCGGACAGCCTCATTCTCGATCTCGAAGACGCCGTCGCGCCTGAAGCCAAGACAGAGGCGCGGGAGCGTGTCTGCCAGATTGTGAAGGCGGGGGGCTACGGACCGCGCGAGCTGATCGTCCGGATCAACGGACAGGATACGGAATGGGGCAAGGACGACCTCGCGGCGGCCGTGAAGGCTGGACCCCAGGCCATCCTCGCGCCCAAGGTGACCCACGCGGACGACATCGCCTGGCTGGACGAAACCTTGTCGGAAGCTGGCGCGCCGGCGCAGCTCCAGCTCTGGGTGATGATCGAGACGCCGCTTTCAATCTTCAACCTGAAGGAAATCGCCGCCAAAGGTGAGACGACGCGGCTCTCGGGCTTCGTGATGGGGACAAACGATCTCTTGAAGGATTTCCGAGCCGAACCAATGGCAGACCGCTCAAATCTCGCCGTGACGCTGACGCTGGCGATAGCTGCGGCGCGCGCGTACGACCTGCTGGTTTTCGACGGGGTCTATAACGACATCGCCGATGCGGACGGGTTTGCCGCAGAGGCTCGGCAGGCGCGGTCCTTCGGATTCGACGGCAAGACCTTGATTCATCCGAGCCAAGTCGAGCCGTGCAACGCGATCTTCGCGCCGGCGCCCGCCGCTGTCGAGCAATCCCGCGCCGTGATCGCGGCCTTCTCCGATCCTGCTAACGCAGGACAGGGCGTACTTAAGGTCAATGGCCGGATGACCGAGCTTCTTCATCTGGCGCAGGCCCGACACATGGTGGCCGTCGCCGAAGCCATTGCGGCGCGCGAGGCGACCGGATGACCGTGAAATCCGATCCCGGCAATTTCTTCGAGGACTTCATCGTCGGCGACGAGCTGATCCACGCGACGCCGCGCACCGTGACAGAGGCGGACGCGGCGCTCTATTTGGGCCTCACTGGCTCGCGCTATGCGATCTATTCGGCCGACACGTTCGCGCAGGATTGCGGACTGGAAGGCGCGCCGATCGATCCTTTGCTCGCCTTCCACATCGTGTTCGGCAAGACCGTGCCGGACATCTCGCTCAACGCGGTCGCAAACCTTGGCTATGCCGACGGGCGATTCCTGCGGACGGTCTATCCAGGCGACACGCTGCGGGCGGTCTCGGAGGTGATCGGCGTCAGGGAGAATTCAAACGGCAAGACCGGCGTCGTCTGGGTCCGGACCACCGGGTACAACCAGGCCGGCGAGGAGGTGCTGACCTATGTGCGCTGGGCGATGGTCAACAAAAGGGACGCGGCCAGCCCCGCCCCCGAGACGGTCGCGCCGGATTTGCCGGCGTCCGTCACCCCCGAGA
>Ga0163147_10004440_pt1 | contig 17876 bp, 17 predicted proteins | sample OliLakLV19MP6G1_FD_148597 | JGI IMG/M metagenome (GOLD analysis project Ga0163147, IMG submission 148597) | Freshwater microbial mat bacterial communities from Lake Vanda, McMurdo Dry Valleys, Antarctica- Oligotrophic Lake LV.19.MP6.G1 | ecosystem: Environmental > Aquatic > Freshwater > Lake >...
GCGTTCGCCTACAGGACCAGCTGCTCACTTGGGCTGTCCGCAGAGGCGATCAGCTTCGATTCGCCGTGCGACGGATCCGACTTCGGAGAAGAGACGAGCAGCGACCTCGGCGTATCGTCGTTCGACGTCGGTGCAATGCTTGGCGGTGGTCTCGGATTTCAGATCGGTGGCCGCGAGGCCACGATCGGGGTGCGTTACACGCAGGGACTGGTGTCGATTTTCAACGGCACGGAATCGGGCAAGAACAACAACGTCTCGATGCTCTTCGGCATCGGCTTCTGAGCAGCACCGCGCCTTAGATTCCGACACATGCCCATACCTCGCCCGCACGAAGACGAACATCCGCCCTACGCGCTCACGTATGTGAACGCGGCTGCCGCTGCGCTCGCGCGTCACGACCTCAGCGACATCCTGCCCCTGCTCGCGCGCCAGCCCGGTGACCTCGCCACGTTGCTGCACGGCGTGAGCCATGATGCCCCTCGGTCCTCCTACGCGCCCGGCAAATGGACGCTGCTCGAATCACTGGTGCACACCATCGACACCGAACGTGTCTTCAGCTATCGCCTGCTACGCGCGGCCCGTGGTGACCGCACGCCGCTCGTGGGATTTGAGCACGATGAGTGGGTGCCGCTCTCCGGCGCCAACGACCGCACGCTGTCGAGTGTGATAGCGGAGTTCGGCGCAGTGCGGGCGGCCACGATCGCGCTGCTGGAGCCGCTCGACCAGAACATGCTCGCCCGACGTACCGTGGCCAGCGGACACGACGTTTCCGCGCGGGCCCTCGCGTGGCTGGTCGCCGGTCACGCCGACCACCACCTCACGCTCATCCGCGAGCGATATCTGGCCGGATAGTCAGGGCGCCGGGTCCACCCGCGTCCGCTCTCAACACCCCGCCACGGGTAGCCGTAGTTGGCTAACTTTCAGGCTTGGGCGCGACCGTACCTCCGGGCGCGCCTTTGCCTGTATACACCTCGTCTTCGTCTCCTTCGGAGTGATCCGTGTCTGTTTCCGCTGTTGCGTCCCCCGCTACGATGCGCCTGGCCATCGATACCGTGCGTACCCTCGCCATGGACGCCGTCCAGCAGGCCGAATCGGGGCACCCGGGCACGCCCATGGCGCTGGCCCCGCTGGCCTACGCGCTCTACACGCGCCACCTTCGCCACGACCCAGCCAACGCGGACTGGCCTGACCGTGACCGCTTCGTGCTTTCGGCGGGCCACGCATCCCTGTTGCTGTACGGCTCGCTGCACTTGGCCGGCTACGATGTCTCGCTCGACGACCTCAAGGCGTTCCGCCAGTGGGGTTCGAAAACGCCGGGACATCCGGAGTACGGTCACACCGAAGGCGTGGAAACCACGACGGGTCCACTCGGACAGGGTGTGGCCAATGCGGTGGGGTTCGCGCTCGCGGAACGGCATCTGGCGGCACGCTTCAATCGCGAGCATCACTCCGTTGTTGATCATTACACGTATTTCATCGCGGGTGACGGTTGTCTCATGGAAGGCATCTCGCATGAAGCGGCCTCGTTCGCCGGTCACTTCAAGCTCGGCAAGCTGATCGGCTTCTTCGACGATAATCGCATTACGATTGACGGACGCACCGACCTCACCTGCAGCGATGATGTCGAAGCGCGATTCCGCGCGTATGGCTGGCAGGTGTTGCATCTCCTCGACGTCAACGATCAGGACGCGATCGATCGCGTGATTGCCGAGGCCAAGGCGGATACGGAACGGCCCACGCTCGTGATCACGCGCACGATCATCGGCTTCGGGTCACCGAATCGCGCCGATACGGCAAAGGCACACGGCGAACCGCTTGGCGCGAAGGAAATCGAGCTCACGAAGGACGTCTACGGGTGGCCGAGCCGCGAACCGTTTTATGTGCCCGACGAAGCGGCGGCGCATTGGCGTGAGGCTGTGGCGCTGCGCGCCGAGTCGCGCGCCGACTGGCTCAAGCGGTGGCATGCATATCGTGCGCAACACGCGCAGCTGGCCGATGATCTCGAGCGTCGCCAGCGCGGCGACCTCCCGCATGGCTGGGAAGAGGCGCTGCCTTCGTTCGATGCGGCGTCTGGTTCGGTGGCCAGCCGCGCGGCCAGCGGTGCGGTACTCGCCGCGCTCGCGCCGGCCCTGCCTGAACTGCTCGGCGGCTCAGCCGACCTCACAGGTTCGAATCTCACGCAGCTCAAGGGCGAGTCACTGTTTTCGGCAGACAATCCCGGTGGGCGGTACGTGCACTACGGCATTCGTGAGCACGCCATGGGCGGCATCATGAACGGCATCGCGCTGCACGGTGGCAACATTCCGTTTGGTGGCACCTTTCTGGTGTTTGCCGACTACATGCGTCCCGCGATTCGTCTCGCCGCACTCATGAAGCAGCGCGTTATCTACGTGTTCACACACGACTCCATCGGTCTGGGTGAAGACGGACCCACGCACCAGCCGGTGGAGCATCTCACGAGTCTGCGCTGCATTCCGGGGCTCACCGTGCTTCGTCCCGCCGACGCATCCGAAGTCGTTGAATCGTGGAAGATTGCGATCAATCATCGCAACGGCCCGGTCGCCCTGGTGCTCTCGCGTCAGAAGCTGCCGTTTCTCGATCTCGCCGATCGCGCACGCACGGGGGTGTCGCACGGAGCCTACGTGCTGCAGCAGACCAGCGGCGGCGAGCCGCACGTGGTGCTGATCTCCACCGGCAGTGAAGTGGGTGTGGCCGTCAACGCCGCCGCGCTGCTCGAGTCCAATGGTGTACGCGTGCGCGTGGTGAGTGCTCCCAGTCTTGAACTGTTTGCCGCACAGGACGCAGCCTATCGCGATCGCGTGTTGCCACCGGGAATTCCGCGCGTTGCGGTCGAGGCCGCCCACAGCATGTCGTGGTATCGGTGGGTGGGTGACAACGGCGCCATCGTAAGCATTGACGGTTTCGGCGCGAGCGCCCCAGCAAGTGTGCTGTACCGCGAGTATGGCATCACCTCAGAGCATGTGGCCGACGCGGCACGCGGTTTGTTGCAGCCCTGATCCGGCAGTCTGCTACGAGAACACGCGCAGCAGCAGTCCGATGTCAGCTGCTGCGCTTGTCGTACTGCCGCACGGCGAGCGTCATCACCGCCACGCCGGCGACCGCTAGCCCGGCCAACGTGGGTCCGACCTCGGCGAGCCCACCGCCGCGAACGAGCACGGTGCGCATGATGAACACGAAGTACTTCACCGGGTTCGCCGCGGCGATCCACTGTGCCCACCGTGGTGCAGATTCGAGCGGTGTGAAAATACCGCTCAGCAGCAAAAACAGCAGCAGCAGGAAAAACGCGATGAACATGACTTGCTGCTGCGTGCGCGCGACGGTGGAAATGAGCAGGCCGAGCCCCAGCGCCACCACGAGGTACACTGCAGCGGACAGGAACACGAGCGGAACGCTACCTCGCGTCGGTATGCCGAACACAAACACGCCCACGGTCATGCCGAGCGAAAAGACGACCATCGCCAGCATCCAGAAGGGCACCAGTTTGCCGAGCAGAAACTGCGTTCGGGTGATGGGTGAGACGTTGAGCTGCTCGATCGTGCCGAGTTCCTTCTCGCGCACGATATTCTGCGCCGTGATCAGCAAACCGATGATGGACGTGAGCGACACGAGCAGTCCGGGCACCATGAAGTGCTTGTAGTTCCCTGACGGATTGAACCAGTTGCTGGTGCTGAGATCAAGCGCCGGACCGGCGCCGACGGTGATCGCACTGCCGCGTGCACGTGCCAGGTCGCGCGACGCATCGCTGATGATGCGCACTGCGGCCGTTTGCAGAATGCCCGCGGCAGCGCCGTCTTCCGCATCGAGCGACAGCAGGACGGACGCCTGCTGCGTCCGCACCAGGTCACGTTCGAAGTGCTGTGGAATACGCAGCACCGCACGGGCTTCGCGGTCGAGGAACGCCTGCTCAACGCCCGCCTCCGTTGGCGTCACCGCGACAACGGAGAACTGACCGCTGCCATCGAGGCGATCGATGAGACGCGCGGAGACACTCGATTGATCCCGATCGACCACGAGCAGTCCGGCACGCGGGACATCGAAGGTCGCGGCGTTTGAGAGGATGAGCAACTGGAACACCGGGAACAGAAAGATCTGCACGGCGGTGGCCGGATCCCGAAACACTTGCAGGAACTCTTTCCAGATCAGGAACCGAAGAATTCGCATCTCAGTCGAGCCTCACGGACAGTCGCCGAATACCAACGGTCAGCAGCGCCACGGTCAGTGCCAACAGCACGAGCGTTTCTTGCCACAGCACGCTGATTCCTGATCCCTTGAGCATGATGCCGCGCACAATCACGAGAAACCAGCGCGCCGGCACGAGACTCGAGATGGCCTTCAGCGGCGCGGGGAGCGAGTCGACGGGAAAGATGAAGCCCGAAAGCATGATGGTGGGGAGCAGCAGTCCGCCGAGCGCCGCGAGCATCGCCGTACGTTGTGTGCGGGCGGCGGTAGAAATCACGATCCCGATGGACAACGTGGTGATCACATACAGCAAACACATCGCCAACAACAGCGCCATGTTGCCACGTACGGGTACGTGGAACACCACGATTGCCGCCGACAGCACGATCCCTATGTTCACCAACCCGAGTACGGCGTAAGGGACCACTTTGCCCAGCACGATCGTGGCGGGCCGCAGGGGCGAGACGAGCAACATTTCCATCGTGCCCATCTCCTTCTCGCGCGTGATGGCCACCGCCGTCATCATCGCGGAGACGATGGTGACGACGAGCGCGATCAACCCGGGCACAAACAGGTTGGCGCTCGCCATGGTGGGATTGAAGCGCATGCGCGTTTCCACCGTGATGCCGGGTGCGCCTCGGGCCGACGAGCCACCAGACTCCGCATACCACCGCCTGATGATGGCTTCAGCGTACGCCTTCATCGCATTGCCGGCGTTGGGGTCACTACCATCGGTGATCACGTGCACGGGGAGCGCTTCGCGGCGCGCGAGGCGACGCGACACTTGTGTTGGAAGTACGATGGCCTGTCGGTAGGTGCCAGCCGCGAACGCACGCTCCAGCGTTTCGGTCGTGGGCACAACCGCCAGCAGCTCGTGGCGCACCGATGCACTGAAGCTCGCCGTCAGCGCGCGGGTGGATGCGTCTGGTGTGGGATCCACGATGACGGTACGAATGCCTCGCACATCGGTGCGAATCGCAAAACCGTACAGCAACACCTGCACCAGTGGCATAAGCAACAGGATGATCAGCGTCTGGCGATCCCGGAGCACGTGTCGGGCTTCTTTGACGATGATGCCGCGCAGGGCCGCGACGGCGCCGGAGCTGGCCATCACGCGGCGCTCGGTCGGGTGAGCTTGAGAAACACGTCATCAAGCGACCGTGCACCGTAGGTTGCCTTGACCTCTCCAGGGGTGCCCGTCACCGCGATCGCCCCATCCACCATGATCGTGAGCCGATCACAATACTCGGCCTCGTCGAGATAGTGCGTGGTGACGAGTACGGTGGTCCCCGCGGCTGCTGTGCTGTAGATGAGCTCCCAGAAGCGTCGGCGTGTGATGGGATCCACGCCGCCGGTAGGCTCGTCGAGAAACAACACCTGCGGTTCGTGCAGCAGGGCGACCGAGAAGGCGAGCTGTTGACGCCAGCCGAGCGGAATGCGACGCACCAGGTCCTTACGTGCGTGGCGCAGCCCAATGCGGTCCAGCAGTACATCGGCGCGCTCGCGGATGGTGCGATCGTCGAGCCCGTAAATCGCCCCGAAGAGCGTGATGTTCTCTTGTACGGTGAGGTCATCATACAATGAAAAGCGCTGGCTCATGTAGCCGATGCGCCGCCGCACTCCTTCGGGATCGTGCACCACATCAATGCCGGCAACCGTCGCGCTGCCATCACTCGGCGTGAGCAGACCGATGAGCATGCGCATGGCCGTCGTCTTGCCGGCGCCGTTGGCACCAAGAAATCCAAACACCTCGCCGCGCGTCACGTTGAAGGTGATGGCATCCACGGCGGTGAACGTACCAAATCGGCGTGTGAGGGCGTTTGCGTTGATCGCGAACGGCTCCGTGTTCGCGTTGAGCGCGAGCGGCTCCGTGTTCGCGTTGAGCGCGAACGGCTCCGTGTGTGAGTCGGTCACGCCGCGTGCTCCACAGGTGGTATGATGTCCTGTCCGAGCGCGATGAAGACATCCTCAATGGTGGCCGGAATCGGCGCCAGCGTCGCGTCGACACGTCCGTGTTCTCGGAGGTAGCGCGTGAGATCATCGGCAATGAGCGTCGGATCGTAGCCAACGCGTTGGTCCGTATAGTGCAGCACTTCACCGAACGGCCAGGCTGAACTGGCATGTGGGTATTCACGGAGCGCGGCGAGCATGGCCAGACGATCTCTGCCCCGCACTGCGAAGAGTGGACGTGGATAGCTCGCGGCAATTGCGGCTGGCGTATCGATGTGTCGCATGCGGCCGGCCTGCATGAGCGCAATCCTGTCGCATCGCGACGCTTCGTCCATGTACGGCGTGGAGACAATGATCGACAGTCCGTCGCTGCGCAGTCGCGCCAGCAAGTCCCAGAACTCGTTGCGAGAGACGGCGTCAACACCGGTGGTCGGCTCGTCGAGCACGAGCAGGTCAGGCGCGTGTACGAGTGCGCAGCAGAGCGCGAGCTTCTGTTTCATACCGCCGGAGAGTGCGCCCGCGCGCCGATTCGCAAACGGCGCCAGCTGTTGCCAGATTGGAGCAATGATTCGCATCCCCTGCGCGATCGTCGTGTTGAATACCGACGCGTAGAACGCGAGGTTCTCGTGCGCACTCAGATCCGGATACAACGCGAAGCGCCCTGGCATGTAACCCAGCCGCTGCCGGAGCGCGCGATAGTCGCGGACGGTGTCGTGATCGAGCAGGAGTGCTGTTCCGCTGTCCGGAACAATCAGCGTGGTGAGAATGCGCAGCAGCGTGGTCTTTCCCGCACCGTCTGGTCCGATCAGACCGAACAGTTCTCCCTTGGCCGTGCTGAACGAGATGGCAGCCAGCGCGATGACGGCGCCAAATGACTTCGCCACGTCTTGCACGACCACTGCCCTGTCGGTCGCCATTGATCAGTCCTTGGCGACGGTGGTCGCGGGCGCGATTACCAGTTCGCCCGGCATCCCGATACGCAGCCGACCATCGGGATTGGCCACGATCACGGTGACGGCGTACACCTGTGACACGCGTTCTTCACGTGTCTGAATCGGTGTTGGCGTAAACTCGGCGGCGTTCGCGATCCACGTCACGCGGGCAGGCAGGGCGAGCAGTTCGCCCGGCGAGTCGTCCACCTGCACCGTGACTGACTGTCCAACGGATAGCGTGCGTAATTGGGCGTCGGAGAGGTAGGCGCGGAGCGTGAGCGAATCGAGCGAGGCGATCTTGAAGAGCGGCGACCCCGGTTGCACCAGTTCACCCGGCTCGGCGTAGCGCATGAGCACAACGCCGGTAATCGGGCTGTATATCTGCGTGCGCTGGATTCGCTCGTTCAGCATCGATTGTTGCGCCACGATTGCCTCGGCCTCGGCAGCAAGCGCGCGTCGTGATGCAGCGGCGGCCGACAATTGATCGCCAACAGTCGACGCATCGCGGCGCGCACGGTCCAGCTGCTGTGCTGTGGCGGCACCACCAGCGGCCAGACGCTCGACGCGTGACAGCTCTCGCGCCGCCAGCGCTTGCTGGGTGCGAAGGAGGCGCGACTGCGCATCAACCTCGTCTCGGCGTGCGAGGAGCGCGGTGCTCCGGGCGTTCAGTTCCTCGCGTGACCGCCACAGCAACGCAGTGTCAATCGCCCCCACAAACGCGCCCGCGTTCACCCGATCTCCTTCACGAACCGAGAGGGCAAGCAGGGGGCCACCGGCCTCGGCGCTGACCGTGATCTCGGTGGCTTCGAAGCGGCCATTCGCATCGGCCGGCGGTTTGTCGCACGCGAGCGCTGCAGTAGCGATGAGCGTGAGCGCGGTACGTCGGAGCATGAGATTGATCGTGTGGGTCATGGCAGGGAGACACCGAGTGTTGTGAGCAGTCGGACACGTGCGTACGCAAGCTCGACGAGGTGACGACGCGCCGCGATGCGGGCCGCGAGCAGGTCGCTCTGCGTAGAGATCCACGCCGCCGCCGTGGTGGTGCCTTCTTCGAACTCCAGTCGTGCAATCTGCTCGATTTGCTCCCGCGCGCTGATTAGCTCGCGATCGCGGGATTGCGCGTCCTCCAAAGTGCTGATTTCTTCCCGCTCCGCGATCGTGGCGCGTTCGAGCGCATCAACAAACGCGCGCTCTTCGAGATCAGTCAAGCGTTGCTGAAGCCGGGCTTGCTCCGCCCGTCGGTCGGCGTCAGCTCGTGCGAACGGACGCCAGGCCGCACGAATACCGGCCACGTAGAAGGCGTCGGCATCGGGACGAAGCTGATTGAGTCCGGGCTGTCCCACGCCAGCCTGCACGAAGGCACTGACACGAGGCCGCGCCTCCACGGCGGCGGCGCGCCCCTCGAGCTCGAGACGGGCGCGTGTCGCATCGAATCGTGCGAATTCAGGGCGGTTTCTTAGCCGGGAGGGCGCGTGTGACGATGCGCCGAGGCTGTCTTCGACCGGTGTGACCACGGGCACGTTTGCCGGAATGTCCGGCACACGAAGCCGCACAGCAGGATCGAAGGCGCGACCCGTCAGGCTGGCGAGTGTCCGCAACGCAGCGCGATATCGAGACGCGACGTCAGCGCGTGCTTCATCAAGGCGAAGCAGCTCGGCGCGAATGATGCTCGTATCGCGCGCCAGCGCCGCTCCTTCGCGAACGCGCGTGACGGCTTCAACCATCCGCTGGTCGAGCAGCATGCGGGTCGCGTCGAGTGCATCGAGCTGTTCCTGCTGCAGCAGGGCAGTGAAGACGGCAGCGTTAACGTCAAAGCGCAATCGATAGAGTTGCTGCGTGACATCAGATTCGGCTTCGCCGAGTCGGCCGCGTTCGAGGGCACGCCGGGACTTCACCGCACCGGCATCGTAGAGCGGCTGGTCGAGGTCGAGCGTGAGCTGATAGCGCGAATACGGTGGCGTGGGAATGCTGGAACCCGGAATCCGGATTGGCAGCTCGGTGACATCCGACTGGTGGGTGGCCTGGGCGTTCAGTTGCGGCTGTGCGAAACGATCGGTCGCGATCACACGGTCGCGCAGCGCTGACGCCTCACGAAGCAGCGCCGGTGTTCGACTCCGGGCGTCACGCGCGATCGCGGCGGCGTGCAACTGCGAGAGCGAGAGGATTTCCTGAGCGCGCGCCACCGATGATGGGGCCACCAGGACCGCGGCGAGCGCGACAGCCGTCCGACACATGGGCCGGCGGGATATGATGCCTGGTGACATGCTCATGGGCGCAGCCCCGCGAGAATGAACTCCGGCAACACCGTGATTCGTTCGTCGAGGAACTCGTCGAAACGTTCGCCGTGGAGCGAGAGCAGGTTGGTAATGAGCGGCCGCAGCACGAACGGCAGGATGATTGCACCGATCAAGGTGACCACGAACTGCTCGACCGAAATGCGACGCATCGTGCCCGCCTTGGCCGCAACTTCGAGTTGTCGGGCCAGGACACCGAGCGGCGGTGTGCCGACGGGAGCCAGGATCGCCGTCATGCGCTCCGGTTCCGCGTGGAACTCGGCGGCGAGGAAGCCCGCCAGATAGGGACGCTCGCGGTGAAACGCGATTTGCTCGCGCACGATCTCCCGGACCTTGCCGGCGATTTCGAGCTCGGGGTCCCCGAGGATCCCGAAGATCCGCGGCATGAAGCTCAGCACGTGATGCCTGAAGACAGCATCCGCAAGCGCGGCTTTGGTTCCAAAGTAGTAGTGCAGCAACGCCTTGTTGACGCCGGCCTCGCTCGCAATCTCCTGCGTTCGGGCTTTGGCCGTCCCGGTGCGCAGGAAGACGCGATGTGCGGCGGCGAGAATGCGATCCCGGGTATCCGGCTCATCGCCGGCGGCGTGGGGATGATGAAGCGCGTTCGTCACGTGGAAGTCGGTCACAGTCGGAGCAGAAGCGGAAAGATGGGGTATTAACCTTTTGGTTAAACCATACGCTTTAACCATATAGTCACTTTATTGCGTTGGCAACCCACCGCCAGTCCCGTTCGCTTATCGTGTGGCAGCAATCGCCAATGCACGGGCGCCACCGATTCAGGGCGCCCCCACCTCGCCTTCCTTCCAATTCCCCTTTATGTCCGCTGACACGCCACAGACTTTCGCAAACCACGCCCGTATGGTGCCGGCCTTTCACTACGTGGCCAGTCCGCTCGGGTTCATCTACGTCGTCTGGAGCCTCTACCGCGTGGCTACGCTGCGCGACAGCAACAGCGTCTTTGATCTGGTCGGCGCGCTGGCGCTGTTCGGAGCGCTGGCCTTCTCACGACTCTTTGCACTCAAGGCGCAGGATCGCGTCATCCGGCTCGAAGAACAGCTCAGACTCACGCGAGTGCTACCGGCTGATCTCGCCGCGCGCGTGCACGAACTGCGTCCTCGTCACCTCATCGCACTGCGATTTGCGGGCGACACGGAGGTCGCAGAGCTCACGCGCGAAGTGCTCGCTGGTTCACTCACCGAGCCCAAACAGATCAAGCAGCGCATCAAACATTGGCGCGCCGATCATTTCCGGGTGTGACGTATCGCCGTTTGCAGTAGACCGGGTGCCCGCGGGTCAGTGAACCGCGGGCCTAGTATTGTCAGTCGGGCCACACAATCGAGAGCACGTCACCGTACCACTGCACCCGACCCGTGCGATAGGCCTCGATCGTGCCTTGCATCGGGGCGATAAGCTGCGACATCAGCGGCCCACCGCTCCCGCGTCCCCATCGATTCGTGACCGAGCGGATGAACGTGCTCGTGCTGTCCAGCGGCAAGGTGGCCACGTTGGTGTAAAACTTCGGCCACGTGTTGTTGTCCTGAAAGAGATACTGCTCCACGTTGCTGAGATAGAACGTGCCCACGCGCGTGTTGTACTGCCGTAGCCACGCTCCCACCGATTGCAACGCGTGCGAACCCGCAAAGTCCCCGGTGACCGGCACAATGAGATTGCGCTGCTGCATGCTGCGCACGACGCGATACGCCTTCTCGCTACCGAGGAAACTGAGATTGGAGCCGGCGCCGTCGTCTTGCCTGAGGAGCGTGGAATAGGTGGGCATGCCGCGCGCTGACATCATCGACGACGGCCCGAACTCCAGCACGAACGAGTAGTTGATTGCGGGCCCGGCGATCGCGAACGAACTATCAACGCGACGCATGAGCGCCCAGTCCTCGGCGGCAATCGTGAAACCGTGCGTTTGCGTGAGATGCGAGTGCACGCGACTCCATGTTGATGCCAGCAGCGCGGAATCCATCGCGACACGTTCGTACGCGTCAAGCAGTGCGTCGGCGGAGCTGGACGTATCGAGACCGGCCGGACGCGGTCGCGCAAACAACAGACTCAGAAAGTCGGCCCGCGTTTCGGCGAGCTCGAAGTACGATTTGTACAGCAGATGCAGGGCGAGATTCTGTCGCCGAATATCCACGATGAACGCGATCGACGGTTCAAGCCACGCGAGATAGGTAAAATTCTGTTCGGGGCCGACGCCGAGGTACGCGTGACCGCGAGGCACAATCGTGAGCAGTGGTGCGATGACGTGCTGCCACGTGGTTTCGTTCGAAACGAAGTTCTCACTGCGAAACCAGCCGGCCGGCTCGGAGAGTTCGTTGACGAGGCGCCAGAACATGGTGTCCGACAACTGCGCGGGTACACGATCGGCGGTTGACGCCGCGGCAGTCGCCGCTTTGGCCGGCGCGGTGGAAACGGCCTGTGCGGCGGCGGACAACGCGGCGCACGCACACAGCCCGCCCACGACGAGCACGCGCGCCACGCCCAGACGACGGGTGCGCTTCATCCCAGCATCGTGTGCGCGTAGAGTACGGCTGATCATGCGCTCCTCGGTTGGCCCGCGTCACGGGCCCGGCGCCCGTCGCCTACCTACGCAACATGCGAGGCGCACGCTGCGTTTCAGCAGGGGTTCTCCGGAGTGTCGGCACCGCACCGTGCTCAGCCGCGCGATCGAGGGACGGGAACGGGTGCTCCCCTACCACTCGTTTCCCCGCCATGACCCGTCCGACGCTGGCCTTTGTGGCACCCTGGGAATGCTCGCGATCGGTCGCCAACATTCCATCCGCGCCGCGCGACGACGTCATTGTGGTGCTGCTCGAATCGGTCGCCAAAGGCACGTCGCTGCCGTGGCATCGCCAGAAGCTGGTGCTCATTCTTTCGGCCATGCGTCACTTTGCCGACGCACTCACGCGCGCCGGCTACACGGTCCGCCTGGAGAATGCGCCCTCGTACGCTGAAGGATTGGCGCGCATCGCGCAGGAGACGGGTGCGCGACGCATCGTGGCCACCGAAGCACGTGAGTGGGATATGCAGGAGGAGCTCACACGTGCCCACGCGTTGCTGCATGCGCAGGACGTTGAGCTGGTGCTGCGCCCCGATCGAGGATTCCTCGCCACGCGCGAAGAGTTCGCGACCTGGGCCAGCGGGCGCAAGGAGTTCCGCATGGAGTGGTTCTACCGCGACATGCGTCGCAAGTGGAACGTGCTCATGGAGCCCGACGGCAAGCCGGCGGGTGGTGAGTGGAACTACGACGCCGAGAACCGGAAGCCGTGGCCCAAAGGTCGCGCGGTGCCGGTGCCATTTCACGTTGAACCAGACGAGATCACGCGTGCGTTGATGGCGCGTGTGGCTGGATGGAAAGGGAGGTGGGGCTCGGTCGACTCATTCGGCCTGCCCGTCACACGACGTGATGCCAAAGCATGGCTTGAACGCTTTGTGGTGGAGCGCCTGGGTGAGTTTGGTCCCTACGAGGACGCGATCCTGAGCGGCGAACATGAGCTGCTGCACTCGTCGCTGTCGTCGATCATCAATGTGGGATTGTTGCACCCGCTGGAAGTCGTGCAGCGCGCTGAACGTGCGTATCGCGAGGGCGTCGTTCCGATTGCCAGTGCCGAAGGGTTCATCCGACAAATCCTCGGCTGGCGTGAATTCATGCGCGGCATGTATTGGCAGCTCATGCCAGGGTTGCGCACCGCGAACTCGCTGGGCGCGACATTGCCCTTGCCGCGGTGGTTCTGGGCGCCAGATGGCGAACCCTGGGGTGACACGGACGACACGGACGACACGGACGACACCGACGATACCGACGACACCGGCGCGGTGGGCCGCTGTGAAATGCGCTGCCTCGCCGATTCCATCCGGCAGGTGCGCGATCACGGCCGCACGCATCACATCAACCGGCTCATGGTGCAAGGCAACTTTGCCACATTGCTCGGCGTAGACCCCGCCGAGCTCTCACGCTGGTTCTGGGCCGGGTTCACCGATGCGTATGAATGGGTGGAGTTGCCCAATGTGGTGGGCATGGCCACCTGGGGAGACGGCGGGGCGATTGGGTCCAAGCCGTACGTGAGCACCGGCGCGTACATCCAACGCATGGGCAACCACTGTGCGTCGTGCCGCTTCGACCCCAAACGGCGCTCCGGCGAGACAGCCTGCCCGTTCACGATGCTGTACTGGGATTTTCTCGCGCGGCACCGAGAACGATTCGTGAACCATCCGCGCATGGCCATGATGGTGCGCAACCTGGACCGTATTCCGGAACCGGAGCTTGTGCAGATCCGGCGCGAGGCGACAGCATTTCGTGAGGGCCTCGCGCGATAGCCGGGGTTCGGCTGTATCAGGCCAGCACGGCCTCAGTCCGTCGTTTGCGGCTCAGCACGCCCGCCGAGATCAAGGTGAACAGCAGACCTACCGGCAGCGGCTCGAGAAGGGTGAGGCCCACGTTGACGAGCGGATTCTTATACATCGTGGCAAACGCGTCCATCTCCTGACGCGTAGTCGCCAACTCTGCCTCGGATGCACCCGACGCTTTCGATTTCTCGATCGCATAGGTGGCGTACTTGTCCATGAAGTCGGGCGCCAGCTTGTGGTAGACGAACTGCCAAGTGGCCACGTAGCAGGCGCTGGCGACGGCCGTGATGCCCAGTCCCACGACAAAGGCTCGTGCGAACGTCACCGAGCCGCCGGCCACATTGTCGCGGAATGAACGAACGCCGAAGTACACCATCAAAAACGCGATGATCATCGTCGTGTAGCCAATGATGGCGCCGCGATCAAACCCGATCTGGTCCTGGAAGGGGATGGTCAACATCATCATCGCCGACAGGATACCGCCGGCGATAAGTCCAAATGTCAGGATAATTCTGCGCATGAGAGCTCCGTCTGAGTGGATGAGGAGCGACGATTCTATCGAGACCCGAGCTCGCGGGACATCACACAAAAGGGTGATTTGACGGCAAACTGCAGACAATCACCCGAAAGTACGCCTGCCGAACGGCTACCGACCACGAAAGCGGCTTCAGGGAATCAGCCGAAGCGCCTTACCCAGCTGAACGGCCTGCGTGCGCCGCTGCGCTCCGAGTTTCACGAACACGCGGCTCGAGTGCGTCTTGACCGTGTTCTCGCTGACGAACACCCGCTCGGCGATCTGCCTGTTGCTGAGCCCCTCGGCCATCAGCGCCAGAATTTCGAGTTCGCGTGGGGTGATGCCGAGCGACTCGACTTTGTCTTGATCGCGTTGAAACTCGGTCGGTGCCGGTATGAGCACTTCGCGCACCACGACCTCGGCCCTGCGGGCACGCGTCAGTCCGTTGCCCAGCCAGATGCCGAGCCCGGCGAACACGGCGGCGACCAGCGCGCCGTAGATCTCTACCGAATGCTCCACGACGAGCCAGCGATACTGAATCAGCTGCATCGCGGTGATGAGCAGGCCGGCGAGCAGGCCATAGAGGAGGACGTGCCGTCGCATGGTCGGAAACTTACCGTTTCCGGCGAGATGGCGACACTCGACTATCTGGCCGGGGCCCCCGGCTGACTTCGCGACCACGGGATAGTTTTGGTGATGACTTCCACTCCCCTGATCGCGCCCACGTTTGACGACATTCGCGCTGCGGCCGAGCGCATCGCGCCGCACGCGGTGGTGACACCGCTGCTGCGTTCGCCGGCGCTTGACGCCGCCGCGGGCGGCCGAGTGTTGCTCAAGGCCGAGGTGCTGCAGCACACCGGCTCCTTCAAACTGCGTGGCGCCCTCAACCGGCTGCTGCAGCTCACGCCGGAGGAGCGTATCAAAGGCGTGGTTGCCTACTCCTCGGGCAATCACGCGCAGGCCATCGCCTACAGCGCGACGCTGCTTGGCATGCCCTCGGTCATTGTGATGCCCAGGGATGCGCCGCAACTCAAGATTGAGCGCACGCGCGCGTTTGGTGCCGACGTGGTGCTGTACGACCGATACACAGAGGACCGTGTCGCGATCGGCGGCGCGATTGCGGAGGAACGCGGTGCCACGATCGTGCCGCCGTTTGAAGACCCGCGCATTGTGGCCGGACAAGGCACGTTGGCGCTCGAAGCGCTGACGCAGGCCGCCGCGATGGGTGCCGAGGTTGACGCGCTACTTGTCTGCTGCGGAGGCGGTGGACTCACCGCGGGATGTGCGCTGGCCGCGGAAGGCGCGTCGCCGCGCACGCGCGTGCATCCGTGCGAACCGGCGGAGTTCGACGACACCGCGCGTTCGCTGGAGCTTGGGCACCGGGTGGCCAACGCACCGGGTGTGCGATCAATCTGCGATGCGATTGTCACCGAGATCCCGGGCGAGTTCACCTTCTCCATCAATCAGCCGCGCGTAGGGCGAGGACTGCGCGTAACCGACGACGAGGTGCTGGCCGCGATTGCGTTCGCGGTGCGTGAACTCAAGCTGGTAGTGGAGCCCGGTGGAGCGGCCGCACTGGCGGCGCTGTTGTCCGGAAAGATCGAGACGCGCGATCGTACGACGATGGTCGTTGTCACGGGCGGCAACATTGACCCGGCGATTCTGTCGCGCGCCATCAGCCGCGGCACCGAACACGTGGCCACGCACTAAAGTTCAGGTCATGCATCAATATCATCAACTGCTCCGGCTCGTTCTCGACGAGGGAAAGTTCAAGCCCGATCGTACCGGCACCGGCACGTACGCGGTGTTCGGCGCGCAGGTACGCTACGATTTGCGCGACGGCTTTCCCATGGTGACCACCAAGAAGCTGCATCTCAAGTCGATCATTCACGAACTGCTGTGGTTCTTGCGTGGTGACACGAACATTCAGTATCTCACCGAGAACGGAGTGAGTATCTGGAATGAGTGGGCCGACGCGGACGGCAATCTCGGTCGTGTGTACGGCGCACAGTGGACCGACTGGCGCACCGCCGACGGACGGTCCATCAACCAGATCGACCGCGTGATTGAGCAAATTCGCACACGTCCTGACAGCCGTCGCCACATGGTAACGGCCTGGAATCCCGGCGAAGTGGATGACATGGCGCTGCCGCCGTGTCATGCTTTGTTCCAGTTTTTTGTGCAGGACGGCGAACTGAGTTGTCAGTTGTACCAGCGCAGCGCCGATCTGTTTCTGGGCGTGCCCTTCAACATCGCGTCGTATGCGCTGCTCACCATGATGGTGGCGCAGGTGACCGGACTCACGCCCGGCACGTTTGTCCACACGTTCGGCGATCTGCATCTGTACAGCAATCATCTGGATCAGGCGCGCTTGCAGCTCAGTCGAGCGCCGCGTGCGCTGCCGCAGATGCAGATCAATCCGGCCGTGACCGATATTCACGCGTTCTCGTACAGCGACTTCGCGCTCGTGGGTTATGACCCACATCCGGCCATTGCCGCGCCCATCGCGGTGTAGGGGCCACGATGAAACGTTTCAAGGCGATCGCCGCGATGTCGGAGAACCGTGTGATCGGCAACGGACCGGATATTCCGTGGCACCTGCCCGAAGACTTCAAATGGTTCAAGCAGACCACGAGCGGGCATGTGGTCGTGATGGGGCGCACGACGTTTGAATCGATCGGTCGTCCGCTGCCAGATCGCACCACGATCGTGCTGAGTCGCAGCGGCTTTCAGTGGCCCGGTGTGCGTACGGTCGCGAGCCTCGACGAGATAGACGCTGACGAACACGATTGCGACGTGTTCATTTGCGGTGGTGCACAGATTTACACGCACACGTTGCCACAGTGCTCTGATTTGTATCTCACACATGTGAAGCGCGTGGTGGAAGGCGATGTGTTCTTCCCGCCGTTTGAGCATCTCTTCGACGCGGGGACCGAGCTGCGCGACACCCCGGAGTTCCGCATCGTGCATTACCGCCGTGTCGAGTAATTCGCCGCGTGTTGCGGTGGTTGGTGCCGGCCTCGCAGGATTGTCCGCCGCGCGCGTGCTGGTCGCGAATGGTGTGCGCGTGACCGTGTTCGAGAAATCACGTGCGCCCGGTGGGCGGGCGGCCACACGTCGGCACGAGGCGTATCACTTCGATCACGGTGCGCAGTACTTCACGCAGCGTGATCCGCGCACGGCCGCGCAACTTCGCGAGTGGGAACATCGCGGCATCGTGTCGCCGTGGAACGGACGCATTGCCGCGCGCGAGGGCGGTGTGTGGCGTGAGAGCAGTGAGGCGATCACCCGCTGGGTAGGGGTGCCGGGCATGCGCGCGTTAGGCGTTGATCTCGCGCGAACGCTGCATGTGCGCTACGAGACGGCCGTGCAGTCGCTGCTGCGTTCGGATCGAACATGGCGACTGCTCGGCGATGACGACGCGGCGCTCGGCGAGTTTGACACCGTGCTGGTCACGGCGCCGGCGCCACAGACGCATGCACTGCTCGCACCGCACGCGCCGTCATTCGCCGCGGCGTTGGCCCGTGTGGAACTGCTCCCGTGCATCGCGGCAATGGTCGTCATGGAGCGTCGCCCCGACGTGTGGTGGGACGCGGCGTTTGTGAACGACGACGCCGTGCTGTCGTGGGT
>Ga0163147_10004445_pt1 | contig 17869 bp, 17 predicted proteins | sample OliLakLV19MP6G1_FD_148597 | JGI IMG/M metagenome (GOLD analysis project Ga0163147, IMG submission 148597) | Freshwater microbial mat bacterial communities from Lake Vanda, McMurdo Dry Valleys, Antarctica- Oligotrophic Lake LV.19.MP6.G1 | ecosystem: Environmental > Aquatic > Freshwater > Lake >...
GCCCCGGGCATGTTTGGTCACCGTGCGCGTTTTTGGCCCTGCAAAAATATACCCAAGTGCTGCCGCCCCGCCGAGCCAAGCTAAGGGACGTGAGCGCACGGCCTGCTGCGCTTTTGCTGTGTAGTCGAGTTCGGCACGAACTGTCCGCACGTCTCGCAAGATTGCGGCGCGGCTTCGTGCGACTTCTTCGAGCAAGTGTTCCTTCGTCGTTTTCAAACCGATTTCCCTTGGAGGGATGCGACGCCCTTGGCGATTTCTGATCGCGTGGATTCAAAGACGGAAGTCTGCCAATGGCGCTTCACGTGCAATGCGCAGAGAAATGCTAAGGCGAGGTGGAGGATTGTGAGGCCCATGAGAATCCAAATCCATGCGACATGGAAAACGGACGCAAGCAAAAAGGCGACGAAAAACACTGTAAGAATATATCCAAACATCAGTAAAACCAAAGCAGCGACAAGCATCACGGCAAGCCGAAGATAAAGCGCCCCGGCCTCACGGGCTTCTGCTCCCGCTAAAGCAGTGAGAGACTGCACATGCCGCACGAAAGAGCCGAACAGGCTCAGTGCTTCAGCAACAAGGCCCCGGGATGGGAGCCCACTATGTCCTCTTCTCGGAGGGACATCAGCCGCCGTTTGAGTCGGAGTTTCCAAGAATGCTTAGCGGCGAAAAATCACGCCGAGAACAAACCCGATGCCGACTGCAATGCCTACGGCTTTGAGGGGATTTTCTCGGACGTAAGTCTCGGTCTCGGATTGGTAGGTCTGCGCACGGGAAGAGGCATCGCCCCATGCGGCTGTCGCTTTTTCCCGCACATCCGTCGCCTTAGCTTTTGCTTGGGAGCGCAGGTCGTCAATCGTCACATTGGCGGCATCGCCCAACTCACGCGCGGCTGCGGAGATGTGTTCTTTGCCGGTATCGAAAGCCGTTTTTGCCTGCTCCTTGACCGTTTCGCTCACGACGCGCGTCGCGGATGCCGCCGCATCGAGTGCCTTCTTGGCGTGTTCGGTGCTATTCTCAAGTTTCTTTCCGACATTGGGAGATTCTAGTGGTGTTTTGGAGTCTGACATAGATTTTTTAAATGGGACAATAAACGTGGCACAGATTTCACGCTTGGCAAGCGTGGATAAAGGGGGGGAATGTGGTGATCTATGTCATCAGTCACTTCCTTTGCTCCTGGTCGGGTGGAACTCCTGGGTAACCACACGGACTACAACGAGGGTGTCGTTCTCTCTGCGGCGATAGAGCTTGGCGTGACGGCCACGGGTAGGCGGCGCGAGGACTTGCAAATTGTGCTGACCAGTGACGGCGCGCCCGGTAAGGTGGTAGTCCTTCGAGCCGAGCCAATCCAGCGGAGTGGAGGTTGGGAAGATTACCCACTCGGCGTTGCAGAAATGCTCAGGCAAGCGGGAGCGGAGGCTGGGGGATTCGAGATGAATTTCACAGCCAGTCTTCCTTCTGGCGCCGGCCTCTCAAGCTCTGCGGCAATCGAAGTGGCCACAGCCTTGTGCCTGTGCAGGCTGTATCCCTTTCCGATCTCGCCCATGGATATTGCTCGCCTATGCCGACGCGCTGAAAATGAGTTTGTTGGCGTAAGTTGCGGACTGCTTGATCAAGTCTCTTCCGTTTTTGGCAAAAAAGATGAAGTTGTTTTCTTGGATTGTCGCACGGAGTCGGTGTCCACCATCCCATTTCCACCATCGTTGAGCTTGCTGATTATCCATTCGGGTGTGAAGCATGCTCTCACCGGGGGAGAGTTTAATGAGCGAAGAGCACAGTGCTTCGAAGCGGCTCGGATAATGGGGGTTCGCGCGCTCCGAGATGTCACAAGCGCGGAGCTTGAGGGCGCAGAACTTTCCGATCTTCTACGCCGTCGTGCGCGGCACGTCGTAGGTGAAAATGAGCGCGTGCTGGAGGGAATAAATTTCCTGTGCGCAGGAAACGGCAGCGCATTTGGACGGCTTATGACGGCTTCACACGAAAGTTCCATTGTGAATTTCGAGAATAGCACAGCCGAGTTGGATGAACTCGTGCGACTGGCCATTGCCCAACCGGGATGCCATGGTGCCAGGCTGACTGGTGGCGGATTCGGGGGAGCCATTGTTGCCTTAGTGGACAAGGAGGCCATTAGCAGCGTGCAGGAAATTATCCTAGAAAACTACGTGAAGGCGACCGGGCACCACGCACAAGCTTATCCGTGCATCGTGAGTAATGGCGCCACGGTGACCGCACTCTAAGCGTCAGTCTCGACCTCCGCTTTTTCTGCGACCAGCTCCATGCGGAGCCACCACCAAACTGTTTTTCCGTCCGCCTCAGCAAGTCGAAATGCGAGGCGTGCGGACTCGGGAGCCTTTGCGATGAGGTCAAGAACCTGCGCGCGGTTTTCCTGACTCGTTGCAGCGGTCTCAAAATACCATGCGATGTCGGGTTGTTTAAAGTCGGCGACTTGACACGACAACACGCGCAGTCCGGCGCCGTGGCAGAGTGACTTCCATGCAGCGGGCGAGAGGAATTTTCCATGGCTCGGATCGCGAAGCTTTTCAACCTTATGCATCCATTCTTCCGCCTCCGGATTACCGTCGGGAATGCTGCCATCAATCAAAACAAAATAGCCACCTGGCCGTAGCACGCGCGAGACTTCCTTCAAAAACGCGTGCGTGTTCGTAAAGTGGTGTGCGGCCACGCGGCACGTGACGATGGAGAAAGTCGCATCCTCGTAGGGCAGCACTTCAGCCGCATGCTGGCAGGTCGAGATTTTCAGGCCGCGCTCGGCGCCAAGTTCTTTCGTGCGGCTGAGCATCTCCGAGGAAATGTCACAGGCCGTAACATCCCAACCCCGCAATGCTAAGAACACGCTCGTATGGCCCCCGCCTGCGGCCACGTCTAGAGCCCGGCCCCTAGTGGATACGGAGGCTATGGGTGGTTGATCAAAAAGCCGCTCAAGATCAGACACGTCGGCCAAGATGTGCGAGTGACCATAGCACCGACTTTGCTTGTCAAACTGACTCTGCGACGAGCGCTGAGCGGCATCCAGCTTCATGGGCAGCGAGGCCTAGCCGGGCAGGCCTTTGAGCATTTCTGCGTTGGTGGGGTATTTGCGCAGAAAGAAGAGCAGGCGTTCGATCGCCTCAATTGGCTTGTGGCCAGCGAGACCCCGGCGGATGACATTGATTTTATGCAAATCGTCCGCACCGAGGAGCAGTTCCTCGCGACGCGTGCCGGAGAGGAAAATATCTACGGCGGGATAGACGCGTTGGTCGCTGATTTTGCGATCCAGCACGAGTTCCATGTTGCCAGTGCCTTTGAACTCTTGAAAAATCAAATCGTCCATTCGGCTATTCGTCTCTATGAGAGCCGTAGCCATGATCGTCAGGGATCCGGCCTCTTCGGTATTCCGTGCTGCCGCAAAAAGCTTGCGGGGAATTTCTAGAGCACGGGCATCCACACCGCCCGACATGGTCCTTCCACCGCTACCCTGCGCGTTGTTGAAAGCTCGACCGATACGGGTGAGAGAGTCCATGAGAATGAACACGTCCTTACCCATTTCAACGAGCCGCTTCGCACGCTCGACGGCCAGTTGGGCAATGCGAGTATGGGTCTTGATGTCGCTATCATTCGAACTCGCCATGAGTTCAGCGGAGGGCACAGTGCGTCGAATTTCTGTGACTTCTTCGGGACGTTCATCTACGAGGAGAATGATTAGCTTCATCTCGGGATGGTTCTTCACGACAGCGTCGGCGATGTGTTGGAGGAGTGTCGTTTTTCCTGTTCGCGGGGGAGCCACAATGAGGCCGCGCTGGCCCTTGCCGACCGGCGTCATCAGATCCATCACGCGAGTGGTGTAGCGGTCGGTGGTGGTCTCAAGACGGATGCGCTTATTGGGATTAATGGTCGTGAGCTCTTCAAACACGGGCAGGTTCAGATACTTCTCCGGATCTTCCCCCTCAAATTCCGTAAGGCGAAAAAGCTGTGGTCCCCTGTTGCCTCGTCGCGTTTCTCCGCGAATGTACTGGCCATCGCGCAGGCCATAGCGGCGGACGAGCTCAGGCGTGACGAAGATGTCGTTGTTGGACTGCGTGTAATTGCGCTTGAGTTCCCTCAAAAATCCGAAGCCTTTACCAGAAACCTCAACGATGCCCTCCGCGAAAGTAGGAGGCTCTGGTGGCTGGGGAGGGGTTGGCGGCACATGGGGTAAGGGCGCATCGGGTGTCACCAAATCGCTGGCCGAGGGGGACACGGGCGCTTGGGTCGCTGGAGCAAGTGCTTGTTCTTTTTCGAGCTCCGGAGTCACGACTTCCTGTTGATCTGGGATCTGGACTTCCTGCGTGCCGTTCGACCCGGGCTCACGAGGCGTGCGTGGGCGCCGTGGGCCACGAGGACGTCTGGAACGGGCGAGGGTGGAGGAGGAGGAGTCCGGCGTGGCATCCGGTGTGGGGTTTTCGGGCTGTTCTATCATGTTATAAAAAAATCGTAAGCTGCGTTTCTTGCCACCTCTGTCCGAGCATTTCTGAGATTGTTCCTCTCACAGGAAATGGACGAATTCTTTCGGAGGTGCCATACTTGCGACCTCAAATTTGGTCGGACGTCAATTGATCTGGTGAGTGTATCGGGAATCTCGGCGGAGCCTGGGTCTTTAGGGAAAAATGAATTTCCTAGAGAGGTGGCATCTCAAGGAAGACCGGAGGCACAGCGCCAAGGTCAATCCCTTCAAGACTCCCCCTATCTTCATTGGTTTCTCAGGAGTGTCAACGACTTTTCCACATTTTGTCTGCGAGGATTAATAATATCACGCAGAATACGGCCCCGGAAACCGCACAATGCTGAGGCACCACTAGGGCCCTGCCGCAGTGCCGCCAGCAGGATGCTCCTCACCATGCTCGGGAGCACCTGACCCTGCGTGACCGTGCGATTGGAGGCGACCGATGTTTTCGAGATTGACGCCCATCGTCTCGATGCCAAATCGCCACGTGACAATTGCTCCGAGAAGCGACGTGCCGACGAGCGAATAAAGAAGGACGGCTGTGCCAATCTCGCTGAGGAGAATCGGGAAGAGAAATGCGGTGGCGACCGCACCGATCTTGGCAAAGGATGCCGCAAAGCCTGCACCGGAGCCGCGGATCTTCGTCGGAAAAACCTCGCCCGCGATCAGATAAGTCATCGCATTGGGACCGAGATTCGTCATGAAATTAAAAATCATAAATCCGGCAAAGATTAGAACGATCTGTCCTGTGCCGGGGGCGAGGTGGGTCGAGATGGCGGCTAGGAGCAAGCCGACTGCGCAACCAAAAAAACCGAAAACCTGAAGCTTCATTCGGCCCACTTTGTCCGCGAGGATGACTGCGCACACGATTCCGACGATGAGCAGGATGTCGAGGAACGCCGCCCCCTTGGCCGCCAGCATGTCGTTGTGGATCACGGCGGAGAGATTTTGCTCCTGTTCGTTGCGCAGGCCGAGGATGGAAACCAGAATTGTTGGTGTAAAAATCCCGATTCCGTAGGTGCCAAGATCCTGAAGAAACCACGGCACCGAGGCGAGGACGGTCGCGCGTCGGTGTTTTTTGTTAAAGAGTTTTTTGAACTTCGATTTGTGCTGCTCGTGGGCTGGTTCGTCGTCAGGCACTTCGCGAAGATTGATCTTCGTGGGGTAGGCAGGATCGCGTGAGAGCAGCCGAAGCGTGGCTTTTTCAGCCTCCTGCACGCGGCCTCGCGACATTAGCCATTGTGGGCTTTGAGTGACAAAAAAGCGTCCAATCACCACGAGGATCGTCGGCACGATCGCCGTGCCGAACATGAATCGCCAGTCGCTGAGATCCTCGCTCGTCTTGAGGATCAAATACCCGATCACCGTTCCAACCAATGCTCCAACAGCCTGAAACGCAAACGCGCTGAGCACCAGCCGGCCCCGGCAGTTGCTTGGAATGCTCTCGGAGATGACCAGATGCGCCGTGGGATAATCGCACCCGAGTGCCAACCCCATCCCAAAAAGTGAGATCAACACGAGTGTGAAACTGGGACTCACCGTCAGGGAGATGAGGAAAATCAAAAACAAAATCATCTCCACGATGAACATCTGCTTTCTCCCGAGCTTATCGCTCAAGCTGCCGAGAGCGGTGGCACCAACGAGAATGCCAAAGAGCACCGCTGCACCCACCATGCCCTTCTCCGCCGCGCTCAAATCAAACTCGAGTGCCATTAGTGGCAAAGCCACGCCGGTCATAAACACCACCAGCCCTTCAAAAAATTTCCCGGCGGTGGCGAGTCCCCAAATTTGCCACTGCATCCACGTCATCGGTGCCGAAGGTGACTTCGTGCCATCAGCCCACAATGGGGTTTCGTCAATGTATTCTTGAACAGTTTTTGATCCGGCGGTTGTCGTGCTCATGGCTATGCTTCAAGCGGGCGGACTCGGTTTCTGCAAGTCCGGTCTTGTGAAAATTCTGTCACGAGAAGCGAACGACGCAATCGGCGTCAGAGCAGGCTGCGCTGGCGGCGTTGTTCGTTCTGGGGAGCTATCAGGAGGCAAAAAAACGCCCCGGAAACCCGGAGCCTAGATCTGTGGAAAGTCGTTTTTCACCAGAACCCCCACTGTTTTGTCATAACGATATAAATGCCAAGGCCGAGGTTTGTCATCGCGTGGGCAATGACACAGGCCAGAAGGCTTTTAGTTTTTACCGCCACCCATCCAAAAAGGACTCCTGTGGCGATCGCCGCTGGCCAATCGCTTGGGGAGTGGACGAGCATGAAAGCCCCCGCTACGCCGAAAAATGAAAGGTGTGTGTATGTTCCGAACTTCACGGAGGTAAATTTTTCGTTGACGAGGTAACGCTGCAAGAAGCCCCGCCAAAAAATTTCTTCAACCAAAGGAACGACGATGACTAACCGTGCAAATCGCGCAATCAGCGTGAAACCCACCAACCACGGATCGTCACCAACTTCCGAGGGATTGAACCCATCCGTCCGTGGGGCCGCTCCAAAAAGCCACTGGGGTGAAATCCAGATCCCGAGGGAAAGCAGGGCAGCCACAACGGTTACCAGCCATGAGACTTTGCCAAAGTCATAGCATTTCCAAAAATACACAAGCGCGCCGGCGCAGATCGCGGTTTGAAGAGGATAAATCCAATACTTCGGGTCTGCCAGCCAAGGAACTCCGGTGCCCTCACCCAACATCCCCACAAATTGCACCACGGCCAAAAAGCCGATGAACAGGAAAAACGGCAGCACATGGGCCTTGTAGGCAGATGGGTGGGATTCTACTGGGGACATCGGTGATCGCTAAGTAAGGTGCCTGTCGTCGCAGCTTTCAAGCTCCGCATGCAGGGGGCCTGCTAGATTGGCTCCTCGGCGGAAACAGGATTTTCAGGAGGATCACTCGGAGGTTTGAGACTCTTTTCCACCTCCTCAAGAATCTGTGCGGCACCGACGAATTTATAATCATCCAGAATAAAGCGGGCGGATTTGCCGGGTGCCAACTCGTAAGCCAAGTCGGCGATGCCTTTGTTTTCCCAACGTTTTTTGCTCACTGCTTGAACCTTGCTGATCTCAATAGTTTTGCCATCTGGGAGGATGATCACTCCGTTCTCAAGCCGGGTAGTTTGCGAAAGGGCGCGGAAAAAACACAACATCATCCCGGCTGCAGCAAGGAGCGTCACCGCCCCGAGGATCAACTGGGTTTGGAGGTCGCCGGGGGAGTAGATTTTTTTTGGAGTAGCAGTATTCCAAACCCGCTCCTTTCGAACGTCCTCCCAAGCCTCTTTGAGTTCCGGCGTGTCCTCGCCATATTTTTCGCGGAGCTCAAAGTAAATGGCGGCTTTCACATTGTTCCGAGGATAGCTAACCAGCCCATCGAACAAAAACCAACATCCCAAGCCACCAATGGCCAAGGTGATGAGCAGCATACGCTGTTTCCATTCTTTGCTGATGATGGCGGTTACGGAGGTGCTCACAAATGTCGCGGTTTTCGAGTGAATGTAGTGGGAATACGCGCTGGGGCAAGACCTCTAATGATACTAGCCAAAACCAAACACGCCCGCGGAAAGCCGGTGCGTAGACCTGTGGAAAACTTCGCCCTGTCGTCTCAGGCGGTCCGGCGACGTCGGAGAAAAAGTAGGCAAGCTAAGCTCAGCCCAACAAGCACGACCGTCGTAGGCTCAGGAATGGTGGTCACAAAAACCGACGTGCCGTCCGGCGTGAGAATGCCATTGAAGAGGCTATGGTTATCGCTTTCGAAGCCTGTGGACCCACTTCCGTTGTCAAAACGAACTTCGTCAAACACGGTGCTACCTTGTGCATAGATGCTGATATAGGCATAGGGTTCGCTGGCATTCTGACCCAGAAAAGGTGGTATAGTTGGATTACCGAAATAGGCGCTTTTGTTATAAATATCGTTATTTACACTCGTGATCGTGCCACTCCCCGAGAGGATGGTGAAAATATCCGCCGAAGTGAAAGTGGCTAGGAGGACGGAATTGTTGTAGAACGAAACAAAATTATTCGCGTCACCGGCTGACCACCAGAAGCCAAAGTAGTTGGCCTCATTGGCTCCAAGGCCCAGAGAAAAGGGATTGCCATTTGGTAACCAAGCCTGACCCATGGCCACATATTGGCCTGTGCCTCCGGCTCCTCCGAACGCATCTGCACCACGAATTTGTCCCGCCAAACCCGAAGAATTCGTAAAATCGTAGGTTCCCGTAAAGGTTGCCAACGCGGTAGAGACAACGGTGCCGTTCTGCGAGCCTGGAGTAAACGAGGTGAAAGGCTCCGTGACTGCCCCACCATGCGTCGTTGTCTGTCCCGCTGGGGCGCCAATATACACACTGAAGATTTGTGCGTCAGCCAAGTGGAGCCCTGCCAAGATCACAGGCGTCAGAACCAAAAGTTTCGAGAATGTCATAAGTTTATTTCAGGCCGACTGCGTTGCTCGCACCACTGGTTGCGTTATTCGGCTACGTTCCAGTAATCGGAACCTCGCAAGTCGTCAACAGCATTTGTGAATTAACCCTGCAAAAACTGTGATTAGGACGGAGCGAGGGCGAAGGGGAGTTATCCCAGCGGGGCTGACCACAAGGTCTTTTTAGGCTCTGTAGTATCTGGATTCGTCGGCATGATCCGGGGGCAACAAAAAAGCCGCCGGAAAACCAGGGAGTTGATCTGTCGGAAAATTCGTCGTTCCATCTGTGCGAGCTTAGAGACCACCGAGGGCTTGTCGTGCTCTTGCCTTGGTCTCATCGTCCTCGCGTTCGATCGAGGGCATATCGAGCGCCTTCTGGAGTTGTTGGCGGGCCATGTCGTGCATCCCTGCCCGTGCATAGGCACGACCGAGTTCTGCATGGTTGCTGAGTCGTGGGGGGCCGAGGGAAATGGCCTTCTGAAAACACTCGATGGCACGTTCATTTGAGGCTTCCGGAAGTTTTCCAAAAAAAATACTCGCGAGGGATATGAGGAATGCATTGAAATTGGCGACTTCAAAATTCCAGCGGGCGAGCACGTGCCACGCAAGGCCGTCATTCGGGTCGAGGGCGAGAGAGGCCTCTGTTTCCTCTTTGATGAGGCGAGAGAGTTCCACCTGGCGGCGAGGGGATTCAGTGAGGGCGACACGGCCAGCGACGATGGCCAGAGAGAGGCGCACTTTTGCATTGCGAGGCGCGAGGGACTTGGCTTTTTGGGCAGCAACAAGAGACTCATGGCCAAGTTCCTTTTTCTTTTGAGCATCGGGCTCGGTCGCCATGAGTTCTGAGAGTTGCTTGGCGATTCGGCGAAGGATTTCTGCATCGTTCGGGCGTGCTTGGTCGGCGGCTTGGTAGGCCACGAGAGCTGAACTATTTTTATTTTGCCGAGCGAGGCTATCTCCTTGTTTAAGATAGTCCTCGGGCGTCTGAGCGCCTGCGGTGGAAATAAAAATAACGACCGCAAGCAGCACTCTCATTTTTTAAAGAGGTAGTGGCTCACTAGCCACTCATTCCCGTGGCGATAGCCCCAGAGTTCTGCGCAGGACATAAAAAAGATCCGCCAATAGGCACGCCATTTAGCGGTTTGGTGTGCACCATAGGTTTTCTCCAAGATTGGGGTGATGACGACTTCGTTAGCGTCCATTTTTTCCAGCCATGCCTCGGAAGTCCGCTGATAGTGCGTGCCATTGACGCGCCAGTGACCTTCCAGCTTCAAGTCGTCTTGGAAATAGAGCAGCAGATCGTCTGATGGCATCGTTCCCCCTGAGAAAAAATAGCGCGTGATCCAATCGGATGGGTCGCTGCCATCGAAGTGGTAAGCAAATTCGCGGTGGGTAAAAATGTGAACGAAGAGCTTTCCGCCCACGCGCATCCAGCGAGCGACCTTCGCGAGGAGGAGCTCGTAGTTCTTCATGTGTTCAAACATTTCGACCGATACCACGCGGTCAAACGCCGCGTCGCCGGCCTCGAAGTCGTTCATGTCGGCGGTGACGATTCGGATATTTGCCAGGCCCCGCCGTGCGGCTTCTGCCTCGATGTGGAGCTTCTGCGTGGCGGAATTGGAAACGCCTGTGATGCGCGAGGTGGGATACCTCTCCGCCATCCAGAGAGTGAGACTCCCCCAGCCGCAGCCGAGTTCCAGCACGTCTTGCCCGTCAGCTAATTCTGCGCGACGGCAAGTAAGGTCCAGCATGGCGACCTCAGATTCCGCGAAGGTTGTGTTCTCCTTCTCCCAGTAACCACTGCTGTATTTGAGGCGGGGTCCAAGCACGAGTTGGAAAAACTCCGTCGGCACTTCGTAGTGTTGTTCATTGGCATCAGCAGTCTTTATCGCAATCGGGCTGTTGCGGAGTTCCGTGATGAAAGCGGAAAGAGCCTCACCTTGTGCCTCCACGTTTTCACGGGTTTCTTCGCGCAGTTTTTTCCCAAGCAAATTGCGAATGCCCAAGCGAATAGCGGCATCGGGCAGGAGATTGCGAGAAAGAAGGTCGTCGAGTGAGATCATGATGATTTAGGAAACCAAGGAATAAAGGGGCTCACGCGGGCTTGATAGCGACGGTAAGCATCTCCGCGTGAGGCCAAGGAGTGGGCTTCGGAGGGAGGGATTCCCGTCACGCAGGTGAGAAAATAGAGCATGAGCAGCGGACTCACGATTCCTGTCCAGGCCCATGGGGATCCGAGTGCAAAAACAAAGAAGGCAACCCATATGACCCACTCGAAAAAATAATTGGGATGCCGCGAATACGCCCAGAGTCCGACATCACAGACTTTGCCTTTGTTACTAGCCTGCTTTCGGAAAGAGGCCAGCTGGGCATCCGCTATGGCTTCGCCTCCCACGGCGACAAGCCAGAGCACGACGCCAGCAATTTCAAAAAATCCCACACCTGCCGATGGATTCGAGCACGCGAGCGCGATGGGCAGGCAGAGGAGTCCGATGAGTAGGCCTTGGAGTTGGAAGAACCCAAAAAACATCAACCAAGTGTGCTTGGGAAATTGCTCACGCAAGGTGGCGTAGCGTGCGTCTTCTTCTGGATGGTGGGCCATCACGCGCCGATACAAGTGTGTGCCCAGCCGCAGGCTCCATGCACAGACCATTGCAGCGAGGAGCCCATTTCTGAGGGCATGTCCCGACCCAAAGAGGCCAAGAAAAATGGCAACCGGTGTGAAGCCAAAGCTCCACCAAATATCTACGATCCCGGCATTGTTCATTCTGCGTGCAGCGATCCAGACGATGACCATCATGCCCATCGCGATTGCGGTGCCGTAAAGGAGGAGGAGGAAGGGATTCACAAGGCGAGGCGGTAGATGGGTGAGGTGAGTGCGAGATTGTCCGGACGGGAGTAGATCGCCTGAGCGACGGTGATGTGTCTCGTGCCGAACGCAGCCTCGCAGTAGCAGAGATAGTATCGCCACTTGCGCAGGAATGTTTCATCAAAGCCGAGCGCAAGAATCTCCGTGCGACGAGCTTCGAAGGCTTTTCTCCATAAACCCAAGGTGCGAGCGTAGTGGGGTGCCATGTCTTCGTAATCGAGAAGATTCAAGTCTCCGCCCGCGGTCAGGGCCTTAGTGATTCGGGCATTGCACATAAGCAGGGAGCCCGGGAAGACGTGCTTCTGAATAAAATCCACGCCCTCGCGCAGAATAGCATATTGCCGATCGGGGCAAAGGATCGCTTGCAGACCCAAGAGGCCACCGGGCTTGAGGACTTGCTGAATTTTGCTGAAGTAAACATCCACATATTTCTCACCGACGGCTTCCAACATTTCGATAGAAACGACCTTGTCGAAGCGACCTTGGATGCTGCGGTAGTCGCAAAGCAAAATTTCAATACGATCCTTGAGTCCAGCAAGCGACATGCGACGCGAAGCTTCCACGAATTGCTCCTCGGAAATCGTAACCGTGGTGACTTTGCAACCATAGTTCTTTGCGGCATGCATACTGAAGCCACCCCAACCGCTGCCGATTTCAAGGACTTCATCCGTGGCCACCAGCTGGAGCTTCTGGCAGAGGAGGTCGTATTTGCGCACTTGTGCCGCCTCAAGGCTCGTCTCCGGCGAATCAAAATACGCGCTGGAATAGGTCAGCGTAGGATCGAGCCAGAGACTGAAAAAATCGTTACTAAGGTCGTAGTGATCGCGAATATTTTCTCGACTCTTCGAGAGGCTATTGGGCCGTCGCTTGTGAATGGCGCGGTTGGCGACGTTGAGCAGATTAAAAAAGCCCGTGCCTCGAGAATCCCGAGTTTCTAAACCTTCTGCCTCGCTGGCATTGAGTATAAAAAATGCGATGAGAATCGTGAGATCAGATGTTTCCCACTCTCCAGCCATATAGCTCTCGCTGAATCCAATGGCTCCAAAAAAGACACAGCGTCGAAAGAAGGCTTTGCTCGTGATGCGCAATTCAGCGTGGGGACCAGGGTGAACGCCGCCAAATGTGCGCTTTTCTCCACCGGGTAATTCGACGGTGAGCACACCGTTTTTAAATTTGGAGAAACTTTTAAGGACGAGATTTTGAAAAAACATCAGCACAGAATGACGCCCGCCTCATGCGCGAGCACTCAAACCCCAAGATGCCTGCTATCGGTCGGTTTGTCGAGTGTCAGCCTTGAAGATCGAGCAGGACTTTTCCGCGGCGGTCACCTCTGCTTGCTTCATCGAGAGCATCATAAACGTGCTGTAAATCATAAGAATCATGCACAGAGATGTGCAGTTGTCCCTCCAGCATGAGGCGGGCCAAAGTGGCATAGCATTCCGCCCTTACGGTGGGATTTGTCGCGTCGCGCCATGTCTTGAGCCAGAATCCGCGAAAGGTGAGGTTCTGAAAAATGACGAGCCGATTCGGAATTTTCAGTGGCTGACGGCCCATGGCGCCATAGGTTACGTGCACGCCACCATGCTCGAGGGCATTGGCAATATTCAATGCACTAGCACCCCCCACCGCATTGAAGGCAAGGGAAGGACGTTTCCCGCCGCAGAGCGTTGCCACTTGCTCCCGCAAGTCGCAATCTTCCAGAACGACGACGTCGGCGCCGAGAGTGAGAAGCTCATCTACGACATCGGTCCGCCGCACGATATTGAGTGTTCGCACGCCTAGCGAGCGTGCGATCTGGATCACGCAGCGTCCAACAGCAGAATTTGCGGCGTTCTGAACAACCCACGATCCGGCTGTCAGCGGCATAAACTCATGCAGCAAGCTCCATGCCGTGGCGGGATTCACCGTGAGCATGGCCGCTTGGTGAGGCGGGATGCCGTCCGGCAATGCGATGACTTTTTCGGCGCACACCACCATCTCACGACACCATGTGCCGGTGGTCATCGGGAGCACGCACCGTCCTACGAGGCTGCACGCCACGTCTATGCCCTGAGCGACCACACGGCCCACGCCTTCCATTCCTAGGGTCGCTGGCAAGGTCGGAAGTAATCCGTATTTTCCTTCGATCACATTTAAGTCTGCTGGATTGATCGGAGCGGCGAGCATCTGAACCAAAACATCGCCATCGCCCATAGCCGGAGAATCAATATCCTCCACGCGCAGCGACTGCCGGGCATTCCCAAAAGCATGAAGGCGAATTGCGAGAGGCATACGATCACGATCTGCTAAAGCATCAAGCGAGACAAGAATTCACTGGCGCCACGAAAACCCACAGGCGAATCTTACAGACATGAAAGCCCTTGTATTTCTCTGGACACTCTTGGCCACCACACACCTTTTCGCAGCGACGGACCTTGATGCTACGGATGTGAATAAGCTCATCGAAATGGCTGGGCAGGATGTATCGGTCGTAGGGATTGTCCAAGGCGTCGGCTCCACAAAAACCGATTCCATTCGATTTATTAATTTCAGCTTAGCGAAAAAGCAGGGGTTTACGGCTGTGGTATTCCAGCGCAATTATGGAGCTTTTCCTGAAGGCTTCGAGACGCTGAAAGGCAAACGCCTCCGAATTACCGGCAAGCTGGAAATCTACAGCGGCCAACAACCCCAGATCGAGGTTCGTGGGCCGGAGCAGATCGAGGTTCTACCCGAATAATCAATCGCGCACCCACACCTCAACGCGGCGATTTTTCGACCGGCCTTGTTCAGAGTGGTTTGTGGCTACCGGCATCACGTCCCCGAATCCCTGAACGAGTGCGGGATGAATTCCACGGAGGACAAACTCTTTCGCAACGACACGTGCCCTCTCGCCCGAAAGGGCCGTATTAGTGGATGCCGAGCCGCGGCTATCGGAGAAACCCAGGAGGAGCAGTTGCTTGCCGCGGTTCTCCGGGCGGGCCATCGTATCCATGATTCGCACGACGTCCCTTTGCGCTTTGCCGTCGAGCTGCGTGCTTCCCAATTTAAAACGCAGGGTAACATTGAGTCGCTTCGCGTTCTCCGTAGCCTGTAGATATGGCTTCGGAGCGGAGTCGGGGCGGTTGGTGCTCTCAGGCTCGATCGTTTGCGAAACAAAGCCCGACTTCTCCACGATGGCTTGCCCTGCGGGCGAGAGCACAAACTCGACAAATTCTGTGGTGAGGCGATTCGTGGGATTCGCAGCGGTATAGAGGTATAGACGGCGCGAGAGCGCATAGTCCTCAGTTGCTACCGTAAAAGGCGAGGGGAGCAGCGGAGGCGAGGTATCCTCGGAAATCGCGAGCGCCTTCGCCCGGCGGACGTATGGCAGGCCGATAAATCCGATCCCCCCGGCGTCCATAGCGACCTCGTCGGAAAGAGTGCTAGAATCTTCAAAGCGTTTCGTTTCGGTGCTTATCTTCTCCTTGCCAAGCACCAGAGATTGAAAGCTATCAAACGTTCCAGACACCTCATTGCGGCCATATCGCGTAATAGGCCCTGGGAGGCCGCCGACTTCCGACCAATCACTGATCGAGCCTTGGAAAATAGCAGCGACTTGAGCGACGCTGAGAGCCGCGACCGGATTCGAGCGATTCACGATGATGGCCAGACCATCAAGGCCAATCACATGCTCGCAATTCACGGACTGCATGTCTCCCAAAGCCGAGAGTTGGACGGCCTCCTCGGGCTTGATCGGGCGCGAGGACATTCCGGCATCCGTCGCTCCAGCAGCAAGATCTTTAAATGCCGTTCCTGAGCCATGGGCGGCGACCAACGCACTCACGAGCAGATCAGAGACGGCCGGGCGACCCACGATTCGTTTTTCTGTGGGCTGGTCAGTCGTCTCGATTTTCGTATCGCTGTAGCCCTTGAATTCCATGTAGCCCTTAATCAATGCGGGCCCAACGACGGAACCGATCGTATTCGATCCAGTGAGGCGAAATACGACATCCGGCACAACAGCTGGCACGACGACTGGCGCTGGTGTGGGCGTCGCTAGAGCCATCTCTGGCGTGGGAGCTACCACGACGATCGGCGCAGCAGGAGGGACGGGCGGAGTCGGGGTAGCGCTGGGAGTAGGGGAGGGAGTCGCAGCTTGCGCGGCCACCGGGGCGGGCTGCTGGGATACGAAAAAAGCCGCTGCACCGACAACTCCGACCAGAAGAACGCATGCGGCAATGATCAGGGGCACGTGGCTTTTCTTGGCTGGCATGAGTCCGAGTCGCCCGGTTGTGCCAGACATCGGCACCACTTTTTCCAAAGCGAGCAGGGAATCCTTCGCACTGGCATATCGCTCGGCAGGTTTCCGCTGAAACAGCGACATTACCCATCGAGCCAAGGCCGGGCTTATGTCTGGGCGGGCTTTTTGTAAGGGCAGAACATTGTGCGTAAGGTGCGCGGTGATCACATCCGTTACGCGTTCTCCAGTGAAGGGAAACTTGCCGGTGAGAGCGTAGTAGAACGTGCAGCCGAGCGAGTAGAGATCACTACGCACGTCCACAGGTTCGTGGTTGAGTTGTTCCGGAGAGATGCAATAGATCGAACCCGTAATCGAACCATCAATGGAAACAGTTTGCGGCGACGGAGCTTCAGGTTCCACGAATTTTGCCATCCCAAAATCCAGAAGCTTTACCTGAAAATAACCACTCGGCTGCGGCACGAGCATGATATTTGACGGCTTAAGATCCCTATGAATCATCCCAGCGTGGTGCGCGGCGATGAGACCCTCAAGCGATTGGCGCGCAAGATCAATAAACTCGCCTTCATCGAATACCTTCTGGTCTGCCCTTTGCTCGATGGACTCGCCCGCGAGGTGTTCCATGACGATGCAGGGTGATCCATCAAGTGAAATAACGTCATAGATAGCCACCACGTTCGAGTGCCTCAGCGAGGCCATCTTGGAGGCTTCGGCCCAAATTTGTTTTAAAGATTCCGCATTCAGCGACCCTTCCTTCAGGCGCTTAATGATTACCTGTCGGCGTAGCTGCGAATCGTAAGCAATGTAAACGTCGGCAGTTCCTCCGCTAGCAAGGTGGTTCTTAATCTCGTAGCGCTCCCCGACCATTTCCTCGCTTTCTTTGGTCTCCATTTCGTGTGTCATGACGAAGGCCATGCAGAATGGTGAGACCCACTTTGGCACGAGGAGATTTGTGAACTTATTGTCACAATTCTCTGGTTCCGCTGTCCAGGCGGATGAAAAATGCATTAATCTGCTGTTGCAGAACAGTGCGGTTTCTGGACAGTACACATATGGTGCATGTGGATATTTCTTATGAGGGAGGCCTACGCTGTGAGGCTGTGCACGGCCCATCGGGCTCGCGCCTGCTTACTGATGCGCCTGTGGATAATCATGGTAAGGGCGAGGCATTTTCTCCGACAGATCTCGTGGCCACGGCCCTCGGCGCGTGCATGGCTACGATCATGGGAATCGTCGCCGAGCGGCATGGGCTGGACTTGCGAGGCATGCAGATCGGCGTAGAGAAAGGTATGTCCACCGATGCGCCGCGTCGGATCGCACGCCTTGACACCACAATCCGCGTTTCCTTACCCGCTGATCACCCCCAGCGAAAGCTCTTAGAATCAGCCGCACTCTCATGCCCAGTCCACCAAAGCCTACATTCCTCGATCGAGAAACCCGTGCGGTTTTATTGGAATGGAGAAGAGTGATGAGGGAAGGCGTAAAGATATCTTGATTCCCTTCACGATCGTGAAATGAATCTGTCCCGCTCATGCGCCTCCTCGCTTTCTTCATTTTTCTCGCGACATCAAGCATCCTGATGTCTCAAGAACCGACCCCACCTCCAGACTCTGCTCCCAACCTGCCCGTTTGGCGCGCAGAGATGCCGGGCGGGATCTATGTCGTGGCGCTCTCCACGATCACTACGATCAGCAGTCATGAGTATGTGCTAGATGCCACAGCGCGCGTGACGGAAGTGACCATCGGCACGATTGGCAATCTCGTAGCGCGCTTTTACTATATCGAACCCGCCACCCCTGCGGTTCCCGGCGGACTCGGACAATCCGCAGTCACTTTTTTGCAAGACAAGGCCGTTGAGGCGGCTGACAGGCTGGGGGTGGACGTGTGGAAAAAAGTCGTC
>Ga0163147_10004454_pt1 | contig 17846 bp, 10 predicted proteins | sample OliLakLV19MP6G1_FD_148597 | JGI IMG/M metagenome (GOLD analysis project Ga0163147, IMG submission 148597) | Freshwater microbial mat bacterial communities from Lake Vanda, McMurdo Dry Valleys, Antarctica- Oligotrophic Lake LV.19.MP6.G1 | ecosystem: Environmental > Aquatic > Freshwater > Lake >...
ATAAAGAAGGAAAGTGATGAGTTGGTTAATTCAAATTTATTAGCATATTTCCTGGAAAATGACAAAAAATTTTGGTTTGATTTTGCCAATCTAGTATTAGGAATATCAGACGAAAAGGTAATTAATAGTTCACCCAAGATTACTAGGGAGTCAATTGGGAATATTGATTTATTTATAGAAGTTGGGGGCTTAGTAATAGTAATTGAGAATAAAATAAAATCAGGGATAAGTGGCCTGCGAGACGATGGATATAACCAGTTAGAAAAATATATAAAGGAGGCCGAAAAATATCTTAATAATCCTGAAAAGAGTGGATCAATAAAATATTACCTATTGAGACCTAATTATAATAATGAAGACTACAAAGTTTTTAATGAAGGAGTAAGGTTTACAGAAATTAAATATTCCGAAATTTATGGAATCATTAATAATCGAAGTTCTGATTGGTATTTTGAAGAGCTTAAGAGAGTTGTGAAAAAGCATTCAGCAGAATATCATAACGAATTACTTGAAATTATGAATGCAAGATTTACTGAACAGATAAAAGCAAATAAACAATAACAATTGGAGGTGAAAGCAATGCCTCAGCGCATATGGTTGACGAACTAAGAGGTTTTAAGTTCATGAATATTTATATATTTGTGGTAAGCCGAAAGCAGAAACGCAACAACTTTGCCATCTGCGCAAATCCCTAAATGTTATAAACAACCCAAGAAAAAAGACAACAACATGATAAAAATTGACAACCCAACACACAAAAAAGGAAATGAAAGTCAAAGCGGAATGACTGCCTACAAGTCCATCCGCCTCGAGAAAGATTTATTGTTTTCCGACCCAAAACTAGCCAAAGAGTAAAATTTTACCATCGCCCAAATCCAAATATATTTGAATAATTAATAATTCGCAGTAAAAGATAATATATGAATTTAATTGCAAACACAGGCATTCAGTTTTTCACAGTTCCATTGGAAATAGATTTGAACAACACTTTCAAAATGTATTTTCACGAATGGTTGGATATGGCAGACCAACAGAAAAAGTTGGAAATTGCTCATTTCTTTTCGGAAGAAGAAATTTGGATAAAGAAGCACATTTTATATGGTAGTAAGCTGGGTTATGCTACTTTGAATAATGACTATAAAGTTACTAATTCTTGGGAAACAATCTTAAATGATGAGGAATTTGACAGCAGTTGCATAATTCCGATAGATACCGCTGAAGCAAGAGATTCAGGATGTTTCGATGTGTCTATTAGTAAAATAAAAGAGGACGATTGGAAAAAGTTTGAAAACACTTGGTTTCCAATGCCATTCTTTCAACTCAATGGTAAGCGGTCTGATTTCGGACCGACAAATTGGTGTCGGTTCAAACTTATTTTTAACGGACAAGAAGGTAAAATTAAAAAGTACAATCTTCTGTTGGCTTTCGACACGAGAACTGTTTTTATGGAAGAAGGTTTTGAGGAAGAGGATTTGCAGGAAACACCGATTTTTACAAATGCTGCCGAATCTTCAAAAAATTACACTTTATGCAATACTGAAGAAGGTTTGATTGGTTATTGTTCGGAAGAAATGCATTGCGGTTGGGTGGATAAATATTTGTTGAAACATTTTCATGATATTGATAATATCAACGACAAAAAATTAGATATGCCCAAAATGAAGTATTTGGCTCAATTCATATTCATTAATCGGCTTATTCAGCAATTTGGAAGTTTGCCCACTATTACTTTGTTTTCCAATCAAAATGCGGCCTATGGAAATGTCGATTTGGTAGTTGATATTGGCAATTCCCGCACTTGTGCCGTTTTGTTTGACAACAGCGATTTTGAATTAACAAGCCCGCTCGAATTGCAAGATTTTACGGTACCAATTACAAACAGCGCACTCAATAAATATCGAAATTCATTTGATATGCGTTTGGCTTTCCGCAAAGCTGATTTCGGCGGAAAATTTGGTTTGGAAAATAGTCGTCAATTTGTTTATCCATCGATGATTCGTTTGGGCAAGGAGGCAAACCGATTAATACATAAATCGACCTATCAAAATACAGGTGCGGAAAAAACAAGTACTTTTTCAAGTCCGAAACGCTTTTTGTGGGACGAAACGCCACAAAAACAGGAGTGGGAATTTGTACTATTAGACGGCGAAAACGCCAAACCGATTTATATTGAAGGCATTTCGGAACAGTTGAATGAAGACGGCACCTTGGGTTTTGGTTCAATCAAAAACCGCTATTCTCGTAAAGCATTGATGACTTTCGCGTTTTTGGAAATTCTTGCACAGGCAAAAATGCAAATCAACTCTTACGAACAGCGTAACCATTGGGGAAACGAATCAATGCCTCGAAAAATCGGACGCATTATTGTTACCTGTCCTACTGCGATGTCGCATAAAGAACAAATTGCACTGCGTAAGTGCGCTGAGGATGCCGCTATTATTCTTGACCGTTTCTTTGAAAATACTTATTCGAAAGTAATGGACGAATCCGAAATCCGCAGAAGAATACAGGTTATTCCGTCGGCGAAAAAACTGTCGGCAAAAGAAGAACGCACCGAATGGATCTACGACGAAGCAACTTCTGCGCAATTTGTATTCCTCTATGCAGAAATTAAGGAACGCTATCAGAAAAATTTGAAAGATTACTTTGATTTTTATGGGAAATCGCGTTCCGATTTGGGAGATTACAATAAAAAGTCGCTGACCGTCGGCTCTGTCGATATTGGCGCAGGCACATCTGATGTGATGATTGCCGCATACAAATATGAAGACAAAAGTTCGCAATGTACTTTAACCCCAGTGCCGCTTTTTTGGGAAAGTTTTTATTTGGCTGGCGATGATTTAATGAAACAACTTATACAGCAACTTGTAATTGAAGGACGAAACTCACCGATAGATCAAAAATTAAGACAAATCGGTAAAAACCCCGTGGAAATTTTGCAACCGTTTCTCGGAACTAACACTGGTGTTTCTTTCCGTAATCGTCGACTTCGCAGTGATTTCAACTTGCAAGTTTCTGTGCCAATTGTTTCGCATTATCTTGAATTGCTAAAGGAAAACAAAGACGATACAATACTTTCTTATAGCGATATTTTTGGCACAAATCCACCAACGCAAACCGTGTTACAATATTTTAAAGACTGTTTCAGCTTTGATTTTTCCGATTTGCAATGGACCTACAAAAAGAAAGTTGTTGCAGATATTGTTGAAAAAACGTTTGATTCGTTAATTGGCAAAATTTCTTCACTTCTTTCTTATTATAATTGCGATATTGTATTACTTTCAGGTCGTCCAACATCCCTTAAGCCCCTGTCCGACCTATTCCTGAAGTATTATGCAATTTCGCCTAATCGGCTGAAATCAATGAATGATTATCGCGTAGGGCGCTGGTATCCCGAAGATAAACGCTTTCCATATATTGATGGAAATGGTAAATTCCTTGATCCGAAATCAATCATTACTACGGGCGCAATGATTGGACAAATTGCCGAAAATGGTGGACTTAATGGTTTTTCCTTAGATCTCTCGGAATTGAAAAAGAAGCTTTTGCCCACAACTTTCTATTTCGGCGAACTCAACAAGGATTCGTTTACATATCTCAACACAATTATTTCACCAAATAACAATAACGCAACGGTTGAATTAGCTTCTTTGCCGTTCCGCATTGGAGTTAGACAGTTAGATATTCCCGCATATCCTTCGCGCCCGTTTTATATTCTTGACTTCAATAATTATAAAATTGAAGATCGAGTGCGTGGGCGATTTACTGAAGACGACCCACCAATAAATGAGGTTCAACAGGAAATTCAAAAAGAAAAAGATACTATTCGCAAAGGAATGCCCCTTAAAGTGACAATTTCGCGTAATATTAATGAGGATATAGAAAAAATAATTTTGGAAGAAATAATCAACAAAGATGGAAATACGCTGAACAAAAACTTTTTCAGTTTACAAGTTCAAAGTATGACCGAAGTTGAAAATTTTTGGCTAGATTCGGGTATTTTCTCATTAAATATTAATAATTCACAAAGTTAAGAAGGATTTAATAATGGAAGATATCATAAATAAACAACTCGAAATTATAGAAAAATCCAACGCCTGGATAAAGAATTCGTTAGAAGGCAATAAGGCAAAAGAAGCGTATCGCACAATGGTAAATTGGCGCCGAAAGTTGAATAAGAAGAAATATGCACTAGATGGCAATCCTGCTGCGGCAATGTATGGCGAAAGTCAGGTTGGAAAGTCCTACTTAATAAGCAGTTTGCTTTCAGAAGAAGGCAAACCGTTCAGCATTAAAGATGAAAACAATATTGTGCATAATTTTATCGAAGAAATCAACCCACCGGGTGGCGGGTCAGAATCTACAAGCTTAGTTTCGAGGTTTTCGGTCAAGTATAAGCCTGAAAATCCAAAATTTCCGGTAAAAGCAGTATTGCTAACTCCTGCTGATATTGTATTGGTACTTTGCGACAGTTTTTACAACGATATAAATCTCAAAACTTCTCAAAACCTGCATCTTCTTTCGACAGATGAAATCAATGCAGAAGTGTTTCAGTTGAAAGAGCGTTTGAAAGATAGCAAGGAGCAACAAAAGTATTTCGGCGAAGATGATGTGCTTGATATGCAGGATTATTTTAAAGAATATTTTCAAAAAGCCGACAAAGTGATTGATTCAAAGTTTTTTGAGGAAATTTCATTATTGCTTTCAAAAACAAGACCTGATGAATGGAAGGATATTTTTTCGATATTGTGGAATAAAAACGAGATTTATACAAGCCTTTTCGAAAAGTTGATTATCGAATATCAAAAACTGAATTTTGCGCTTGAAGTATATCTACCGGTGGAATCAGTTTTGTATGCTTACGGCACTTTGCTTGATGTAAAACGTTTGCGTGAAATTTATACTGAACCCGACAGAATTGAGCCGAATTATACGGCGAATACCAAATTGTTTTTGCCTAAAACAAATCAGGAACTTGACTTCGCAAAATCTTATTTGTGCGCTTTAACTGCAGAGTTGGTTTTCAGTCAATCAGAATCGCTAATTAACAGCAAGCCGTTTTTGAAAGAAACCGATTTATTGGACTTTCCCGGTGCGCGTTCAAGGATGGAAAAACCCCTAGAAGCAATCGAAAACGAAACAATTTATGATTTACTTTTACGCGGAAAAGTGGCGTACCTGTTCAATAAATATTGCGATTCCGAAAAGATTAACATTCTGATTTTCTGTGCAAAACATGAACAAGCGGCACAACGTACCATGCCCCGTTTACTCAATAATTGGATTAATAAATTAGTTGGTGAAACTGTCGAAAAACGAGAAGAATTTGTTTCAAAATCAAAGATCTCACCACTCTTTGTCATCGGTACTTTTTTTAATATCAATTTAGCATTCAATCCATTACAAGACAAAGCGGACGGAACAGGCACCCCGTTAAGTAATCGTTGGTTACAGCGTTTTACCACGACTTTGGAAAAAGAATATTTTGAGAAAGTGACTTATTCTTGGTTTGAAAATTGGACTAAATCGCAACCCGATTTTCAAAATATTTTTCTCCTACGTGACTTTGAAAAATCGGAAACACCAAGCAATCTTTTCAGAGGATTTAATGCGAATAAAAAGGAATTGGAAGAAGTCCCAACGCCTCAATTTCCCAATTTCAGTACAGACCTACGTCAATCTTTTCTTGATTACGACTTTATAAAACGCCATTTTGCCAATCCTGCCGAATCATGGGACGAAGCAGCAAGTATCAACAAAGACGGCACAAAGTTGATTATTGATAAACTTACCATTTCTGCAAACAATATTAATCCTGCTCGAATGGCAAAAATGCTTACTGAACTCAACGAAATAGCACAGTCCATTCTTGCCGAACTGCTTAAACATTTCCATAGCAATGACAAAGATGTGGAGTTGCAAAAGGCAAAAAACATCGCCGGCGACATTCAATTCAAATTAGCAACTGCCTTTTCTGCCGACAAAATCAAAAATTACGGACAACTGATGAAAGAACTGATGCTTGATGAAAGTACTGTAATTGAACTTTTTCGTAAAAAAGTAGATGCACTCGATTATCGTGATGTAGTAAATATGGATATTTACAGCGCATACCGCATAGAAGTTCCTGTTGAAAAAGACGATACTGCCGAAAAATACTTTGAACGCTTATGTGACCGTTACGAAAAAACTACCGATGAACGCAAATTGGAATTTCGTGCTGAACTCGAAGCGAATCACATTGATTTAGGAGAACTGATTAAAGGCAATTCAGATTTGATTAAAAACAATGCGCAACAATTAGCAGAAGCATTACTCGAATACTGGTTTGAATACATTGCCCTGAACGACAAACATATTGTTCAACAGATTTTAGCTCAAGATGCCTCTTTGGACAATATCAAAGATATGTATCAAAAACTGTTCAAAAAATTGGGATTAGCAAAACGCATAGCCGAGAAAATTCGACGCTATGTTAACGGGTATAACAAAACCGATTTGCCTTACGAAATAGTTGCTGATATTTCTGCTGAATTGCTGAATAAATGTATCAATTCTGTTGGTTTTGAATATCTAGACGAATCAGAAATCAATGATTTGCGGCAGGCAAACGAACAGCATAATTTGAGGTTAATTTTAGTTAACAACACCGACCCGACAGAAAATTCTATTGAGGAACTTTTTACAAAAATTGAAAGTCATACCGAAATTATGATTTCGCAGCCCGAAGAAATGAAATACTTGTCAAGTTATCGAAATTATCTTGCATGGAGCAATCGCCTGAAAGTGGGCTTTGTTTCTGTATGCGATATTCCGAATTATGATATTACAGCAAATGCTAATTTGGGTAAGCTTATTAATGAATGCACAACCATAAAATACTAAAATTTATGGCAACTGTAATAAATTACGAACCTCTATTTAGCACAGATCTAAAGTACTTCAAAGAGGTGCAAATTATTGGTGGAAAAACAATTTTCGACCGTTATAAATTAGCAAGTTCAATGCTCGAAAATCTTGATGAAAGATATCGGGACTTTTTGGCTTATCCTGTGAAAGAGAGCAATCAGATTGAATTTCACGGAATAAAATCAAAGCATGATATACCGTTTGTCTTGGCGGAATTGGAAGGCGACGAAGCTAATAAATATCAAAGTATTAAAGATGAAACAATCGCCTATTACAACAGTAAAATAAATGAACTTAAAGCCGCAGACAGAGACAAAGCAGAATTTTTGGCAGATGCTATAAAATTGGTTGATGATCGCTTTGTGTATTGTTATGATGATAGGGTTGTACTCGGTGCTTGGGGTATGCAGATGCGGGAAAATGTGCGAGATGATATTACGATAATCCGCAAAAGTTCTCCGCGAAAACTCAAAAAAGTGCCCCCGGACGTAATCAAACCGCCACCAACGCCATTTAATGTTTCATTCAACCCAGGCGAAAACGGTACGCTCCATGGTAATTCCTTTATTCCCAAAGATGCAAATTCTTACCTTGGCTATGACGAAATACCTCAGATTGAACCGAAAGACGGATACGAATTTGTCGGTTGGGACGAAACACCTAACGGTTATCAAGTTACAGAAAATAAGGAATTTACAGCACAATATCGAAAAACCCCACCTATTGTTGTACCACCCAATAAACTCCCTTGGTGGAAACGCTTTTGGCTGTGGCTCACGGCATTGTTTGCAGGAAACGGTTGCCTGAAATGGTTGTTGCGAGCACTGCTGTTCCTTGTATTGTTATTTCTACTGTTATGGTTGCTACGCAACTGGCACGGTTGCAACCACTATACTGGAGGCGGTGGGGCTTTGGGCGACAACGACAGCGCATGGCTCCGCGAAGACCCTAACCTAGGCAATGGGGGCGGTATTTATGACCCACACAATCCCTATACTCCGGTTCCAACACCGCCGGGTTATGAAGACGTGCTACCCCCGCAACAGGGCGTTTTACCTCCAATTGAAGACAATCCCGAAATCATTCCTGGAAATCCTTCAATAATTGCTAATCGCTTGAATATTTTGATGGATAACGAAGATAAATCCATAATGGATTTGGCAAGAGATTTTAAAGCGAAATATCCCGACGAAAAATACAAAGTAGTTTATTACGATGATGTTGTAAAGCGAATGCAAATTGAAATTCCGAAAGAGGAACGCGAAAAACTGAAACAAGAAATTCCACCTGCATTTGCACCGAAATACGAACTTTTTGTTTTCGATGAAGCATTATTCGAAGGAACTTACACACCCAACGACCCTGCCATTTCCGACGAAAATAAATCATGGTATTTGAAAGCAATTAACGCACCGCAAGCTTGGGACATTACTCGCGGCTCTGAAAAGATTACAGTGGCTATTGTTGATAACGGCTTTAATCTATCGCACCCCGAACTGAAAAGCAAAGTTGTACAACCTTATAATGTATGGTTACACTCGCAAGAAATATTCCCGCAGCAAATTGACCACGGCACGCACGTTGCAGGAACAGCACTTGCCGTTGCCGACAATGGAAAAGGAATTTGCGGTGTTGCTCCTAATTGTAAATTCATGCCGGTTCAAGTGGCAAACGAGCGGGGGCAAATGACTACCACCTCAGTTTTGGACGGTGTTCTTTACGCTCTTTATCAAGGTGCTGATGTAATCAATGTTTCTCTTGGTAGTATGTTTATGGGACTTGACCAATATTCCGAAACGGTTCAAATGGATTTGATTAACAATCACTTCAAAGAAGAAGAACGTTTATGGCGACACGTTATGCGACTTGCTGCCAGTCATAATTCTACCATAGTGATTGCAGCCGGAAACGACAATGTTTTGGCTGGAATTGATGCGATTCAACGCCCCGAACTTTTTATTACTGTTTCGGCAGTTGATAAAAATAGCCTTGATTACAACAAAGCCGATTTCAGCAATTACGGAAAATTTTCAGATATTTCGGCTCCGGGTGTGGATATTTACTCTTCCGTGGGCAAAGATGGCTATCAAACCATGGACGGAACTAGCATGGCTGCACCAATAATTACAGGCGCTATTGCTCTAATGAAAAGTTTGAATGACAAGCTTACAAACAAACAAATTCTTTGCATTTTGCAAAACACAGGTATAGAGACACAAGGCAATATCGGCAAGTTTATTCAATTAGACAAAGCATTGCAGAAAGTAAAATCGGGAGAAGTAGTAGATTGCACGCCAGAACCGAGTACCGGCGATGTACAAGTGCTTTTGAATTGGAACAACTACAACGATTTGGATTTGATAGTTACAGACCCTAACAGCGAATCGGTTTGGTTCAAAAACCGCCGTGTATCAAGCAGCGGACAACTAGAAATTGATATGAACGTGGAATTTCCCGACAGCAAAACGCCTATTGAAAATATCTTTTGGGAACAGGGCAGTGCGCCCAACGGAACTTACAACGTGTATCTTTTATATTTTAAGCAGCACGAAGGCATTGCGGCTAATCCTTATAAAATCACCGTAAAGCAGGGCAATAAAACGGATGAATACACAGGGACCATCAATAAAGAAAAAGAAGCAATCCATATTTGCTCTTTCACATTGGGAAATACAAATAATCCAAACACACCCTCTGCAAACATCAGCCGCTCACAATTAGAGCAGGAACGCGACCGATTGCAGAAGGAGTTAGAAAGAGTGAATAAAGAGTTAAGCAGAATAGGAAACAGCAGATAAAAATTGAATATTAATAAAATAAATTATTATAAATGAATCAAAGCAAATTTTCTTTAGCCGATGTGCTTGCAGTGTTAGCAGCCCTTGCATTTGGCTTTGTGTGCTTTATGGGTGCAAATTTTCTGAATATCAATAATGATAAAGTGTGGGGTATGCCTCATACAATCGGCTGCATAGTAATGGCATTAATTATTGCCCTATTATTGTTCGGCACTGCCTTTGGGGCAAAATTGCTCAAACGCATAAGCAGCAATTTTAAAACCTGTTTTGTATTGGAAGTGGTGTTACTTGGGTTATTTGTTCTATTAGCTGTATTTTTTGTAACGAAGACCTCGCCGTTTCCGCACTATTTCACGGTAACGGCTCAGAAGTCGGAGATCAACAGCAAACTACAAACAAGCATTACGCAGGCAGGAAATATGTTTGTTAAGTATGAAGCCTATGCGGGCAGTCGCGAAAACCTTTACGAAAATACATTGAAAAGAGTAGCGGGCTCACAAAAAGGAGATCCTAAAGCATATACCGACTTTGGGTTTGTGGTAAACAGCGGCATTCCAGATGCGTTGCAGATTAAAACCAAAATGTTTACTGTTCACGCAGATTTGTTCCCTACCAATTACAGTGATACCATTGCTGGTAGCGGAATAAAAGAAGTTGCTAGCAAATGGTTGCAAGATGCCAAAAATACTACAAGCAGCTGGAAACCAATTGGCATTGTAGGTGTGGTAAATGATGTGGAAAAAAACTCAAATTATTGGCTTAATACTTTGGTGACACTTTCGCAAATTCGCGAACAGGGTGAGAAAGCCGATGACTTTGGATATTCGCTCTCATTCGACGATGTAAAAACGCATTTTATCACACTCGGCAGCCCGACTGGACTTGCTATCGGTTTGGCTGTTTTGGCGTATGTGCTGATGCTATTATCATATATTTTCACTATAAGAAGTACAAAATCAAAATATGGTATTCGTGCATTATTTCGTGCATTATTTCGTGTTTTAGTATCGAAAAAACAAAACAATAACAGCGATTTTGATATCGATTATTAACTATATATTAAAAAAAATAAAATGGAATTAAAAGAAATAATAAATAGATTGGAAGATTGGGATGCAGTTGATTTAGTGGATTTCCTATGGACAAACAATATATCGTTTGACGTTTTTTCAATTGAGATAAGACAAGCTGGTGGGTGGGATTCGGCAGAAAAACGGAATAATGTAAAATCTTTATTAAAGAAGAAAGACGACGATGCATATAATGTTGCTGTCTCTGCAAATACAGTAAATGAATTTAAAAGGTATTTATTATTCTCTCCTAATATAAATCACAGGAATGAAGCAGAGTCAAAAATGCAGAAAATTCAAAACATCGAAAATGCCGAAATACAAAAACTGAAAGAGCGGGAAAGAATGTTGCTGGAAATAAAAGAAAACATAAACAATTACACACTTGATGAAATTATTAAAAACTTAGGAAGCGAGGTTTTAGATGATTTATGTAACGAATTGGGTATAGATGCTCAAATGATCAAAGGTTTTAAAGAGCCGACCCTGGAATTTAACGATATCCCTAAAAGTGAAAGCGACATTCCTGCTGGTTATACTGATGTTTTCTTTTGGGGCATACCTTCGTCGGGCAAAACATGTGCATTGGCGGCAATTTTAAGTACAATCAAAAAAGATTTTTCTATGGAAGCCCCTGATTGTAATACTAAATTTGGGACTACTTACCGTGATAGTTTAATAAATATATTCGACAGAAATTATGGATATTTACCCGACCGTACCAATAAGGACCGAACGCAATATATGCCATTTCTGTTTTTTAGGCGCGGCGAAAAAAACAAACGCAAAATCTCATTTTTTGAATTAAGTGGTGAGGTTGTTGAACATTTCTACAATGCGGTCAATGAACCCAATAAATTAATTAACGACGACAGTAAAGAGGATATCGAAAAATCATTTCAAACACTCGAATTGTTACTAAAAAGCGATAATCAGAAAATACACTATTTTTTTATTGACTACATTAAAGAAACAAAACACACTAATTACAACGATAAACGTACGCAAAGTAACTATTTGGAGGCTGCCGTAACCTATTTTCGAGACAATAGTGAAATTTTCAAAAAACGAACAGATGCTGTCTATGTAATTGTTACCAAATCGGACGAAATTAAAGGCGCTGACAGAACGACAATTGCGAAATCTTTTTTAAGTGAATATTTTGGTTCATTTATGGATGTGTTGAAAAATCAGTGCGATGAACATTCTGTTGATTTTAAAGTAAAACTTTTTTCTATCGGCGATGTCTATTTCAAGAAGATTTGCATCATCAATCGCGCATATTCTACTGATATTATTAACGACTTATTGGAACGAGTTAAACCTGTGAGGTATAATAAAGTAGTCAAATATTTAAGAAGTTAATCAAAATGGATATAGTAATACATGGCACGAAGGGCGGTTGTAAGATTTTTACTCCGAAAAAAATATCAGGTTTACTTGATGTTTCTTCTGATACAAGTATAGCAGCGGCAATCGGTCAGGAGGCGTATGGTATTCGCTTTACAGCAGATAACACAATTTTTTCAAAATATAAAATCATTAGAGATGTTCGAGGTGACAAACGTACTGGTTTTGTAGGTTTTTCGATACCTATACCTAAGAATAAAAAACTTTCCGGCACGGTTATTTTCAATGTTTTAGAGAAGGTTTCTGATGAATACTGTAAAAAATACATTGTTGAGAACAACCTAAATGAGGCTACAGAAGATTGGACTTTTCTTAACCCCATTTTGGACCCCAAGTTGGATGATATTCCTTTTGATAATGCAGGTAATATGCTATCGGGTGATAAAGACGATTCTTTTATCTATTTCAAAGACGACAACGAACTTCAAAAATACTTCGATGTCCCTTTTCAGGAAGAATATGCACCTTATCGCCAAGTTCTCTTTATCAACAACGATTTGCAGGGCAAACCCGAAAATCCACTTAATGCTTTGCGTCATTCCGAAAATAATTTGACAGGAAAAATCGATTTGGAAAATCCGTTCTATAAATTGCGCGAATTTAACGGTAGAGGTAAAAACGGCGTTGAAATCAAAATTAAAAATTCAATAGGTCGCGAACTCCATAATAATGACAAAGTTCATCGAAAAGAAAAACTAACATTAGTATATTCAAAAAAATATTATATTAGTTCAAAACCAATTGTCGGCAGTTTATTGGATAGTGAAGAATTGCGAAAATATCTTGTTGTAAGCAGCGATAATAAAATTGATATTGTCAAAGAAATTGAGCTGGAGCCCGAAACAAAAACAATCACTTTTGATGTTGTCGCAAAAAAAGACGGTGCAAAAGTATCCAAAGCGGAAATTCATATTTTAGAATATCAAGATTGGAAAATAATATCTGAATATACTTTTAAAGATGTAGAACTTGGTAAAGAATACAAAATATTGGCTCGAAAAGGAGATAATTTGTTTTCCTATGAAGTGAAAATAACGCCTAAAGATTTTACAGGGACTGCGCTTATTTTGCCATTGATAGAAAAAAGAATTGTGAAAATTACAGTATGCGAAGTTGATGGCTCAAAAGAAATTCGTGAATTCAAAGTTTGGGTTAATAATGGGAAATGTAATAATGAAAAAGTAACCGAAGTTACTTTTTTTGACGATGAGATTTACGATACTTGGAACATAACTGTTGAAATGGATGGATATTTACGATCCGCTTTTATACCCTATGTCCCAGAGACTGGCATTAGAACACTCTGTTTTAAACTAATAAAAGACACAAGGCAAACACCACCCGCTTCAAACACCCAAAATGAGCGACACTCGAATAACCCCGTACCGGAAAAACAAAAAACCTTCGCTGCAAGAGCAAAAATATTTTTCTCTAAACCCGCTGTTATTGTAGGTTCAGTAGTTGGTGCATTAGTTCTCGGGCTTGGTCTTTGGGCATGGTTTCATTCGGCCCAAGAAACCGCTACTACCGCTCAACAAAGTACTGTTAATGTCGAAGGCACTACGATTAGCCTCGATACTTTGAATAAAATCGATGAAATTCTGAAACCAAAGGAATCTGCTAAAAAGGGAACACAGCAAGAATTGAAAAACGAAGAAATTGAAGGTGATAAGGAAATAGCAATCGATAAAAAAAATGTAGAGGAGAAAGTTGAACATAGTGCGGCGGAAAAATATGTAGCTCCGTCCAATTTAACTACAGTAATTATCCAATACATAAAAGATAGTGAGTTGGACGAGGCAAAACTGAAAGAATACCAAACCACAAAAAAGATTGATAAAACCCTTACTAACAGTATTCAGTTATGTTTGGATTTTTGGAATTTAAAAAAACCATCGGACAGTAGCAAAACGTCGAAAACTTATTGTACTTTGCTAGAAACTGTAGCTAAAGATGTTAATTTAAAAAATAGCAAATTAAAAACATTTTTAGATAAAATGTGCGCAATGGAAAGTCCTTCATATAGTACACAAGATAAAAAGCAAGGATTAAAATCAATATGAAAGCATTAAAAATCAGTTTAGCGGTAATCGTAGTAGCGGCAATCGGTGCAGGAACTTTATTTTGGATACAAAGTACCAAACCACCCGAAAAATTAAAAGCACCCAACAATCAATTTACCCTCAAAATTGAGCGTGAAATTGATGAACTCAAAGTAAAGCCCGACAGCGAGTTCTGCAAAGACTTTTACAATTTAGTTGCATACCACATTAATGATTTCTACAAGCAAAATCGTTTTGGCAGCAATCAGTCGGAAAACGACCAGTGGAAGGAAAATTTGGAAAAAAACCTCTATTCAGCTTATGTCGAAAAGTTTATCAACCAGGCAAAAACTGTCTTTCGCGGCTCGCAATGGAAACCCGATGACCTGAAATTCATTCAGTCAGAAAAGAATGAACTGAAAAAGTATAAATTTCTAGTTGTAGGGAGTCCTGTCGACAAGGAATTTGCGACTATTCAAACAGCTTTAAACAAATACAATGAAATTGTATCTTTTATTTCGTCTTGTGAAAGTTACAGTTTTTCAGAAACAGATTTGTCTGATCGTTTTCCAGTTGCCGATGTGCAAAGCGAAATCTCTCGTGCCAAAAGTTTGCTTAGCAGCCGTTTGGAAAACGACTTTGTTAATAATTGCACTCGCTTGCACGATGGATTAAATGATATTCCGCATGTGTTATTCAATAAACATGTATGGTATTTGGACAACAAAATCAGTTATTGGTCAGGGCTTTATTCCAACTACACGTCGCAAAGTGACTATTCTTACAATCTTTACAAACCTATTAAAGCCGAAATAGACGTATTGGACAAATCAATATACAATGTACCCAACTTTGAGAGTGAATACGACAGATTGTTGAATAAATGGAGCGCCGATAATACCAAAGCATTTTATTTTAAATATTAGTAATACCGCTTATGAAAAAGGTAATAGTTTTAACTATATTATTTTGCGGTGCTTTCGCGGCATTCTCGCAAACAGATTCTTTGTTGTTAAAAGAGTATGAAAATAAAATTATCGAAAACAGCAAATTGAAAACTGATTTGCAAACAGAGAAACAGAATTTTTCTGATTTGAGCGCTGCTTATAAAAATGACACACTCATTTTGCAAAAACAAATAAAAGCTTTGCGCAATGAAGTCTCTTCTGAAAAAGAACAAAATGCGAATTTGAACGAAAAAAAAATCAAAGTGGAGAGAGATAATTTGCAAACGAAGGTTGATAGTTTGATTACCGTAATTTCAGGACAAAATCAAATTGTTGAAAATAAAAATAAGCAAATTGAAGACGAAAAGGCCAATTCAAAAATAACAGCTGACAATGCAAAAAAAGAAGGGAAAGAAGAAGCATTGGCAACCATTGTGAATTTTTATAAAAACCCACTGTTTGATTACATAATAAAATCTTCCTCCAAAGAGTCAGTAATTCGTGATTTGCAACTTGTGGGCGATAATCCGGAAGTAAAGCCTGTTTTAAATGATTTACAGATTTACTTCAACGCACATCAATTACTCTCAGAAAAATTTAATACAATCCAAATCGAAAATGCTCAAACGCTGTTGAGTCAAATCAAACGCCAATCGAAACTACTTGATGTTCTCAAAGAAAATGTGGAATATTACGAAGATTTCAACACTGATCTCATAAGAACAATCGGCAAACTTGACGATTTGGACAAAAGTAAATCGGCAGCCGGGAGTGCTGAAATTCAAAAACTGAAATTCAACGAAATCTTAACTATACTGACAGATTATATGTACAATTACTACGATTACCCCAAGTATCCTTATTTGTCTGATATAATGCTTGAAATCGTAAAACGCAAACAGCCCAATGCCGATGCTGATATAACAGATTTATTGAAAAAGTTGTAGAATATGAAACAAATTATCATATTGTTTTTTGCTGTTATTGCCTCATTTTCGATTTATACACAAACCTACATTCAAGATGGCGACCGTTGTTTCGACAGTGCTGATTACACTTGTGCTGTAACCAATTATGATAATGCCTTCAAAAATGCAAGCGGTAAAGACAAACAGATTGCAGAAATAAAACTCACCCGGGCAAAGTGGTGTGCCGAGCATATCAAAACTGCGAATCAGGCATTTTCCTTCAAAAACTACACAACCGCCAAAGACGAATATCAAAAAGTTTTAGACAGCAACCCAAATGACAGTCACGCACAAACGCAAATTGTGAAGTGTGATAATGCAATAAATCCACCGAAATTGCGCAAAGCCACAACTGCTGAACTTACCGATATTTGGAACAATAAATACGGAGTTCAATCACAACGCCGCCAAAACCTGATAAATGCAGGCATTGACCCCGATGATGCTCAAACACGAATAAATGCAGGTGAAGGCAAACCGCAAGAACAAGAAAAACAGGCAACATATTTAAGCGTATCAAAAAGCACTTTGTATTTTTCTTATAAAGGAGAAAAAAGCGAACAAATAGAAATTTACTCTAACGCAGACATTTATTCTGTTCCTTTTGCCTATGTCCCCACGTGGTGCACTGTGGATATATATACAGGCTATTTTATCGTTACTGCAAGCCCTAACCCGAATTATACAAGTCGTAAGGATTATCTAAAAGTAACGTCAGGAGGTAAAGAAGTAAACATAAATATTGAACAATTTGGAAGACCAAATCCAGATTCTCAACAATCAACAACAACAACAACAAGAATAAAGTCTCGAGAACATTCAACAAGATGCTTTAACTGTCCAAAAACGCACGATACTTGGGGATTGACTTTAGGGTATGCGCCAAAATCAATAAACAATTCATTAATGGATTGTGCGCAATTTGGATTAAAAGCCGAGCCGTTGTTCAAATATGGATTTGGGTTAAATACCGGAATTATTTTGGAGGGTTATTCTCAAAATAAGGCTATTGCGCAGTTGTTTCAAGATGGTTTTAATTATTATGCTGTAAATGTTCCATTGCATTTAGAATATCGTTTGAATTTTTCAAAATGGTTTAATATTTTCCCTTACGGAGGTATAGGCTTCAATGCTATAACCAACCCTAATTTTGACGATTATTCTTTGCCGCTAACTTTTGAGTATGGTGGCGGCTTTCGAATAAGCCACGTGCAGTTTAATATTGGCAAAAGTTTGTATTTAGGCAATTTGAAAAATGAACAAAATTTTGTTACCTATACACAGTCAAATCAAAAATTAAATGTTTCAGTTTCTTATATGTTCTAATTTTGAACAATAGAGAAAAAATGATTTATTATTTATGTAATTCAAAACATTGAATTCAAATTCGTTTGGAAAAACGAATACCGAAAATGGATATGTAGATTTGACAAAGCTCTGGGCGGCACACTCTTTTGTAAAAATGACAGCGGAAATTTGGAAGGATTAAAGAATGCCAAATTTATAAGATAATTTATACAATAAGTAACCCCACAAAACCTACAAATTTGCAAGCCGTACAACCCTATCTCAAAGTAATATGAAAACTTCGCTTAGAAAGTAAACGAAAATGGAGTAAAAAAAGATATTGCTTTTATTAAAGGAGGCAATTTAATTTATACTGAAAAAAATTAAACCAAGAAAGACCTTACCTTTAAAATAA
>Ga0163147_10004456_pt1 | contig 17842 bp, 15 predicted proteins | sample OliLakLV19MP6G1_FD_148597 | JGI IMG/M metagenome (GOLD analysis project Ga0163147, IMG submission 148597) | Freshwater microbial mat bacterial communities from Lake Vanda, McMurdo Dry Valleys, Antarctica- Oligotrophic Lake LV.19.MP6.G1 | ecosystem: Environmental > Aquatic > Freshwater > Lake >...
TATTTAAGGATCTATCTGATCTGTAAATAATACCAAATTCCTCTTTAAGCCATTCAATAAGTCCATCTTTGGCATTTACAAGACTAGGATTTACAAAAGAATCTATAAAAATTTCGAACTTATCTACTTTATTTCGAAATTTCGCATAGAAATAAGATCTAATCATAATTTCTTCGACATAAAGCATATTCTCTTCACTAGATAGATAAATATCTTCGTGATCTTTATATATATTATTGTAAACTTCAATTATATGTCTGAAGTGGGAGACAAGTTCATCTAAAATTGTGTCATTAACAATAAGCTTCACCCCTGCTTTATTAGCTCCTGTAAGTAGTATCCAATGTCTACGATTATTCTCAGCTAAATAATATTCAGATAAAGCTGGAATTATAATAGAAGTACAAACATATACATTCAGTTTATTTGCCATTGTGCTAAAAAATGTGGCAATCTTTGGTTCGCATTGCAATAAAAATAACATCATATACGTATTAGAGAATTTTCTTAAAAAATTCTTTTGACTTTCACTACCATCATATACAATTGATCGTATTGTAATGAGAAGTGCATTTTTGACTTTATCTCTATTTTTTACCACTACTCTACTATCTTCAACAACATTTCTAATGATTTCAGGAAGATCTTTTTCAAGAGCTTCCTTATTTTCACCATTCAAGACAAAATTTGAAAACTCAAACCCTTGTTGATAAAAAAGTTTGTTAATAGTATGCTTAATTAACTCGGCATAATCCCTAATAATAGTTCCTTCTTCGGCTATATACTTTTTTAGCATTATTTCAGCTTCTAACATAAAATCTTCATATAAACGAGCTTCTAATATATTTCTGTCAGTAATTTCTTTTCGTGTTTCAAAGGGAAGGCAATATGCTTTTGCAGTAGAATGATATGTTATTTTTCTGGGTTTTATACATAATATATTCAACCTTCGATCCATTTCATCATAAATAAGCCTAGGATCAAATTTTACATATTTAGAAGCAAGTTGCTTAATTTCAGCTCTTGTTTTAAAGATATTTTGTTCTGGATCTGTATCTTCTAAAGCATACATTATCAAAGTATCTGCTAATATTTCATGAACTTGTAGATCATTTCTATTTTCATCCCATTGCTGCCTTAGAAAAACAAATAACCTAGGATCACTTACAAGATCAGCAATTTCAAAAGATTTACCCGGTTTACTAAATTCATGCATATAGCTGTCAATAAAAATATTATATATAGTAACGATTTCCTCTGAATCGTTCACTCTGGATGAAAACCAAGATACATCAAAAATATGTATATTCTTTTTATAAATATCATATAATTGATCAGTTATGATATCTTTATTATGAACCGATTGATTTGTCACATAAAAAAATTGCTCGTAATTAATTTTATTTTTCTTTAAATCATCGAGAGTTTTCTTCATCTTACTCTCTGGGTTTTTTTCTATTGATATTTGATATATAGTTCTATCATTATTTGCTCTGGTATACGCATTACTTAAACCATCAATAGCACGATCTTTAATGCCGCCAACTGGAATAAATGAATATCCTAGTACTTTCGATAAGAATTGTTTAGCAAAATCTTCAAAAACAAATCCATCCTTTATCATGCCTAAAGCAGCCTCAAACGCTCGTGGATCAACACCAATCATAATCGGCTCCAATTTATACCGTAACTTCAGAATTTATCTTATTATACTGGCACATGGCATGATGGTGTTAAGTAGATACTCGACAAAGCCAGATGTTCGAGGTAGAGTGGGGGTTTGTACAGTAAACACCCCTTTACTGTACACCTTCCCTTACTTTTGAGGTTTACCTATGCCACCTCGTCGCAAATCCATTCCCTCACCCGCCGCCGTCACGAGCGCCGCCCTCTATGTCCGTGTCTCCACCGACGAGCAGGCCACCAGCGGCCTCGGCCTGGCTGCCCAGCTCGACCGTTGCAGCGCACAAGCCATCGTCAAGGGCTGGGCCGTGGCCACTGAGCACATCTATCGGGATGAGGGCATCAGCGGCACCTTGGGGCCGGAGAAACGCCCAGGGCTGGCTGGGTTGCTGGCCGCCGTTGACGCCGGCGCGGTGCAGGCGGTCATTGTGCTGGACTTGTCGCGCCTGGCCCGTTCGGTAAAGCTCGTCACGTCGATGATTGAATCCTTTGACCAGGCCGGGATCTCGTTTGTCAGCTGCAAAGAGAATTTTGATACCAGCACCGCTATGGGCCGGGCGATGCTGGGGATCGTTGCGGTGTTTGGCCAGTTGGAGCGGGACTTGACCAGCGAGCGCACCATTGCGGCTCTCGGCGAGCGGGGTAAACAGCATGGCTACAAAGCGGGGCGTATCCCGCTGGGCTACCTGCGTCAGCCTGGTCAGGAAACAATCGAGATCGACGACCAGGCCGCTGTACTTGTGCGCCAAATCTTCAACCGCCGCGCTGCCGGGGCTAGCATGCAACGTATCGCAGATGAACTTAACGATGCCGGTGAGCCAGGCCGCTTTGGTGGCCAGTGGCATGCCAGCAGCGTCAAAATTGTACTCGACAATGCGCCCACATACCAAGGCCAGCGCCGTCACTGGCCCGCTCTGCTGAAAGATTAGCATGTACATTTGCTGAAGCTGGTGGTAACACAGCCCAGCAAACATACAGTTTCGAGGCGAGCTGGATGAAACCCAGATGCTGAAGCCTTAAACACGAACGGCCTGTCGAAGCAGAGCCGCTGGTGTTTAAGAAGAGAGAAAAGGTAGGATTATCACCAAGTATGACCAATCCATAAAGTATTTAGAACCAGGAATTCCACCAAGTATATAGGGAATGATTACTTCCAACTACATAATTTCCAACTAGAGAAATTTGTTCAAGGGCCTTCTTGATAGATATATCTGAAGCGTGGGTATAGTCAGCCCAATATTTCATAAGTTCAGGGGTCGATAAAAATCCGACCGATGGAAATCGAGCACCAAGGCGCTTTTTGGCTCTGATGTCATCAGTTGCTACAACCCAACCCCTATGGGCCGCTAATGCAATGGTTTCTATCTCCCCAGCTCCTAGTGTTGGTTCAGGAAAGTTTTCCTCATTATGAATCTGAACAATGGTTACTGCTTCATGTGGCAATGGCTTTTCTATAAGTAACAATCCTTGCTCAATACATGGCTGAAGATCATGGCTTAGCATTTCTTGCTTTAGAACATAACGCGAGACTGCACAAAGACAAGGAATGCACCGCAATACGTTGATGATTTCCTTGGATGCTGAAAGATTAATTAGACAATTAGTGTCAAGGATCAGGCATTCCTTCGCAAATATGGAGGCGGTCATTGGGGAAGCCCTCCCCTACTACCAAAACCTTCCTCATCATCAACTATAAAATCTGAGCCATGTTCCATGGCATGTAACTGTTTTCGTGCCTCCGCCTGGCCAACATGGAGATATGAAGCGAGTTGTTCCTCACTAATTTTTCCTTGTCGGTAAGCATCGTATGCCATTCGATGATACTTAACTGGAAATATAGAATCACGGCCAGAAAGTGGCTCTAAACCAAGTTCCTCTTGAGTCTTTCGGATAGATGGATTCCTATCTTTCAATCTCTCCCATGCACCTGCTTTCATCAGCTTCAAATCTTCAAGTCGTCGAGTTATGGCCTCAACAGAGACTCCAAAACGATGTGCGAGAGTGCATAAGCCACCGAATGTCATTGCATTTTGTTCACTGTATATCTCATTAAACCTCTGAGTGACACTAGAGCTGGGAAGAAGAATGTGTTTTGGAAACAGATCAGCGAACCGTTCGCTTGCAGGTTTCCTCTGGTAGCCATCCTCAATAAGAACAGTGGGCTCATAACGATCAGCTAAGAAATGACAATAGTCATGGCACATTGTCCAACGGCGGCGATCTTCTCCATGATTGCTGTTAATTGCAATACATGCCCCTAACTCATCACTGAAATGGTAAATACCTGACAGATTACCAGGTCGCATGGGAATAAAAAAAACTTTAATTCCAACATCCTGCTCAAGGATATCTCGAATTGGGGGTAGAGGCCCATCCCCTAAACCCAGCCTATTGCGTTCAGATAGTGCAAGACCTTCAGCCTCAGCGTCAAGATTTCTACCACTTCTCTGATACGGTGGGGGGTATCGCTTTGACTCCGTAATCTTAAGTAGCTGGCTCAATTCGAGATATCTACCACAGAGATCTTCGAATATTGAAATAGAGACAGCAATTTCTTCTTGATGTTTCTCTTCCTGTACAGTTGGCCCACGAAATTGTGCAGCGTTCAATGGCATCATCACACGTCTTGGACGAAGAAACTCGCTAACTGACTTGCCATAAACATATGCAAGTTCCACCAATTCCTCTGCCTTAACTCTGCGTTCACCTTGTTCAATGGCAACAATAGTTGTTCGTGACACATTGATAAGTTTGGCCACATCTTCTTGCCTAAGACCACGCTGCCGCCGAGATCGCCTTAATTCCTCTCCCAACAACCGAGGGTCAAAAGAGTCTACTGGATTCATATTCATGTGCCATTACCTTCCATATATACTATCGTGATGTTGCAGCTCGCCATCCTTAAGCAACCCATGGCTCAGCATAGAGCGTACATCCGAGGTGTCCCATTCAGCGACATAATGCCTGTACAGCTTCACCAGATTTCCCTGTAAATCATTTTGTTCCCCTTCTCCCAGATCGGCCAACCACCATACAACAGGAGGTAGGGATGGGAATTCCTCAGAGAGGGACTGCCAGGGATTACCCGAATTAAGACATCCACGAAGAGTATCAACTTGGCGAAGCATTACCCGAAGAAAATCACCATCACTGACTCGCAATCGTTGACCATTTTTGAGCGCCATAGGAACAAAGTAGTTAGTGTCATCTATACCAGATACTAACAAAGATTGTCTTCGAAGAAGACAAGATGAGCATCTTCCACATTGAATATATGATGCACGTCGTCGCCTATCACAAGTAACCGTTAACTGTACAAGATGGTCATTATTATTTGCGATAATAGAATTGCACATCTGAGCCTTCGTCCAAAATAGAAATGGATTTCTAAAGACAAATTTCTCGTTCAGTACTTCCGAAATAAGTTTACTCATATAGCATAAAGATATCGGATTCACAGCACGAGAATGATCAAGACCTGTAGAAGATTTTATATATGGAAGATTAATTGCCCCAATACCATTTTCATATACAGAAACAGTATTTTGTTGCTCTATATATGCGCTTACAGCGCCAATTACTAAGAATAAAAAACCTCTTGTTCTTGGTGATCTATTTGGAAATATACGATCTATATTATGAAAATGTATCGGGATTTGCATAAAATTTATCTCAGTTCCGGAAAATAATCGTTTAACTTCAGACGCAGTTCTTTTTTGAACGCCTTGCATTGTATGGTTTATACCAGTTCCAATTAGTGTATACGTAGGAGAAACATTCATGTTAATCCTAGTACATAATCCGGCCAGGGAGTCAAGACCACCACTCCATAAGGCAACCTCTGCTGAGTCTGAGCGGATTCCAAAGCGGCCTTGTATTTCCGATATACGTCCTTGTAACTGTCGGGAATGAAATTGAAATTGCCAAACATCGTGAGAATAGTAATGCAAAATTTCATTTAACAAAGAAATAACTGTTTGCTTTCCAAAAATTTCAGGACATCGTAATGAGATTTCAATACTAAGCTCGCGATGAGTATGACTCCGAAAGCGTGTAGAAAATCGATCAGCAGTAAATACAGCCACAGCTATATCTAGCAGATCTGCCATAATAGGTGAAATATAAGGGGATCGTCGATTAAGAAAATGATCATCATTAAGCATTAATAGTATATTTTTCACACCAATAAAAGACGAACTTCTTACGGATACATTGTTATATCCTGGACCAATATCGTCAAATATATAATTATATCGCGTTACTTGTGACATATATTCCTCGTTCTTATTCAACAACATCTTGAGCCTTTAGCTTCAACCTTCGAGAAGGAGCCAGCCGCATCTTTCGACCAGGTTTATGGCTCATCAATTGACGCTTAAACGATTGGACAAATTTTCCGAGGTGAGTATCAATAGCTTGTCGGCGGCGCGCAATCTCGGCAGATGAAATGCCGTTATAGTGGTTAGGAATGGCCTGAACGATAGAGTCGTATGAACAAGCCAATACGTCATCCACAAAATGGCTCGCGAGTGCTCTACCAATATCGCCTATTAATCCTCCCTGAGCGAGGGAATTAACTACACGTCTAGCAGCGCCTACTGCTATATCTAGTCCTTCTGCACGACCAGAAACCTGCTGCCTTTGCAGCTCGATCATCCGATCGAGCTGCACCAGTTCGCCTGGGGTAGGACGATCTAGTTTAGCGGCCAATGCAGCGATAGCAGGTTCTATTGCTTTCAATAGATCTACCGGGCCTTCCCCATACCAATTTATGCGCGAGGCCAGACCACGACTTAAGGCATGAGCACAAGCATCAGGGGAAACGTCGTCACACATGTTCTCATAGGGAGTGCAGAACTGAGGATGTATGCCTAATCTCAATATGTCGCCATCTGGCATATTCAATCTCCTGTATCAACCATCTAAGCTTGACATAGAATATCTCCTAAATCTGACATTGTCAATCTTAATAAACAAAAAATCATAAAATGTCAGGTTTATACATCTTTAGTCTGATAAATTTGTAGGTGACTGTAGGACGATCAGTTATGCTTAAGAGTATGAACAACGATTACACAATCATCATTTACTAAACGACTATGCACTGAAAGTGCATAGGTTTGAGCATGACTGAAAGTCTCCTCTTCCAATATGGGGTACAAAAGCTATTTGACGATTTTTTTACGGTGTCCTACATAATGATACATTAGTAGAATGATACAGCTTCGTCTTTTGCTTGGGGCAGAAAAGAGTGCTCTATCTCGCTCGCTCACGATTCGAGCGCATCACAGAACGCCTTACTCACGCGCTCATCGCGTTCCCGCACATCCGCCCATGTTGGACTCACATGGGTTCTATCTCTAGCTTCGCCTAATGAACACCCCAGGATATCCATTAAAACAATCATTGATGATGATGATTTCGGACATCCATTGCGTCGGAGAAACGCCAAAATGGCCTCGGGGTCGTCTAATCGTTCCTCGGTGACCTGATACATGTAGTTAATAATCGTGGTATTCACGGCTTCAATGGGTGAGTATCTCGTTCGCCGCATCGCTTCCTCCATCATGGCGCATTGTTTAGATCGGCTGCGCGATCAGGGGATTCATATCCATGCCATACTGCGGGCGAAGGATAAAATCCGGGATCATTCGAATATGGCTCGTCATCAACGGGGTCATGTGCTGTAAATCCACCGTGTCGAACTTGTAACCCTGGTGTTTCAAGCCCGCAATGGCGCGACTCATGTGCGAGACGTTCCAGACAACGATCATGTTTTGCACCAGCAGTAAGGACAGCGCCAATCGTTCCTGCTCCTCAATATTGTTTTCGCGCATAATCGCCCGATTGAATGAAAAGAGCTGCCGGGTCATCGCATTCCAGGACTCGCCGCGACAGAGATTGCGGTGATTTTCACGCCGCAACGTGGGGTCTTCGAGATACCGGGCATGAAAAATACACTCCACAGCACGGCCGATTTCCAGCAAGGCTTGGTGCAGGCCACTTTTGCGGCTGTAGCTCGTGAACCGTTTGATCACGACATCCGGGCTGATCGCCCGTTCCGCAATCGAGCAGACTAGCTGGATAATTTCATCATAATGGGCTTCGATCAGCGCGGTATTGAGGGTTCGCGAGAACATTGCGTCGATCTTGGGGTACGATGCCGTCCGGGTGGGTCGCACCAGTTTGACATACTTGATCCGCTTAATGCGGGGGCGGATCGTAAACCCCAACAGCCAGCCCAAGCCCAGCACGAGGGCGTTGTCGCCGATGCTATCCGTATCAACCGTGTCGATGTCGAACTCCGTACGATGATTGAGCAAGCCGACCAGAACCTGGGCTGATTCCGGGGAGGAGCAGCGCGTAAACTGGCCATACAGGCCCGTGAGTTTGTTGGTCACATGTTGCAAGAAGAGGCCGCCGTTGCCGCGCTGATAGCGCAAGTGCAACTCGGCCCGTGTATTGTTGTCGTAGGTGCTCAAGTGCATTCCATCGAAGCTCACGGTGGTGCCATCGCCCCAATACCTGGCCAACGGACTACGATTGACGTAGTTGTTACAGAGAATAATCCCATGGCGCAGATTCTCAATATAGGCGTACCAGCGCTGCGTCCACAGAATGGCACCGGCACTTAACCCAGGTGTCGAGAGCGCCATCTTGGTGGGGCCAATATTCGTCGCGTCACAGAAGAGTGTGGCCAGGATATCACGACGTTTCTGCTTGGTGACATGGGTTTGCTTATCCGCAAAATGGAGAAATCCGTCCGAAAGCCCCAGCGTTACATCCACATCCGCCAGGAGGGACGTGATGGGTGGATAGCCGAGTTCGGCGATCACCTTGGCTTCCAGTTTCTGGATATGTTTGGGCAGCGGTGTCTCCGTAATCTTGGGCACCACCCAGCGCTCATCCTTGATACTGACGGCCCGCCCCCGTTTCACGGCCCGGTCAAGATCGTCTAATGCCTCGTGCATGAGGGTGGTCAGTTTCGCGGTAAAGTCTGCTGCCGTGGAGGGGAACGCATGTTTTGCATACAGATGGAGCCGGGCTGGCGCATCCCATGCCACCAGCTGCTCCGCCAGATTGCCATACTGTTCTGACCCCTCGACCCAGACCGTCCCGGATCGGAGGGCGGCCTGAAGGGCAAACAGGGTTTGGAGTTCGAGGGGATGGCGCTTGACGCGTAGCGGCGGCGTGGATGGTTCTTCCGCTGATGCGACGCTCGCAACCACGGTTTCAGCATCCCAGGCCGAATCAAGAAATATGGGACGGTCTGGAAGCGTGAGCAGCTGCGGACGCTTCGTCATGTGCTGTTTGAGGAGGGTGAGAACGCGCACAATATCCTTGCCTGTGGCAGAGTGGGCCGCAAACTCAATGTGCGTCAGGAGGAGTGGCAGCATCTGACGGTAATGGGTGCGGAAGCGCCGCAGCATTGTGGCCCGCGCTGTTTGTTTGGCAAACTGCTCCTCTTCGCCCGAAACAGTCGCATAGATTCGGCGATAGTCCGCCTGCGGCATCAGGGCAAACAGCTGTTCTTCGACGGTGCCGGGTGGCGCGAGCGCAATAATGGAGAGTATCTTCGTAGAGAGGCGGCGCGGAAATGGGGTCTTCTTCTCACGTTGGATGGCGGCCTCTTGTTCTTTCTCAGCACTGGTGCGGGTGATGCGGCGCAAGATCTTATCGAGCTGTTGGAGCATGGTATCGCGGCCGACCTGACGACTATGGATGACAAACGCCACGAGAATCACGGTACGGCGTTGATCACTCAAGGCGCGGAGATCAGCAGCGGTGTAGCGCTTGGCTTGTTCGGCCAGGAACACCAGCTTGCGCTGGCTGATCGAACTGAGGACGGTATCGGCAATCCTCAGGGCGGCTAACGCATCAAGCTTCTCCGCCTCTCGCCGCATGGATTTCACGCTCGCTTTGCCGGCGGGCTGTTTAATCATCGCCAATACTGTATCTTGATCATCGGGATGCTCCAGTAAGGTCTGGAGGGTCTGCTGGAGGGTGGGATCGGCGCGCCGCATCACGTCGGCATAGGTGTCATCTTCGACCTGATGCAGCGCCCGTTCAACCAACGTCAGAAGGGTATCGACGGCAGGCAGTTCGACGCGCCATTCGCGCAACCGTTCAATCGCCGCAGTCATGAGATCGGCCTCACGCGGATATTCCAACGCCAGGTGCCGCAAGATGGGCTGGAGATCCAGGGCATGGCCAGTGGTCCAGCGCTGATACCCAAGCAGGAGCCGGGCCGCTGCAAGTACATCGGTGCGCCGAGCGGGCCGATCCCGAAAGTAGCGGATAGGGATGACCGCTGCACAGTGATCGCCAACATACGCCAGGATGCCCGGTGGGATCATCTCTAGGTCAGGCAGGTAGCCTAGGTGTGCTAAACAGCGCACCGTCAGTACAAAGACGGCCTTGGCGATCGGGTCGCGATAGCCATCGAGCACAGCCTGTTCGCGTGGCGTGGCATGCTCCAGTCCAAAGATCGCCTCCAGATGAACGAGATCATCGGGCATCCGGAGGATGGGATAGCCGATTGGGGTACGGGTAATCATCGCTCTAGCATCCTTAATTCGGTGTTAGCGGCGGTGGCGACGGCGAGCCGCCGCTAATTCCTCTTTCATCTGCTCGACATCAGTCTCAGCATAGCGGAGGGTCGTTTGTATATTTTGATGGCCGAGCAGCTTGCGCAAGGTGGGCAGGCTGACGCCATCGCGGAGCTGCATGGTGGCATAGGTATGGCGCAATCGGTGAATCGTGATCGGCTCTGTTTCGTCGATAAACTGATCGGGATGGGCGGCCCGAGCGAGGGTGACATAGCGCTCAAAATGGTAGAACACGGTGGTTCGATGCATGGCATCACCGGGATGGCCACCTTTCACCTGATCACCGCGAAACAGCGGCCCCAGTCCATGATCCTGTTTGAGCAGGGTGCGCAGCATACGGAGGGAACGTGGTGCGGCAATGAGCGGAACCACCCGTTCCTTCTGCCCTTTCCCAACGACCCGAATAATACCACCGTCGGTGAGATTGAGGGCAAGGTCAGCCCGCATGATAGCGATCGCTTCCCCGACGCGCATCCCGGTCTCATACAACAAGGTGAATAAGAGGCGGTTGCGCTGATCGGTACCGGGAATAGCCGCCAAAATAGCCTCGACTTGGCGTTCGGTTAATGGCCGTGGATCACGCGCTGGTACTTTGATGGGATCAAGTTTAGCGGTGGGGTCCACGGGAATCAGATCATTACGGTACGCCCAGCCGAAGCAGGAGCGGAGCGTTGCCTGACGCCGTGCCAGCGTCGAAGGTGCCATATCTGCGGTGGCATAGAGGAATGCCCGTAGATGATCAACCGTAATCGCAGTAACATCGAGATCGGGAAAGGTCCGGCTAAACAATGTGAGATCATACCCATAGGCCAGCCGGGTATTGGCACGAAAGTTCTGCTGGTTCGCGGTGAGAAAGGTCGTGGCCAGCTCGGCAATCTTCATCACGCCTCCGTGTCAAACATAATCTACGATTAGCCGCGCTTAGGAGGAAACAGAAGTACGCCCAGATTATAGACGAGGATGTGGGTTTGTCCAACATAACCATCTTTACGTAGGAGAGACCAGACACTTGGTATTCTGTGCAACGGAGAACCAATTTTCACGATCCATGGCCTATTTAAGTCATATAGGGTATCGTTATGTAGGACACCGTAAAAAAATCGTCAAATAGCTTTTGTACCCCAATATGAGTGGATTGGTATCCTGATTTGACGAGGCACGATGATGTTGCAAATAGTCGGCGACCATAGCTTCAGTGAAGGACGTGATGGTATGACCGCTGCGTCGATATGTATCCATAGGCACCCTCCGTCTGCGGCATGAGCGATCATGCGAGCATCGTCATGGAGAGGTGGGTAGCGGCTAAAGCCTTGCACTGAAAGTGCATAGTTTTGTACTAGCGTGTGAGGACAATAAACATAACATTCATCTACAGGAACCAAAGGATAGTAACAAGAGGCCGGATGAACGTCAGGATTTTCACGCTCATCTGGCCTCTTTATATGATCTGCATTATGAGCCCTGGCGAGAGCGATATAAAAAGGTAGACATCAGGACGGGTCAATGGCCTTACTGGCACGCCCGCGCCCGCCGACCAGGCTTTTGATCGTCGCGACCTGCTCCTCTACTTGGCGCTGGAGCGCACCGTGAGCGCCCTGGAGCTGTGCTAGTTCTAAGCTGACGCTGGCCTGGGCATCCAGCCGGGTCTGCAGCTCCTGCACCCGCTCCGCTGCGGCTGCGGCCTGGACAGCATGCACACGAGCCTCGGTGCGGGCCTCGTCGCGCTCGGCTTGGAGCGTGATCACCCGTGCCTCTTGCGCTGCCAGCGCCTGGGCCTGCTCGCTATTCTCAGCCTCCTGCCGCTGCACCGCTAGCAGCGCCTCCGCCAGCTGGTCGCGCATCTCCACCAGCTGCGCCTCGGTCTCCTCCCGCGTCTGCGTTATCTCCTGGCCCGCCTCGGCCTGCGCGGCCTGCCAGACCTGGCGCAGGAGGGTCATGCCGCGCTCAACCACCGCCGACGGCACCTCCACCACCGCCGCCCGCTGGTCGCGCTGGGTCTGCTGCCACGCCTCCAGGTACTTCTGCACCGTGGTGAAGCTGCCGCCGCCCAGGTGGCCCTGCACAGCGATGGTTGAAACGCGCTTGCCGGCCGCCTGGAGCGCCTCGGCGGCAGCGGCGACGGCCTCGGGGGTTGCGGTTGCCATAACACCCTCCTTATAAACTGTAATTACGTACTATTACATAGTACATATGTAATTACTGTATCATAGCTGTCAAGAAGGGCTGGTCTCGAACACCGGTGCGTCAGCCAACGCGGCCGCTCCATCAGCCCAGGATGGCAGGCCAGTGCTCGACCTGGCCACGATAGTAGGCGGCATTATCGAGGATTGTTTTGATCGTGCTGGCGTGCCAGCGCTGGCCACGGGGCGCCGGCACCACCTGGTCAAGCGTGCCAGCGATCGCCCGCATACTGGCCCCGCTAGCACGCTGGGCAAAGATCGCCCGCACCGTGCCGACAGCCTGGTCGTCAACCTCGATCACCTCACGCCCCGGCTCGCGCCGATAGCCATAGGGCACACGCCCTGCTTTATAGCCGTACTGTTTGCCCCGCTCGCCCAGGGCGGCGATCGTGCGCTCGCTGGTCAGATCCCGCTCCAGCTGGCCGAAGACCGCCACGATGCCCAGCATCGCCCGGCCCATGGCCGTGCTGGTATCAAAGTTTTCTTTGCAGCTCACAAATGCAACCCCGGCCGCATCAAAATCTTCAATCATCGTCGTCACCAGTTTGACCGAGCGGGCTAGGCGCGAGAGGTCGAGGACAATCACCGCGTTGATCGCGCCAGCGGCAACATCCGCCAGCAGCTGCGCGAGGCCGGGGCGCTTTGGCCCTGGAGCGAGTGTGCCGCTTGCACCCTCATCAGCATACACCGCAGGCGCTGGCCAGCCCTTAGCGAGCGCCTGGGCCGCGCAGCGGGCACGCTGGGCTGCTGGCGGATGTTGCCGCTATCGGCCTGCTCGTCGGTCGATACGCGAAGATACAGCGCCGGGCGGATTGGGTCAGGGTGAATGGCGTGGTGTGGTGTGATTCGGGGCATGGAGATACCTCATCTGTACGGTAAAGGGTCGTTTACCGTACACCCCTCGCACATCCCTGTCAATGCCGAGCACACGCACCGCGCTTTCCCTGTGCAGAAACGCCTGTTTTTCGCGGATACCGGAAGATTCCCTGAGCAGGGGTAAAGACCTAGCGCACCCCTGCGACAAGCAGACCTAGCGCACCCCTGCGACAAGCAGACCTAGCGCACCCCTGCGACAAGCAGACCTAGCGCACCCCTGCGACAAGATCGCCTAGCGCACCCCTGCGACAAGCAGACCTAGCGCACCAGGAACCCCTACTCCACGCACCGTTGGGCTCATCAGGATCGATCACAGCCATCGTTGATGAACCCTGCCATCCCTGGTAGAATCTCACCTGATCGGGGTGACAATCTGTCACCCCGATCACAGGCTGGATACGCGACCTTCCGTCATACACCATACTTTCAGCTCGTCCAAGAGCAATCACCAATCACGCGATCACGAGGGGGGGGGTATTCAGAGTGAACACCCCCCCCCCCCTCATATAAGGCCAAAATGACGGAAAATTCTCCCGCGATCATCGCAAAACTGTCTCACCAGAGGGGCAACAGCGTATCCCCCTATCTGGTATCTGATCGACTGTGCACCGTAGAGAACAAGCGCGTGGATGCGCAGATTAATCAACGATCGTGGATATCCAGAGACCAGCGGTGTGGATCAATCGGTGTGACACCCTCCCGATACACAGGCGAAAAAAAGGCGTTTTTGCAGCTCCTCGCACCCGACAAGCGCAGCACCCGACGGTCGCACGCACCACACCGACCCAGCGCTGCTGAACCCTCCAGCCCGCATACACGGTGGTAGCCACAACTCCAGCTCAGGACGATCGACCGCACCAGCGACACGCCGTCCCCGCCCAGACAGACGCAACGCGAGATTTCACAGCCGGATACAGATCGCACCAAAGCTGCTCAGGCCAGGCCATCAGGATCCGAACAGCTCAGTTAGCCCATCGACGCGAGCACGAACCCGCTCCACGACCACACCGAGAATTCTCTCCATGGCCGCTTAAGCCCCCTTCAAAAAACCTGTAACCAGCTCTCACGCCTGCCGCCGCCCGCAGCTGCGACACTGCATATCCTGTGCCCTGCGCACCCGCTTCTCCTGCTCGAACGAGCCTCCTGCGAGGAGCTGTTTCCTGCCTATCTGGGCAGCTGATCTCGTGGTATTACTCAGCCAATCCTGAGGAATACTGTCGGCACGATGTGGGCTTTGCAATGGGCTAAAGCGAATTTGACGTTCTGACGATTTTCTCGCGATTTTCCGACGATTTTCTGACGATTTTCCGCAGTCTATTTCGCCATCTATTCCGACATTCGCTCCAGGAGCTATTCCATATCAACGAATCTCTGAACCCCTCACGAACGCCTACAGCACGCCTGATACTCCTGCGGATATCCCTCGCCGGATGCGTATTCCCTGCCTATCTAGGCGACTACTCTCGTCCTCTATGGCTGCATGCTATGACATATATTGTCGGTACGATGTGGGGCTTTGGAATGGGCTAAAACAATTTTGGCGTTCCGGGTCTATTCCGGGTCTATTCCAGGTCTATTCCGGGTCTATTCTCATTTTTATTCCAGTGGCATTTTCGGCGTTGATTCCAGCGGCTATTCCTATGCGTACTAATGTCGTGTTCGTTTGGGGCGCTGGAGTGGCCTAAACCTAAATATTTGATTTCATCTAGATTTCGCCCAGATTTTGCGCTACGTTTTATTTGATTTCGTATGTATTTTTGCGCGGCTCTTTGCCGATGATCCAAAAGTCCTCCACTATGATCCGACAATTGCTTGGATCATAGTGGAGGACTTTTGGATCATCGAGATGTGTATCATCGGGGTGACAACTTGACACCCCGGTACGATTCCTGTGCCACGCCCTAGCGCCCCATCCCGATCAATCCGGCATCATACAGAAAATAAAACAGGGCGGCAATGGCTAGCATGGCGATAATAGATACTAACCGCCAGCCCAACTCGGCGAGCAGGTCTTGTAGCACGACGAAAATACGATCGACCATATGCATTACTGCGCCACGCCCTGGACCGGAAATAACCCAGCCGCATCACAGACCGCCTGCACCCAGCGATACTTTTGCCCGCCGGTTGCCTCGTACAATTTGATACTCAGCTGACGCCGGCTGGTCGCTTCTTTGGCGGCCGCCAGGATACGCCGCTGCTCCTCGAACGGCACAACCTCGGGCGCTACCGGTAGCGCTTCAAGAGTGCCGCTCACGCTCAGATTTTTGGTAGCGTGTAGTGCCACTACAGAATTCGGTAGCGCCACTTCCTGGGCATTCCAATGCGCTACAACGGCGCTACCGACCTCGTCGGCCATCGGTAGTGGTTTGCCCGTTTTGAGCAGCTCCAGCAGCATCGCCGCATCGGTTTTTGGGGCTGGTTGTAATGCCAGTTTTGGCGCGATCACCACCGGACGATCTGGCATCTGACGGAGCAGTTCGACACGCTGATCGTCGTCAATCAGGCTGGCTCGGACCATGAACCCCAGGCGCCCCTGGACCGCCGCAAAGACACCGGCGCCAGCAGGCGGGGCGATGAGTTCGGACGGTGGCACCAGCCCGGCCTCACGCAGCTCCGCCGTGGTCAGCCCGGTGTTGGGCTGGTCCTGGCTCTGCGAAGGCTGAAAGCCGGCCAGGTACAGACTGATCTGGGAGCGCCACCGGGTGGCGAAATTACTGGCCGTCTGGGTGGCAATCACATAGCGGAGGCCGAAGGCCGCACCGGCCGCCAGCTCGGAGTTAAGCCAGCTCGTGAGATCGCTCTTCCCGACGGCGTCTTCGAGCAGGCTCAGCTCGCTCACGTAGACGACCAGAAGCGGCATACCGCCGCCCGTATAGTTCTCCCACTTCGAGACGCCGGCCTGGCGGAGGAGCGCACCGCGGCGCTCACGCTCGCGGGTCAACGCGGTCATCGTCGGTTGGATCTCCTTGGGATCGAGCGCCAGGCGCCAGGTGTGCGCCTTGTCCTCCCATGTCGCAAAGTCGAGACCTTTCCCATCAATGACGCAGATCTGCGCCTGCTCTGGGGTATAGCGCAGTGCCAGCGTAAACATAAGGTTCAGCGCCAGATTGTCCTTGCCCCCGCGCGTCTGGCCGGAGATCAGGACGTGGTACACGTCGTCGATAAAATGTGCCGCGACGCAGTCCGGGACACCGTCTGCCGCGATCTGCCAGCCCAGCGGCACGGTGTAGGATCGGTTGCTGTACCGCTTCTCGATGTAGGCCAGGGCGTAGCGGAGATCGGTGGGTGGCTTTTTCATCGCCCGACCAGCGCCAGGGAGTGGCGATCGGTCGATGGATGCAGGCACGGAGGGGGATGTTGGCGATTCTGCCTGCGGCACTGGTGCAGCGTCAGCCGCAAGTTGGCGCGCGATCACGACCTGGTTCTTTGCCTTGAAAAACAGCCAGATCCCGGCGAGGCACATCACACCAACGGCCTGGAGTAAAAGTCCGGTTCCTGCATCCATAATGACCTCTTATTTCTTCAGCTCGCTCATAAGGGAGCGGGCGGCAATCTCAGGAAACAGTGCGAAGAAAAGTCCAGCTAGTCCACCGATGGCCCAGGCCGTACCACCCGCCAGCGCAATGCCGGCAACGATCCTGCCCTCCACGGCGGCCGTCACACCAGCGGCTGTGGTGCCAGCGTCGAAAAGCAGCACGGCAAACCAAAAGAAACGGCTGATCCACGTGGGGCTGCGGTCGGGGCGCAGGCCGATCTCGAGTCCTGTGATCGCTAGTGGGATCAGGTACGACAGCAGCCCGGCCGTAGCCAGCTTCAGACCGATCGAGCCAAGCCACTGGAGCGTAAAATACGCCCCGGCAAACCAGATACCGATGGTGAGTAGCAGCGCGACCACGAGTCCGATCTGACGGGTGATGCGATCATAGGATGTGGTGCGGGCGCGTGCCGTGCGGGGCTTTGCTGATTTTTGCTCCGGCTCGGGAGCTGGGGCTGGTTTGATGAGCTCTTCGAGAAATGCAGCGTTGTCTAGCGGGGGCGGAGCAACGCTTTCCTTGCCTTCCATGCCAACCTACCTTTCATTGGTAGGCAGCCGTGCTATACTTTTGACGGCTGCCGTCTGTCTAAATGTTCCGGTGGCCCACACGCCAGGACGGTTGCACGTCGCTGGCGTTCGTTGTTGACCACCAGTATACCACTTGGCGCACCTCAGACCTGGACCAGCCGACAGAAGTCGCCATCGACCGTGGTGGTGTACTCGAGCGCCACTGGGGCGGCGCCGTCGCGGCGAATCGTCAGTCCCTCCTTCAAGATTACAGGTCATAGCCTGATTGTGCGATAGCGGCATCAAACGCCGCGTCGTCGTCGTCATCCAGAAACCCGCTGCCAAAGCTGGCGAGATCCTGCTTCACCGCATCCACAATCACCGGCGGCGGCGCGGCGGGCGGCGCGGGCCGGGGAGTTTGCGGCGCGGCCCGATAGGCGTTCAGCAGC
>Ga0163147_10004458_pt1 | contig 17837 bp, 20 predicted proteins | sample OliLakLV19MP6G1_FD_148597 | JGI IMG/M metagenome (GOLD analysis project Ga0163147, IMG submission 148597) | Freshwater microbial mat bacterial communities from Lake Vanda, McMurdo Dry Valleys, Antarctica- Oligotrophic Lake LV.19.MP6.G1 | ecosystem: Environmental > Aquatic > Freshwater > Lake >...
CTTCCGGGGCAGCGGGTGTTTCACCGACGATCACCGCCGCGCCGTCGGGCAGCAGCCCGAGGTCTGCCGGACGGCGGCGCAGGATCAAGGCGTGCAGTGGGATCGTCATGCACGCCAGGAAGATGCCGAGAAGCAAGACCGCTGTGCGCCAGCCGAAGCCGCGCAGGAGCGCATCGGAGAGCGGCAGAAAAATCGTACTTGCCAGCCCCGCTGCAAACGTGACCACCGCCAGGGCGGTGCCGCGCTTGTGGTGAAACCACTGCGCGATCACGGCGAACGCGGGTTCGTACAAGACCGCTGCCGCGCACATCCCTAACCCCGCCCAAACCAGGTAGAACGCGGTCAGACTGGTAACCTGGGACCAGGCGATGACGAGCAGCGATGCGCCGACCGAGCCAACGCTCATCAGCACCCGTGCGCCGCGCTGGTCGATCCACGCGCCGACGGGAAATGCCATCGCCCCAGTGACCAGCCACATCAGCGAAAAGCCGCCCGTTAGCTCGGCGCGCGACCAGCCGAGATCGGTTTCCATCGGCGTGAGAAATACCGAGAACGCATAGTAGATGATGCCCCACGAGATTGTCTGTGTGACCGCCAGGGTGATCGCGATGTACCAGCCGTAGAAAGGCTTGGTTTTGGCATTTGGCTTCAAAACAAAGTTCCAATCGTCATGGCGGCTAAAACAACGGGTCTGCGCGTGGCAAGCCGCAAACCTAATTCATTAACGCGTGCGCGCTGGCTACGATCAGCAGCTCGTCTGACAACCACAGGGACTTGATCTTACCTTCCGCTGTAGAGTGTCACACGTGAGGGGTCACACCTCAAACATTACCGGCCAGATCACACGACCCGCCGCACGCTCGCCATGTGCTACCTGATCTGAAAATACATCCAGAACCCCCGCGACAAGTGGACATGCCATACCTGCCGCCCGCGATGTCACCACAGGGGTTACGGGAAATGCTTTTGCGGAGGCTGATGCCGGATGCAAAGGTAATGTGATCGATCTGGCAACTGAAATCAGGGAATGTGCCATGCGGATTGCCGCATCTGCATCCACCGCCATAAAGCAGATTGGCTCACTCGGCTCAGTTTCCTTGACCCGTGTATAGCCGACGATGACGCCGTCTCTCAGCCAAACCTCGCTGCTGATAAGGCGATTAGGACTTATCCAGTCAAATACTGACTCACCCGGATATAGGGCGAAATCGACCGCGCTTTCCTCATATTCCCACAGTGCGATCAGCACCGGAATATCTGTGTGGGTCACTGCACGGGTTTGCAGGGGAACGGACGAAACTGCACTCAGCATTTCATGAGTAATTTCGACGCTGGCAGTACCATGCTGATGAACTCGATACCCAAAGCGTGGGTAATATGTGTCGTGACCGAGTAGAAAGCTCAGCACATAGCCCTGTTCGCGTGCGCGTGCATGTCCTGCCTTAATCAGTTCGGCACCAATCCCCTGCTTCTGATATTCTGGCAGAATGGCGATTGGTCCCAGGCTGACAGCGGCAATTTCTGCACCCATCAGGCGCATCCGCTGACGCAGAAACAACACATGCCCAACCACGCAATCGTCCTGCTCTGCCACCAGTGACCAAGCAGGGTCAAATGAGCTGTGTTGCCGTGCCAGCGCGATAATCTGTGGCTCGGCCATATCACCGAACGCACGCCAGTTGACCTCGGCAATCGCCTGGGTATCGGCGCTGGTTTCATGTCGGATGTTCATTCATTTTTTCCTCCTCTGTTATCGTGCTGTACTGTTGCCCCCAGACCAGCATCATCTCATGAACAGCAGGTGGAGTCGCAGCACGCCGCCGGGTCTGACCCGCTGTCGGTCGTGATGGTTTGCAGCGCAATCAAAGGTTGAAGTGAGAAGCCGTTCGCGCCGATGAAGCCGTTTACCCCGATGCTGTCGAGAGAAAGCAGCGCGGGCTGTACATTGGCGGTTGTGGTGCAGCACGAACCGCCGTCGCCATCGAGGTCGGTGCTGCACACGCCCGTTTCCGGGAGGCACAACTGCACATCGCGCGCGGCTTCCCAGTCCCCTGCCAGCGCCGCCACGACTGAACGCACCTGCTCATAACCCGTCGCCAGCAGGAACGTTGGCGCGCGTCCATAGCTTTTCATGCCGACGATGTAGAAGTCGCGTTCCGGGTGGCGCAGTTCCGCTTCCCCATGCGGGCGTACCGTGCCGCACGAGTGAAGATTGGGGTCGATCATCGGCGCGAGCGCCCGCGTGCTTTCCAGCGAGGAGTCGAGATCGAGCCGTAATTCGCGCAGTATGTCGAGCTGTGGACGCGCGCCCGTCGTCGCGATGATCTCATCCACCTGCACCGTCTCCAACCCGATGGGCGTTTCCCCAATTACATCCACGCTGCTTTCGCCCAACGCGATCTGACGAATGCGAAACGGCGAGAGGATCGCAATCGTCCCCGCATCGACGAGCGCTTGAATGCGCGTGCCGAGCCGCCCACGTGCTGACAGTTGATCGCTCGTGCCGCCGCCGTACACCTGCTGTAGAGCCTTGCCGCGCATCGCCCAGGCGATCTCGGTCTGAGAAAATTCCCCTTTGAGTTCTGCAAGTGTGAGCAGTGCATTGATCGCGGAATGACCACTGCCGACGACCATCACGCGACGATTTGCGTAGCGTTCACGATCAGCCCCACACACATCGGGAATGCCGTAGAAGATATGCCCTGCGCTGCGCTTCTCCCCCACAGCGGGCAGACCGTTCGAGCCAAGCGGGTTGGGCTGCGTCCACGTCCCGGACGCATCGATCACGGCGCGTGCTTCGATGAGCGCCTCTTCACCATTCGCATAGACGACGTGCAAGACGAATGGCGCTTCATCGCGTCCGGCGTCCTTCATCTTGTCGATGTTGTGACGGCTGACGGCGACCACGCGGGCGTTCAGGTGAATGTGATCGCGCACGTCGGGGAGATCGGCGAACGGCTGCATGTATCGCTCGACCAACGCATCGCCCGTCGGCAGTTCGTCTTTCGGCGGCATCTGCCAGCCGTGCGCCGTCAAGTGGCGCACCGTCGCACTATCGACGGTGAATTCCCAGGGCGAGAACATACGCACATGTCCCCACGCGCGCACGCTCGCGCCGATGCGGTCGCCCGCTTCAAACACGATCGGCGTTTCGCCGCGTTCGAGCAGATGCGCTGCCGCCGCTAACCCGGCCGGACCCGCCCCGATGACCACGACGGGAAGCTTTTGAATTGTCATGATTTACATCCTTTATCGTAAAAAGACGATGAAACGAGCAAAAAAAGAGCGCCGACCGCGCATCAAAGCACGCTGCCGACCTGTCTTTTGAACCACGCCACGTTATCACCATCCAGGCAGTAGCAGGTCGCCGGACCTTCAATGGTGCCGCACACCAAGCCCGCATCGCGCAGCACTTTGAGGTGCTGCGAGACGGTCGCCTGAGCCAGCGGCAGCACCTCGACGATATCGCCGGTGATGCACTGCGGGTTTTCGCTCAGGTAGCGGAAAATCTGCATCCGCGCCGGATGTCCGAGCGCTTTCATCATGTGCGAAAGCCGCTCTTCGTCAACGGTGAGATCATAGACTTTGGTCGTGTGGTTTGTGTTCATAATCGTAATTTTACGATTAAAGGTGTACATGTCAAGTCCGTGTTTTTCAGAAGCGGTTTTTACCTTGATCTTGCACCCGTTTGACGATCTGCATATAATTCAATCCATATTGAAGCAATTCAGACTAGTGTAAGCTACGGAGTGAAATCATGGCGAAACGAGTGCTTTTCCTCTGCACAGGCAATTCGGCGCGTTCACAGATGGCGGAAGCGTTCATGCGCAAACTGGCGGGCGATAAGTACGAAGCCTTCAGCGCAGGCATGGAGCCAAAAGGTCTGCATCCGATGACCGTTGAGGTCATGCAGGAGGTCGGGATCGATGTCAGCGGACAGCGCTCGAAAGGCATAAAGGAGATCATGGGGCGTTTCACGTTCGACGATGCGATCATTGTGTGTCGCAAAGCCGAAGATGACTGCCCGAAGTTGAGCGCGGACGCGCGTCGTATTCATCGTTGGATTTTTGAAGACCCGGTGCGCATCGAGGGAACCGACGAAGAAAAACTTACTAAGTTCCGTGAGGTACGCGACCAGATCGAAGCTCGAATCAAATTGTGGCTCGATGAGACGGCGGAAGCCGAGCGGGTCGGGTAGGCGATGACGACCCAATCGCTCTCCGTGCATCCGCCAGAGTTCATCAAGCTGCTGGCGAACGATGTGCGTTGGGGGCTGCTCAAAGCGCTCACCCGCAGCGATCAACAGGTGAACGAACTGGTGACGCTGCTTCAACAGCCGATGAACCTGGTCTCGTATCACCTGAAAAAGATGCGCGATGACGCGCTCGTGACCACCCGCCGCAGCGAGGCGGACGGACGCGATGTATACTACAGTCTCGATTTGGAGCGCCTTCGCGCACTCTATCTTGAAGCAGGCGCTGCGCTGCACCCCAGTATCGGACTTGCGCTGCCATCCGTTGACCTGTCTCGACTATCTCCACATCGCGTCCTGTTCGTCTGCACGCACAACAGCGCGCGCTCACAGATGGCGGAAGGGCTGCTGCGCCATCTCGGTCAGGATAAAATCTCGGTTTCCAGCGCCGGCAGTCAACCCACCCGCATTCATCCGGACGCGATCCACACGATGGATCAATTGGGGATCGACATCCGTGAGCAGCAGCCGCGCCCACTCGCGGATTTCGCTGAACACCCCTTCGACACTGTGATCACCGTCTGCGACCGCGCACGCGAGATTTGCCCGACGTTTCCCGGACACGGGACACAACTTCACTGGGGATTCCGCGATCCGGTCGTCATCCAGGAGGAACAGGAACGCCGCCTCGCGTTTCAATACATCGCCGGACGATTACGAACACGGATCGAGTATTTTCTCGTGAGCTTAATGAAGGAAAGCGACCATTGAATACGATCACCATTTTCGGAGATATTCACGGCAATCTACCCGCTTTGGAGGCGGTCTTTGCAGACATGGAAAGCCGTAAGCTCGACAACCTGTATTGCTTAGGCGATCTGGTCGGCTATGGCACGTTTCCAAATGAGGTCGTCGATCTCATCCGCGCACATGGTATTCCGACGTTGATGGGCAACTACGATCAGGGTGTGGGCAACAGCAGTGACGACTGCGGCTGCGCCTATAAAACGGACATCGAGCGCAAGCGCGGCGAACTGTCGATCGCGTGGTCGAACGCGCACACCACCGATGACCACAAAGTGTTTTTGCGCGCTCTGCCCGCGCATATCCCGATGCAGATCGACGATCTGAAAGTACTGCTGGTGCATGGCAGCCCGCGCAAGGTCAACGAGTATCTGTTCGAGGATCGCCCCGACGACTATTTCGAGCGCATGATGGATACCGCTAACGCGGACGTTCTCGTGTGCGGTCACACCCATTTGCCGTATCACAAAGTCTTGCCGAGCGGACGACATATCATTAACGCGGGCAGCGTCGGGAAGCCAAAAGACCACGACCCGCGCGCCGGATACATCATCTTGACGGTTAACGAGCGCGATGTGAGGGTGGAATTCATCCGCGTTTTATACGACATCGAGCGCACCGCACAAGCGATCGAAGCGACCCCTGAAATCGGCGGGATGCCGCACGTTTACGCGCAGATGCTCTATGACGGTGCGGGATGAGAGTGAACAATAATCTATTTCGCCGTTCCGCTGCCGAGTTAATCGGGACGTTCGCACTCGTAACCGCTGGCTGTGGCGCGATCATCGTCAACGCACAGACCGGCGCGCTCACGCATGTGGGGATCGCGCTGACGTTTGGCTTGATAGTCACCGCCATGATCGCCGCTACAGGACATATCTCCGGCGCGCATTTCAACCCGGCGGTGACGATTGCGTTTGCGGTCACTCGTCATTTTCCCTGGCGCGAGGTCATTTTCTACGTTGGCGCTCAGGTACTCGGTGCGATGCTCGGCGCGCTGACGGTGCGCCTGCTGATCGGGGATGATGCGGCGCTCGGCGCGACCATTCCGAATGGCACAGTTGGGCAGTCGTTTGGGTTGGAAGTGCTGCTGAGCGCCGTGTTGATGTTTGTGATCATCTCGGTGGCGACCGACACCAAAGCGGTGGGCGCGCCTGCCGCACTCGCGATTGGCTTCACCGTTGTCCTCAGCGCGCTCTGGGGCGGTCCCATCAGCGGCGCGTCGATGAACCCGGCGCGTTCGTTCGGTCCCGCTCTGTTTGCGGGCGTGTGGCAAGATCAGTGGATTTACTGGATCGCGCCCGTTATCGGGACGATCATCGGTGGAGGGCTGTATCAGTTCATCCGTGAGCGTCCAGAGACAGCCCAGCCCTCGCTTTAGATAGGTGACAAAAAAGAAAGGCGTGAAACATCGCTATAATCAAATCACTCGTATCGACAAATGCTGAAGACTGGAGCGGAACCCGTGACTGTATCCAAGGGATGAAAACCTTGACCTCTCCATGACACCCTTCGAGCGCATTCGCCAGGTCGATACAGATGGCGTCGAGTTCTGGTCGGCGCGCGAATTGATGCCCATTCTCTAAAAGGAAGTCGTCGCGCTCGGTCAGACCTACTTCGCTGTCAGACACGCCGCCAGGAAATCTCCGACGCAGCAGCGATGGCAGAACTGACTGAAGACCAACGACGGTTGCTCTTACGCCAGCGTATCAAGCATCAGAATACTGACTTGGCTTCAGCAGCGAAACCGGCGGTTGTCATCACCGCACTCGATTTTGCCGTCTTTCAGAATCACGGTTATCGCGGCTTATATACCGGCTTGGCGACGGAATCCATCCACAAGGGGTGGTGATAGTATGTTCAACCTACCAGTAAAGTTGTATCGCCTTCTGCCTGTATTCGTGCTGTGCGCACTCTCAATCGGAGTCGCCCCATCGTCCGCCCAAGACGCACAGCCGCCGATCGTGTCCGTACAATGGAACCCCGACGGACAGAAGTACGCCGTGCTTGATGCACTCGGACTGCTACAGGTGTTTCGCACCTCCGACAGTGCCCTGGAATTTTCCTCCTCGACCCCCACCCATTTGTTGCCCAGAGCATCACGCACCTTGCCGCAGGCATCGGGTATCAGGTGTTGATTTGGGATGCCGCGACCTGGTCACTCTCAAGTCAATTTATCTCAGGCGAAGCGGATGCGGAGGTCGTGATCCCCAATGACCAGATGCGTTACCCTGAATCCGTTATTTCCCTCAACTGGAGCCGCGCCGGCGGTCACCTCGTCGCGGGGAGTCAGGGCTTTGTCACCAGCGTGTGGGATTTCGCACAATCAACCCTGATATTCCAAAGAGTCGATGTTTCCGGAGGGGGTCCTGGACGGGTGTGGCTGGGCGATGGCGACGGGTGGATGAGCGACGGGGTAAACCGCCTCAATGCGTTTACAGGTGAAGATGTTACTGTACGTCGAAGCGAATTGCAGAACCCACCTGACAACGGTGCAGGTGTCTACGCAGCGGAGCCCAACCCCCAGGCGTGGACAACTGGATGGGCGACCGTATTCGGAAGCATCAGTGTTGTTGACCTGCGGACTATGGAGGGCGTTGCGTCGATTCAAGTCACTGGGAGAACTCCGGACAACTACGCCGTAGGGCTGGTCGATTTGTCATGGGACGCATCAGGTCAGTATGTGGGAACAATCGATAACGACGGCAATGTGTTTATAGTGAATGTGACGAGTCAAGCGGTCAGCTTAGTGCGGCAGTTCCCGGCGGATTTGTACGCCATCGATTGGGATCCGAGCAGCAATGAACTGCTGATCGCAGGCATCGATAATCAGGGAACCCCTTTACTGACCACGCTCGATGCCAGCGGCTTTGCGGGGGTGCCTAATTCACCGACCGTGACGCCGACACCAACCGATGCGCCGACGGCCACATCAACGCCTACCGAGACCATCACAAATATACCGACCTTTACGCCCACGCCGTTCGTCACCTGCACGGCGTCTGCCAACGGCGGGTCACCGGACACGATCTGCCTGGCGGTACTCAAATCCACGAGCGCAGCTCCTTGATGTAGGAAAACGAGTGCGTCGGGATGAGCGCCTAAGTGCGCGATGACGTTCAGGCGACTGCTCTGGCAGCAGCGCGTTCACGCAGCGGGGTCATCCAGCACGAGGTTGCTTCACCCGGACACATTCCCATGGTAGCAAAGTGGGGATGCCGAACTTCTGGAATATTTCAGTGACTCTCTGGTTAGAAAATGAGTAGGTCGTGAAAGGGGCTTGAGCTTACCGTTGCGTCAACCTTTAGGATTGGCGTGTTGACAAAGACGAGATCAGGAGCAAATAACCAGTGACCCACGAAAATCTTACACTCATTCTCGGTGGCACAGGCAAGACTGGACATCGCGTGGTAGAACGGCTTGAGGCACGCAACCTGAGAGTACGGATTGGCTCTCGTTCTGCCGAACGCCCTTTTGATTGGGATGATCCCAATAGATGGGGAGCAGTGTTACAGGATGTTCACTCGGTGTATATCACGTTCCAGCCCGACCTCGCCGTCCCAGGTGCAGAGGATGCCATTCGCACATTCACCGCACTGGCAGTGGCGAGTGGCGTTCAACGGTTGGTATTGCTCTCCGGGCGGGGTGAAGAAGAGGCACAGCGTTGTGAGCAAATTGTGCAGACAGCAGGAGTGGAGTGGACGATTGTACGAGCAAGCTGGTTCAACCAGAACTTCAGTGAAAGCTTCTTTCTTGAGCCGATCCTGAACGGTGAACTTGTGCTGCCCATCGGTGATGTACAAGAGCCATTCATTGATGCTGAGGATATCGCAGATGTGGTGGTCGCTGCGTTGACGGAGAGCCAGCATGTGGGTCAGATTTACGAAGTGACGGGACCTCACCTGTTGACCTTTGGACAAGTGGTCGCAGCAATTGCCTCTGCGACAGGGCGAGAAATTCGTTTTGTGCAGGTGTCGCCACAGGACTATATGGCTGCACAGAAAGAGGCGGGCGTGCCGGAAGAATATCTATGGCTGACAAATTACCTGTTCACGATTGTCCTGGATGGGCGTACCGCCTTTGTGACGGATGGCGTTCAACGCGCGTTAGGCAGAAGTCCGCGTGATTTCTCCGATTATGTACAGCAGACTGCGGCATCGGGCGTATGGGCTCTGATCCGCCGAGGAGCAGATTTAGTTCCCAACACGGCGTAAAATCGGGCAATTGATAAAAGGAGCGGCAGCATGTTCACAGTCGGCGAGTTTTCAACATTGGCGCAGGTTTCCAAGCGACTGCTGCGGCACTACGACGAAATTGGGCTGCTGAAGCCCGCCCACGTCGATCCTGCCACAGGCTATCGCTATTACAACGCCACGCAGATGGCGCACATGAACCGTATCCTCGTGCTGAAAGAGCTGGGCTTAACGCTCGACCAAATCAGGCGGATGCTCAGCGATTGCGTTTCAACCGATGAAATGCAGGGAATGCTTTTGTTGAAGAAGATCGAAATCGAGCAGGCGCTGCTTGGTGAACTCCAGCGTATCCGCAAAATCGAAGCGCGTCTGCAAGCCATCCGTGACACCGAGAGCGACAAGCCGCTGGATGTCGTCATCAAGCAGATCCCGGCGCAGTCGGCTTTGAGCGTGCGAACCGTGTTTGAGTCGTTCGAGACGGCATTGGCAATGCACGGTATTATGCGAAAGGCACTCCCGGAGCGAACGAGCTACGGGCTGTGCTTCACGATTTGCCACCATGAAGATGTCGTGGAAACGAATATGCACCTTGAGATTGGGCGGATCGTCAAATTGAACAGCCATGCTCCCGTACCTTTGTCTGACAGATTACAACTCACGCTGCGCCAACTGCCTGCTGTCGAGACGATGGCGACCACAATTGTCACTGGTGGGCTTGAAGTCATCCACACCGGCTACGGTCAGATCGGTCTATGGATGCAAGCCAATGGCTATCGCTTGCGAGGCAACCCCCGCGAAATCATTCTACAAGCGGCAAAATCCACCCATAGTCACGATTTGATCACAGAAATTCAGTTTCCGGTTGAATCACTGCGTTAAAAACCCATGATGGAAGCGATACGCGAACATGTCATTAACACAACTCATCCTCGTGATTACAGGGACGCTCACCGGGTTGCTTACCGGGGCATTCTACATTTTCACGGTCGCGATTATCCCCGCGCTGCGGAGCTTAAACGCGAAGGAACACATCACCACGATGCAGGCTATCAATGTCAAAATTGTCAATCCGGCTTTTATGCTCAGCTTCTTTGGGCCAACGCTGCTGCTCCCTATAGCCGCGTTTCTATATCGGGGCGCGGAGCAGTTTCCGCTGTTGGTCGTAGTGAGTGTGCTGCACATTGTGGGGGTGAATGGGATCACCATTGTGGGCAATGTACCGCTCAACAATGGGCTGGCAAAGGTGAACGTGGACAAGTTGTCCGAAACCGAAGCGGAGCAAATCAGAGGCACATATCACGGGCAGGGTTCATCATGGATGAGGTTGCACAACCTGCGCACCCTTGTGGCAGTTGTAGCAACAGCAACGATATTCATCGTGTGTTTGTCAAATCAGATGAGAGATTAACATTTTATCCGAGCAGGCTGTGTTGTTTTAACTTCCAGGAAAATGGGGGCAAGTTAAAACGGCGGTAACTAACCACTACTTCAACGTGCTGAAAAGCCGCAGAGTACAGCGATGGAAACCCTACATGCCCTCACGCAAAAGCAGCAACGGTATGTAGGGTTATGAACGGTTTTTCGTGCCGATCCGAGTCGGAATTAGAGGGCGACCTGCCGGAAGATGCCCGTATCGCTGCGGCGCTCCGCCGCGTATTCGACAAGACGGCAGCGAGATCGCGTCCAATATCCATCTGCAGGCGATAGTTGTATGATCGTACAGATATCACCATGGAGACGTTTACCCGGATGGCTTTAATATACACATCATCGCGAATCCATCTGTGAGCTAGCCAAACAATGAAGGCTTTTCATTTATTCGCATTGTTCGTCCTGGGTCTTCTGCTCGCTTTGAACCCCATTTCCAGCGTTGTTCAAGCTGACGGTATGTACACAGCCTGCGAACAGCCAGCGAGTGAAACTCTTCCATGGACGACCACCAAAGTCGATTTCAACGCTGCTTGCGACACCTATCGTCAGTGTATCGCCGAGAATGATTATTTGGAACCTTCGTGTCAAATGCACGCGGCAGTCACGCTGCTGGCAAGTTGTCAAGCATCACAGCAAGTTTGCAGACAAGCAGCCTTCCTTTACGCTGAAATGATCCTTGTATTCAGCGATTGTGAAAGTTTGTGTGATCGTGGTGTCGGTGCTCAACAACAAGCTTTACACACTCTACTTGACGGATTAGTTGCATATGATGTGCACAACTTTCCCACAGCGCTCGCCTATTTTTCTGGTCAGAGTTATTCGATGAATCAGGGGACACTGGCGTTTGCGCGTGCCATTGTCCACTGGTCGGCAGGGAATGTGGAGGCTGCGCTCGCCGAGCTTGATGTTGCGGTGCAGCGTCTATATGGAAGGCCAAGCGTTCAGCTCGTACAGGCTGAACTGCAGGCAGCGGTTGGCTACACGGAATTAGCGTCACTATTGACCGAACAAGTGCGGCGGTGGCTGCCAGAGGCAGAGTTTGATACGCTCTTTGGGTCGATGACGAGCGACTACCCGTTTTCGGAAGCAATCTGGGAGACTTGGCGTTGGTTCCCCGTCCGCGTTTCTACCATATCGCCAGGCGGTGACTATCGTGCCGACTTTTCCCGTGAACCTGCTCGGACGATACGGGTTGGCTTTTCCAATGACCGACAGCACATGATCGTCGAAGGTTTGTTTGAGGATGATGAGCGCTGTGGGACTGCATTTCCTTGTTTACCATTCATCATCTTAACTGGCAGTCATGATCATTACGGCCTTGTGATGTCGCCGGATGTGGGAGATGGGGAACACTCTGTGTATTTCACGCGCACAAGCGATTATTACACAGGTGTCAGGAGGGCTGGAGGCTATGAATGGCATGGATCACAAGAATTCATGATTGCGCCGCTCTCTGTACCGGATCCACGATTGAATTTAACCGGCATAAGGTGCGGCGTCTTTTCGCGCCTTCAATTTGGAATGTCGGACGTACAGCGCGTATACATCGGTAATGAACGTAGCTTTCCCGTCTTTGATCAGCTCGGTGGACGTGAGATCGATCAGGTCGAGTTCGAAACGCCTCTCACCATTGTGGGCGAAGGCGTATGTCAGGACGAGACGATGTGGTGGCCTGTCCGCAGTGAACAAGCGAGTGGTTGGATCGCTGAAAACGACGGGACGCGGTATTTGTTCTACTCAGAAAGCACAGGTTAACGACGTTCCATACTACAAAACGAGATGAAAGCGCCTCCCGCCGCGCAGTCGAGCAGCGCGCCGCCCAAGACCTTCAACGAAGGCAACCTGTACGCCTTCATCTCGTATGCCCGTCCTGATCAGGCGGTCGCCGAAAAGGGGGAAACCTTCCTGAAAGCCGCCGGGGTGCGCGTGTTTCGTTGGTCCTGTGAGAAGACCGTGATGGCTTTTTTTAGGATGTCGCGCTCCTGTTTCCTTGAGTCTACCGGACAATTTTTGTGTCCACCAAACTCTAGCCAGTTCACTTTCGGGTTAGCTTTTGGTTGGCACCTCAGCCTGTACCGAAAGCGCTTCTCTTTTGCAAAATCAGCCAAAGTTCAGGGGCAGGCGAAAGCCCGCCCCGACCCTAGCCGATTGATGTGGAAAGAGCTAACTAACGGCAACAGCCGCTAGTCACCGACTGCCGCGACAACATTGACAGCGGGCAATTCCTGTTCGGTTTTGGCGCGGGCAATCGCAAAGATCATGATGCCGTAACCGCACTTCGCTGCCACATCGGCAATGCAATAACCGATCTGGACGGCCACCACCACCGAGGCGTTGACAGCGCTGCCGCCAAAAATGATCGGCAGCAGGTAGACGATCGGGTAAAAGCCCCAGGTCGCCAACAGCAGCAGGCGAATGTTGGTGAGCAGTACGCGCGCCTGGCCGGTTTCTTTTTCGATGACCGGACCCAACGTCACGAACAATTCGTAGACGATGTATACGAACGGTATGGTGCTGAGGAAGCCCCACAGCGCGCGCGTGCCGTTGTCGGTAGCGATCTCACCGGGATAACCGAGAACGACCATCAAGGCGGCGGCAAGCGCCAGCCGCAGGGTCAAGCCGGTTTTTCTGGCGGGTGCGAGCGTCATAACGGCGATCAGTTCGGCAATCAGCAGCGGGACGGTCAAGAGCCAATCGATGTAACGATAGGCATCATTGAACGGGTTACCGCTGGTGATATAGCTGAACGCGCCGCCGTCGAGCTGGTTGATGACGAACGCCGACTGCCAGCTCTCGAAGATACGGAAATAGTGGTAGCCCGCGATAGCGACCACCAAAGCCGACATCACGATAGCGCCACGATAGAGAGGCGCGACCCGATCACGGGACAGGACCAGGAAGATGAAAGTTGCGAACATTGCTGCAAACGTGAATGAGAAAGCGTTGTAGACCAGACTGAACTGCTGAGGCGAAAATTCCGGCATGATTCGAACTCCTTGATGCGACGCGCCATAGTTACAAGATTCAACAGATTCACAACTTTCAGAATCTTCTGAAAGTTCCAGACATAGATTAAGACATAAAACTAAGCAATGGACCTTAAGCAGGTTAAGGTCGTCTTAATTTCAGGCGGTGGCGGCGGCAGGTACGGGCTAGAGTGCTGCCCCTACCCTAGCCCCGTCACACGCTCGCCGTCGCGTCGCGGATGACCTGCTGCGCGAGCAGGCGGCTGGCGGACTGTCAGTCGGGGGCGAGTTCTGCCACCAGAATGAGCGCAGTTTGTCTGGCAACGCTAACTTCATTGTAACACGCCAAAGAATTGAGCGCTATGCCCTGCCAGATCACGAGAAAGTGGCGCATCTGCTCGGACAGCTATTAAGTTGGTATCGGTGCTGCTTTACCATCGGATACATCCAGACTCAATATCTCGCCGCGGTTGTCATACTGGCAGACCAGCACTGTAAACGCCGCCGCGTGGCTTTTCGGAAGGCTGTAACCGCCCAACGCGCGCAGCGTGTCGAACTCGTCCTGCGTGGTGAGCAAAGTTTGCCCGTCAACGATCGGATGGCGTGCGTTGTCTGGTCACGACGCGGCGCTTAAATCTCACGACAGTAATCATGACCATTCGTTGCCATGTTTTCGCTGACTGTCAGCACCGACTGCCAGAAGGCTTCGTCACCTTCCTTCAAAAAACTCTGTCCCCACCAAACCAGCGTTTGCCCTTGATATTCAAGCACCTGACAGGCCATAAGCTTCAATTCCTGCTGCGTTGGAAACAGATCCGTATAGGGCGGTTCAGCAAACTGACGCGAGAATGAGAAGGCCTGCAGCACCATGAAGGAGGGACGATCTGGTATATTCTCATGAATCCAGTTGAGATAATCAGCAATAAAGAGACCAGCGTTACTCGGAACACGAGGCGCTTGTTCTGGTGTCGTGATCGTCCCGCCATCCAGCGCAATAGGATACACGTCGAATCCCACCATATCGCTAAATTCACTCAACTTGCGAGTCGTCTCCAGATAAAAAGCGGCCTCTGAGGACGTAATCGCATGAATATTGCCATCAGCATCCGCCATATAAGCGGCAACAGGTGCATGGACCATCATCACAGGCAGGTTCGGATCTATCGTTTTAACGCGATTGTAAAGTGTCTCAACATCTTGATTGGGGGATTGCCAGTCATTAATCGCTCCAAAGGGTTCATCAATACTCAATACGGCGGCAATCATGTCTGGCCCTGCGCACGCGATGAGATCTTGAAGCGGATCTGTGGAAGAGGCAATGGCATAGAGAAGCTGTCCAGGAACAATGAGCTTGATATTATATGTTCGCATCGCTTCAAAGGCGGCGTCATCCGCATGACACGGTGGTAGAAAATCAGCTTCATACCCTAATGATAAAGATGTGGGATGTTCTTGATACTGAAAAGTGGGTAAAAAAGCCGCGATATGATGATCTGCCAATTGGCTGAACAGCAGATCATAATCTCTGGACTCTGCAAGAAACCGCGGGACCCCTGCGGCAATCACTATCATGGGCGCCGCTGTGGCAAGGGGCATAGATATGAGAGGCTCTGAAAAAAACACAGTCGTCCAACAGGCCAGAGCCAGAACCGTCCCTTGAATGAGCTTACGAACTGAAGTCATAAAGAAGTGAACTCACAGACGGGTGTGGAGGACATTGGCTTCCGATCAACTTGATTGTGTCGATATTATTGCGGGTCGCTCTGGTTGGCAATACCCGATTGATGAACTTCACTCCATACGAGTGGAGCAAAAAGTTGTCCTGAATAAACCGTTGTTCAAATTGGTCAGGACTGAGATAACCAAGAGCGGAATGCAATCGCGGGATGGATGGCTTCACCTATGTTGTGAAGTCGCCTGATGTAGTCGATATGATGTGCCGCTACGACGTGGCGACCATTTACGAAAGTCGCTGAAAAACCGTTCAGACCGCGCAAACCCTATTGGCGCTGTCATGGACGACATGGCACGCTGCGGCTGACCGACCTCTGTTGTGTTCTGGGTATCGACGCTGCCAACTTTGGCGGCATTTATTCATCAAGTGGATAAGACACCAACAACCAAAAATCATATGGCTCAGGCTCAGCCCTGACACCTTGCCCATCGTCCTCAGCGATCCAATCGTTTACCTTCTTCGCATCCGCATAAGTATCGATCAGACCGCTGGTATTTGCTCGAAGACCAAATAGCTTATTCATATCATGTTCCAGTCCACTGCAAAGCCACGAATGAGCAAAATCTGTGTAGCTATAGCCCACCACATCGTAGCCAATCGGTTCACCTGACTTTTCAATTGGAATTGCCTGTTTGACTCGCTTCGCAATACCTTCGTTATCTGGCTCTTCTTCCTGCCATGCCTTATGTGGTTCTTGGGGAAGTCCTGCCCCAATGATGAAGAGGTTATCTGTCTCCAGTTCAAACCGCTTGATGAAACTTCTTGCTGCATCAGGTGAGTAGAACATCGAGGTCAAAGCCATCGACTCACGATATTCGGTTCCACACCATGCTACGAACTCAGCTAATCGTGTTTCAGAAATTCCAAATTCGAGCACTGCTGCTCGATTGCCGGGATTCCAACCCCAGAGAACGGATAGGCGTTTCCGACAAATGCAATGGGATAGGCTGATCAGATTCCCACTGGGCAGAAATTCACCGAAAGGAGGCGGCCAATCAGGACGACCTGCCCGAAGAAGGAAATAACCACCTGAATAGAAATCTCTCAAATCAACTGTTTCCACATCATATGCCCTTACAACAGTCTCTAATGAAAGGATGAATAACGTCCAAGAACGAAAGCAAGCAGAAACAGGTTCCACCGCCGGCAGTCATCACCCTGACGCTGCCCACGCCATCCGAGGGCGGCACTCCGCTGGAACGCGCCACCGCGACCCTGGTGATTCAGCGCGGCGATCTGGCACACGTCCGCGAAGATGAATCACCTACCGCGCGCCAGATGCCGCTGTTCTCGCTCACCGACTTCGTACAGGTCGCGGCTCTGGAGCAAAGCACTGCCCCAACGGAGAAGGACGACTAATCTTCGAGTGAGATGATGTCACCTACTCGAATACGTCCTTTACGCTCAGTCGAACCATAGATACCGAGACAAGTCTCGTGCTGTTGCGCTATGGTTTTCAAGACTCTCGCATCTTTCTCAAGTGTAGTTGGATCAAAGTTGACCATCACACAACGTATATCGCGTTCAGTCACGCGCATTGCTGGTGCATCGAGCGAAGTCCCGAATTTAAGCCGCCGTCCTACCCATGTATCTTCAGCAAAGGGTCGTCCGTCGAGAAGTTCCACCACAATATTGGGTCTGAAGCGGGCGATCTCAAGATTCCGGCTCGTTTCGTCACTCACTGCTGCGATTGTTTCCTGGCTGATCAGGGACAAGGTTGCTTGGTCGAAAATTCCGCTATCCAACCGCATAGGATGCACATCCGAGCCGTACAGATGGCTGATGCGCTCTGCCAATCGAGCATCTGAAAGCTCTATCTCTAATCCTTCTGGCGTTTGCACGTGGACTGAACCTTTTGCGATGTCGCCATTCGCGTAATGAGGTTTATAAAGCAGCAGTTCGGGTACTCGGCTGGCTGTAAGCCATGGAAAGCCAACCATCTCGTTAGTGCGGACAAATGCGAAGCGTCGGTCACCTTCAAAGCCATGCCAGCCAAGTTCAATCTCGTTTAGCGTCTCGCCAGCCATTGACTTGACGGGGTAGCGATGCAGCGCACGCACAACTGCAACTTGTGTCATTGATCCGTTTCCTTTGCAGGCAGCAGCGACTCGTAATGATGTTTAGCATAACCAATTTTCTGCATCATCCACGAGACCGAAGGTTATAAACACAAGAAAGGATTTCACCATCACGACCAACCAGAACCCTACCCAGCCGACGCGCGTGTTCAAGATCGGCGCGACGCGCAGCACCGAAGACCCATCCATGTCCGGCATATCGAACGAAGGCGGGCGTGACCTGCTCAAAGTCAGCTAACCCGGAGATCGCCAACGCCACCATCCGTGAGCATCAGGAAAACGGACTGCGTGTGGTCGAGTTCCTGCCGCAGTCCCGGACGCAAAGGTTAGCTATTCGATGTTCAAGACCTTGCGAAAAAGCACCATGTCGTCGCCTGCACTAAAGTAATCGCGGACGCGCGCCTCTTCCTCGTAGCCAAGCTTTGTATAGAACCTGCG
>Ga0163147_10004465_pt1 | contig 17820 bp, 17 predicted proteins | sample OliLakLV19MP6G1_FD_148597 | JGI IMG/M metagenome (GOLD analysis project Ga0163147, IMG submission 148597) | Freshwater microbial mat bacterial communities from Lake Vanda, McMurdo Dry Valleys, Antarctica- Oligotrophic Lake LV.19.MP6.G1 | ecosystem: Environmental > Aquatic > Freshwater > Lake >...
GATCTTAGCGATTACCCAATACCAATTCGCGCCGCACAAAAATCGCCACCGCCAGCATCAGCAGTGCAATCGTCAGGCCAAGTTGTGCAAACGGCACCGTCGCAGAGATCCCGCTATAATCACGATTGACCGAGAGCGCAAACCCAGTGAAGGCTGGCAGAAGCGGCGCGCTGAAGATTGTCCTCAGCACATTGATGATTGTCGCAATCGATGCGGGCAGCAGCGCCATGGTTGGCCCACTGATTAGGCTGCCAGAGAAGGCCAGCGCAACCAAAGCCAGCGCCAACAATCGCCAACCAGCCGTCAGCACCATTGGGGCAAGCAGGGTCAGCAGTGCTGATAGCAGCGCAATATTCAGCAGAAGCGGCACGCTGCCAAGAATCCAACCACGCATATCCAAGCCTGCAATCGGGTTGATAACCGCAATTATCAGGCATAGCAGCCCGTAGGCAGCCGCAACTACGCTGGCAACCGCCGCAAACAACCCGATCAGGTAGCCACTGCGCCCCAGGCCATGCACAAGTAACAGATAGCTCTGCTGCCTATCGCCTAATGCGAAGATTGCCGAGGAACTATAGAAACAGAGGGCCAGCGTCGATGCACCAGCAATCGAGAAGAAATACTCTGGTGTTGCTGGCAGGCTGCCATCTGGCCGAAAGAAGATCACCGCACAGCCAAGCGCGGCAACGGCTTCGATCAGAATGCGCCCAGAGCGGGCATACTCAGCCAGTGTGAAGGCAGCATATTGAACCGCTTGGAGCAGCACTTTCATGGATTGTGTTGATCCTCGCTCTTCAACAGTTCACGCAGGAGCGTATCGCCAGTACCGGGCCGGCCAGGAGCGGCATTCGGCAGCTGCTCCTGTGTCGGTAGTTCTGCACTCACCGGCGCACTCAATTCAACATCAGGGGATGTGTTCGTATTCTCAATCAGGGTGGCCTGTGGAATACCATGCACAGCGCGCATATACAAATCCTCAATCGGACGCCCAAAGGGCTCTAGCGCAATCAGCGTAATCCCAGCGGTAATCAGCGCACCAAGCACCTGTGCCTGAAGCTCTGGAGAATTGGGTTGTAGTGCAATCTCATGGCCCTCACACTGTACAGCAGGTGAAAGTGCCTGAAGCTGTGCCGCAACATCTGGTGGCAGCGCAGCAACGCTAATCAGCGCATTCCGGCCAGGGCCACGCAATGAGCGTGTTTCGGCCTCCGCCGCAAGGCGGCCACCAACCAGAATTCCGACCCGATCACACAGATATTCGGCTTCTTCCAGGCGCTGCGTAGCAATCAGCGATGTGAGGCCGCGCTCGCGCAAACCAGCCACAAGATCGAGCAGTCCATGCTCGCCAGGAACCTCAAGCCCATCGATAGGCTCATCCAGCAGTAGCAGCGCTGGGCGAGCTAGCAATGCCTGAGCAATACCAAGCCGCTGAAGTTGCGGTCGCGTCAATGCTTCAATCATCTGCCCAGCGAGATCGGCAAGCCCCACAGTTCGCAGATCCTCGGCAATCCGCTGATTGAGTGCGCGCCCACGGATCGGGCCATACTGACCCAGAAACTGTAGATATTCGCGGATTGTGAAGCGGCTATGGTAGCGCTGGCCCTGTGGCAGATACCCGATTCGGCTGCGAACCTGGCTAATATCTGCGGTGCCAAGCATCCGCACACTCCCACGATCCCTGCGCAGAAACCCAAGCAACACATGCAGCAGGGTTGTTTTGCCAGCCCCAGCAGGCCCGACAAGCCCATAGACACACCCTTCGGGAACACGCAGGTTCAACCCACACAGCACAGGGTGGCTATCGAATGATTTATAGAGATCGTCGGTCTCGATACTAAACATAGTGTTCTAGCTTTCAGCTCTCAGCTCTCAGCTCTCAGCTCTCTACCAATAGATGCTCTACCAACCGCAATGTTGCCGTGAGAGCATAGACGTTTCATCTGCACCAAAAAGCTGACGGCTGATGGCTGATGGCTTCAGGTAACAATCAAATACACTAACCCTGCAACTGCGAGTGGCAGCGCCTGCCACCAGCACCAGGAAAGCCCCACAGGAAGCGGTAATCGTGGCAGCATGGACGCCCAACGGAGGATAAACCCACACCCGATTGCGCCAAGGAATGTCAGCACCAGAGCGACTGGCGCACCAAAGACCCATAGTGGATGTGCTGCGCTTACCAGCAATCCAAATAATGCAACCGCTCGAACGAGACGTGCCAAGCGTAGCAGAGCCATACCCGGCTCGTCAAGCCCAATTGCTGGCCGATCTGGATCAAGGCTTCGTTCCGCGCCAAATGGGCCAAGCCCGGTTGCAGCCGGTAATGCCAACAGCCCAGCTACGAATGCAAGCAAACTCCCAGGCAGGTCAACGGCTGTGGTTCCTGCATAGCCAGCAACCGCAATCGCCACCCAGACAACGCTCCGCCCTGCGATGCCCAACTGTGCTTCCCGCGAGGCGGCCCGCACCGCCAATGGCATCCCAGAAGCAAACCCAGGCAACAAGGGCGCTAGTGCAGCCACCTCCAACACAACCCAGGCCACTAACACATTCCCGACTGGTGGGCGAGCAGCGGGATGTAGCGGCCAGGGTGTTAATACCGCAGCAACGACTGCCAGCGTAATACTCAGGATGGCCAGTGCTACATAGTGACCGCGCCGAATCGCACCCAGGGATTGTAGCGCTGGCAATCCTATTCGTGCGGGCAACGCTATCAGCACACTCAACAATACTATTGAGAGCAACCCCGGATAGAGTAGCAGCGCAACTAATATATCCACAACTATAGCAATCCTTTTTGATATATAAACAGGCCGCAGGCTGAGGAAGGGTGATCAATGAATCGGGAAATCATGGATGCCCCACCATCCGCAGGCTGAAGCCTGCGGCAAAGGGGCGATCCCTCATACATCCCCTAGCCGCAAGAGATGATCCCCATAGCCGCAGGCTTTAGCCTGCGGATTCTCGAAGGATCATACACGCACAAACGAAAGCCCACGCACAACATCCTGAATTGCCTCTAGCAGCGGTTGTGGGTAGAGCCCAATCGCCAAACAAAGCGCCAGCAGAACAACCGTCAGCAGGGCCATTCCACGAGGTTCGGCCTCTAATCGCCGCTCGGCAGGCCGATCCAATTCGGTCTGCCCAAGTAGTTCGATCCGTTCCCCCTGCGCCAGATCCTCTGGTGCGCCAAACAATCGCTCACGGGCCAGGCGCGTTAATGCCAAGGCAGCCATCCCTGTGGCCAGGAGTAACAGCGCCAAATAGATGCCGCCTTGCCGCCCTGCCGCTTCATACAACAGTAATTTGCCTGCAAAACCACTAAGTGGCGGGAGGCCAAGCAGCGCAGCGCCACCACCCAACAGCCCCACACCTGCCACCGGCCAACGCCACAGGAGATCACGCCGAACGACATTCCCTGGCCGGCCATCTGGCCGCTCCAGCAGCGCCATACTCACGAACAGCAGCGTTGTTGCAATCAATTGACTAAAGGCCTCAAACAATGCGCCAGCTAATCCATCGCTGCTGGCGGTTGCCAGGCCAAACAGGATCATTCCAGTATTATAGACCAGCAGAAACCCAATCGCCCGACGCATGCCATCCTGCGCCACTGCGAGTGCCGCCCCAAACAAGGCAGTTATCACGCCAATGATCATCAGAATCGTCATTCCGCGATCATTCTCGAACACAATAATCGGAAAAAATTGCAGCGATTGAACCAGGAACAGCAAACTGGTCGTGTTGATCACCGTTATCACAAGCAGCGAGACCATCGGAGCCGCGTGTTCGGCCAGATCTGGTAACCATGAGTGAAATGGGACAATCGCCAGCCGCAGCCCGAATCCTACCACCATCAGCGCTAGCGTCAACCGAGATGGCGAAACACGCCCTGGTAGCGTCCCTGGTGCATAGATTGTGATCAGCACAAACGCCATATACATCATGACGCCCGCCATAACCATCAGCACCAGGTATTTGAGCGCTGTCGCAATAACGGCGCGGCCAACAAGCCCTGGGCTACCAATTGGCAGATCGACAATCGCCAGCACCGCAATCACGCCAGCGCTCACTAGCAGTAATGCAATCGTGAATGGTTCCTGCAGCAATAACAATGTTCCGATCAAGCCAACAATCAGCAGCGCAACTGGGATATAGTTCTCGCCATGTGGGACAGCATAGGTGACAAGCAGCGATGTTGCTGCAATCGCAAAGAAGGCCAACAGAAACAGCCGTACCAATGGAGCCAGCACGAGTGTCAGCCCCAACAGCCGCACAGGGCGATCAATCGGCAACCACCAGACCAACGCAGCCTGAATGATGATCGTCACAATCCCAAGCACAATCGCCAGGCCAGCTTGTTTGCGAAGAACGAAGCTACTGGCAGCCATTGCAATCGGGAATAATATCAGCAGTGCATAGAGCATGAGTTATCGTTTATACAATTCGTTTAATTCAAGCGTCTTCAGCCGCCCATACAGCAGCCCGCTCAAATAGGCAATCGCCAACGCCAGCACAACGGTTGTCAACGCCAGCAGCGCAAGCGGAATAACCTGGACGGCGCGCGCAACCGCTGTATAGAGCAGCCCAATGCTTTCAACACACAGCAGCAACCCCAGCCCAACCTTCAGAATATCGGTGGCCGAGACCATCGTAAACAGGCCGACCAGACCAAGCCAGTACCATACAAAATCAATCTCTTCGGTTCCGATTGGATAGAGCCTGGGCAGCGCCAGGCTTGCAATCGCCACCAGAACCAAGGCCCAGATCGGCACAATATAATCGCTGATATGGAATGGCTGAATAGCACGCTGTTGCTGCGCCCGCCGCGCTGCCCGACGCAATTCCGTTAGTGAAAACTCATCCAGATCTTCCAGATTATACTCGCGCGAAAATGTCAGCGCCGTGATCGACAGGATCGCGGTTGCCGAGACACCCGTGATCAGTTTAATCAGCACCATTGTACTGATTGGATATGGCCCCAACAGGAGATCTGGCCGAATAAACTGTTGCTGGGTCAGAAACAGTGCAATACAGACATAGGTTATCAACAGCGCCGGGAAGGAGAAGCGCCAGTTGCGCAGCAACAATACCAGGCCAGCACTCAGCGCGATTCCAATCACAACTAGGTTTGGAGCGGCAATATTCATATGAACACCAGCACAACAATAATCAATGCTATCGTTAGGCCAGCCAGGTAGTAGCGTTCCTCAACCTGCGCCAGTAGGCGCGTGAGTAGTTGGCTGCCCTGCAATAGAGCCTCCCAACCCATGTTCAACGCTGCTGTTGGTGTCGCCAGCCACGCCAACCCACCCAGGCTTTCGGCCAGAGCATATGGCAGTGCGGCACTTCCCGCGTGTTCATCGGGGTTTGCTGGTGTGTGATCCGAGAACCGTTGCACAAGCAGCGGGAGGGCGATCAGCACAACAATTGCGCCAGCAGCAGCCAGCATCGAAATCGGGCTGGGGCGGAGCAATGCTGTGCCGATCAGCTGTGGTGCAACACCAAGGGCCAGCAGCGGAAGCACGGCGATAGCAGGAAGGATGAGCGCAGTGCGAAACGGCAGCGCTTCTGGTTGGCCAACTGGCCGAGCGCGCCAGAAGATCGCCAGTGGTGCCAGATAGCTCAACCCCAGCAGCATCGCGCCCACCAGCAGCACGCCAACAACCCAGGAAGATCCCTGCTGTACCAGCAACGCAACGATCTGAGTGCGCATCCAAAACCCACCAGTTCCAGGTAGCCCAACCGCCGTCGCTCCTGCAATCAGCAGTGCTAGCCCAGGGATTGGCAGTGGTTCTGATAGCACCGCAATGCCCAGATCATCGGTACCGGTACGGCGCTCCAATAGGGCAATTGCCAGTGCAGCCGCCAGCGTTGTACATGTGGTACAGAATAACACCCCTGCCGCTGGGCCACCTGTGCCAAGCGCAACCAGAAAGACGCCCAACTGGGCACCATGCTGCCACGCAAGTAAGCGGCGTGCCTGGCGCGCGCCAATAGCACCGGCACCACAGGCCAGCACCGAGAGCAAGCCAATCAGCATCAGCGCGGTGCGCCAGGGAGCTGGGAATCCGACCTCCGTCATCATCGTCAGGAGTGTCTGACCGCCAACAAGCGGTAGCCCGAGCGCCAACAACGCACCACCAATTCCGGCTGGTGCTTCGCTCATCGCACCAGCAACTGCGTTAAATGGCGCACACCCAAGCAGCAGCAGGCAGGCAATCGTGAGGCACAACAGGGCCATTGTAGAAAGGGGAACCCCAGATGTGATCAATAGCCCGGTCGCCAACAGCAGCATTGTGGCGACAACACCAGCCAGAGCGACAATCAGCGGTGCATCCGAATCGGCGAGTGCCCCACTCGCCCGCAATGCCGTTGCCGATGCAAACACCGCCATCATCCAGGCCACCGGTCGGAGGATTGGATCAGTCGTTGCCATACTCAACAGTGTTGTCACCACCACCAGCGCGAGTGTTGCTGGAAGGCCACTAAATCCACGTAGATCGGCTGGCAGCGCAAAACCGAGTGCTGCCACCATCAACGCACCGCCCGCTAGAATAACTATTGTAATCGGCCAGTTGATCGGATCGAGGCGCAGCGACAGATGGATGGCACGTTCGGTGAGTTCAAACAAAGGCAGATCAATCAGCGCCATTGATTGGCCACTAATGCGTACACCAACCAGGCATGCGGCGGCGAACGCAAGCCCAAGAGCCGTACCAAACGCACACCAGCGAGTGGAGATGAACCGATTCAGGCCCAGGCAGGCCAGCACGGCAACGGGAGGCAACATGAAGGCGAGTGCAAGCAGCATCCTATGGCAATCCTATTGCCGTGCTATAACTCAGCACAATATGGGCAGTGATCCGCTGAGGCAATAATCGCAACTGTATTATCAATCAGTGCCCCAGAAAGCAACGTTCGGATCATCAGGCGGTCGAGCTGCCTTGGGGTTTGAATCATAACACGTTTCAGCCGATCCCCAGCGCCTTCGATACTATAGCGCAGCGGCCCATGCGGACCTTCGACCTCTGCCTGAGCGATTCCAGGGCCAGCTTCCGCAAGATCATGCTTCTGCGGTGGATCGGCATCCGGCAGTTCTCGTAGCATCTGTTCTGCCAGTTTCAGGCTCTCGTAGGCTTCCAGCAGCAGCACCATCAGGCGCGCATACAGATCGCCACCATCCTGCGTTATGGCCCGCACCGGCAGTTCTCGGTAGATACCATATGGCTGATCAACGCGAACATCGCGGGCAATACCAGAGGCCCGTGCAAGTGGGCCGCGAACACCAAATTGCTCTGCCGCAGAACGTGGTAGTGTTCCGATATCGACGGTTCGCCGCAGTATCGGGCTGCTATCGATCAGGCGCTCAATCGTCTGGTACAGCACCCGATTCAGCTTGGGCAGTGTCGTCAAGAGCATATTCCGATCAGCTTGTGTCAGATCATGCAATACGCCACCGGGCGTCAGCAGATCGGGCGCTTCCGGGTTGCCAGCCAGCACTGCCAGCGCCTGATGGGCTGCAACCGCCATGTTCGCCAGAGTCTCTGCGACTGGCTCCACACCAAGTGCCCAGATCACCCGTTGCGCCGCTTCCAGATGCGCTGCCAGCCGTTCCAGTTCAGCAGCACAGCCACGCAATGCCATGGCGCGTTGGCCAACCTCAAGCCCACACAGTTGCTCGATCGCGCTACACAGCGCAAGCGCATGGGCAATCGAACTACTTGTGCAGATCCGTGCAGCACGGTGAAGGGCTTCGGAAAAAGCCAAGCGTGGGAGGCGCTCTGCCCAACCCTGCATCTGATGATCGGTGGAGAACTCAATATCGGTCGTCCGCTCGCCATTGACCGTCAGGACAAACCGTTGTGGGCCGCGCCAGGCTGGATGCGATGGACCGAGCGCCAGGGTATAACTCACACAACCTCCAGAAGAGATCACTAGGAGGCGCATTATACCACGGCTACACCAGCACCCTCATAAACCGCACATATGCCGCATCCCAATCGGCATTATGGTGTGGCTGGTAGTGTTCCAATGTCAGTGATTGAGCCAGCGCCCGCCGACCAGCGGCAATATCCGGCAGCATCCCGGCGGCAATCGCCTGAACCATGATATTACCCAATGCCGTTGCTTCCACCGGCCCGGCCACAACTACACGGCCACAGGCATCGGCGGTCATCTGGCACAGTTGGCGGTTGCGGCTGCCGCCACCAACAACCCGGATGGTCGTGATCGCCTGGCCGGTGAGTTCCTGAATGGCGGCCAGCACCCAGCGATATTTCAGGGCCAGGCTTTCCAGGCAGCAGCGTACAAGTGCGCCAACATCATCCGGTATTGGCTGGCCGGTTGTTCGGCAGAAATCACGCATAGCACCAGGCAAATCGCCGGGGCGCATGAACTCGGGCGCATCTGGATCAATGAAACTACGCAGTGGCGTTGCTTGTTCTGCCTGCGCCAACATGGAATCCCAGGAATAATCGTGCCCCTCACGCCGCCACTGTCGGCGGCATTCCTGCAACAACCACAGCCCATTGATATTCTTCAACAGCCGAATCATGCCGCCAACCCCGCCCTCATTGGTGAAATTGAGTGCTAGCGCCCGAGCGCTGACAATAGGCTCAGGAACTTCCACACCCATCAGGCTCCAGGTGCCGCTACTAATATAAGCACTGCTGGCATCCAGATCGGGCACAGCGGCAACAGCACTGGCCGTATCGTGGGTCGCTGGCACAATCACCGCAGGCGTGTTGCGCAGACCCGTCTCGGCAACAATCGAGGCCAATAATGGGCCAAGTAGCGTTCCTGGGCCAACGACTTCGGGCAGCAGGCGTGATGGAATACCGATCCGTTCGGCAAGCTCGGTTGCCCAGCGCCGATGATGGCACGAGAACAACTGCGTGCTTGTCGCATTGGTATACTCAGCAGCCCGGCGGCCAGTAAGCCAGTAGTGAAACAGATCTGGCATCATCAACAATGTCTCGGCAGCAGCAAGCTGCGGATCGCCAATCTGAACCATGCTCGCCAGTTGATAGATCGTATTGATCTGCATAAACTGAATACCCGTCTCGGCAAAGATTTCCGCGCGCGGTACCTTGGCACACACAAGATCGACCATACCATTCGTGCGGGGATCGCGGTAATTATAGGGGTTGCCGAGCATGCGGCCCTTAGCATCCAGCAGCGCATAATCCACAGCCCATGTATCGATCCCAATGCTTACCAGCGGCGTAGTATGCAATGCAGCATAGCGGGCCAACCCGGCCTTGATCTCGGCCCATAACCGCAACGCATCCCAATGCAGATTACCGATCACATCAATTGGGCCATTCTCAAAGCGATGGATCTCTTCCATGTCCAGGCGAGTGCCATCCCAACGGCCAAGCAGCGCCCTTCCACCCGATGCGCCCAAATCGAAGGCGAGAAATTGTGCAGTATCAGACATCGTTGGCCTCACTTCTTCTTTAGCTCTCAGCTTTCAGCTCTCAGCTCTCAGCTCTCTCACGATGAAAGTTTGGATGAACAACAGCCATTGCAGTAATAGCAAGAACGTTCATCTGCACCAAAAAGCTGACGGCTGACAGCTGACGGCTCACTCGTGGTACGATTATAACGAATTTATCGCCCCAAGGAGCAGCACTGTGGATGTTCTGATTATTGGCTGTGGCGTCTCTGGCCTCAGCACTGGTATTCGCCTGCTTGAGGCTGGCTATAACGCCCGAATTATCGCCAGCGATCTGCCACCGAATACGACCTCAAATGTTGCGGCTGCCGTCTGGTATCCATACAAAGCCTATCCCGAGGATCTTGTATTGGCCTGGAGCAAAGTAGCCTATGCCGAGCAGGTACGCCTGATCGATATACCCGAAAGTGGCGTCATCATGCGAACGGGCATCGAACTCTTTCATGAGCCAGTTCCTGATCCCTGGTGGAAAACAGCCGTTCCAGATTTCCGCCGAGCGACAAGCGCCGATATGCCGCCTGGCTTTGCCACCGGCTTCATCTTCAGTGCGCCTGTGATCGAAATGCCAATACATCTGACCTACCTCATGCGCTGTTTTACTGCTCTCGGCGGCCAGATCGAACAACGTGTACTGCATAGCATCGATCAAGCCCTAGCCGAATCGGATCTTGTCGTCGATTGTGCCGGCCTTGGTGCCCGCAAACTTGTTGGCGATAGCAGCCTGATTGCGATACGTGGTCAGATCGTGCGTGTCGAACAGGTTGGGTTGGATCGCTTTATCTTCGATGACTATGGGCCAGGCGGTGTTACCTATATTGTTCCACGCGCCAATGATATCATTCTTGGCGGCACAGCCCAGGAGGGCGATGAGAACATTATTCCAGATCCACCAACAGCCCAGGCGATCCTGCAACGCTGCATCGCACTCGAACCGCGCTTAGCCGAGGCCAAGATTCTGGAACATCGCGTTGGTTTGCGCCCTGGTCGGCCACATATTCGGCTTGAACTCGAACATCTGGCCAACAACAAACGGCTGATTCATAACTATGGCCATGGTGGCGCTGGTGTAACGCTCTCGTGGGGCTGCGCGGATTCGGTGGTACAGTTGGCGCGGCAATAGTATTCAGGAGTCAGGAGTCAGGAGTCAGGAGTCAGAATACGGAGCCAAGAACCAAGGTAGTGGCAGGGTAGAGACGCTCCGGTGGAGCGTCTGGGCAAGCGAACAAGAACCACAATGTCTGATCGCCCGCAGCCGTGGCATGACCAAATAGTGTTGGTGGCCACAATGATCCATTACGGGTTGGGTACCCTCTGGGTGCCGTAACGCCTGCCCGCTGGAAGGTTCCGGGAACCGGGTGCCCTCTGGGCGGGAACGGTTCCGGGAACCGGGTGCGGGGCACGTAGCTCCGCAAGAGGAAAGAATATGAGCTACTACGATGATGTCTACCAGATTGTGTTGCAGATCCCGCCTGGCAGAGTTTCAACCTATGGGCGGATTGCGGCGATCACACCAGTACCACGCGGTGCCAGGGGTGTCGGGTGGGCGTTGGCAGGGCTGAGTGAAGCAGAAGCCCGCAGCATTCCATGGTGGCGGGTCGTCAACGCATCTGGCCGGATCAGTAATCCATTTCATGGCGAGTTACAGCGTGCGCTGCTCGAAGAGGAGGGCATCGTATTCAGCGAGCCAGGGTCTATTGATCTGAAGCAGTTTTTGTGGGAACCTGAACTATAGCCATCAGCTATCAGCCATCAGCTTTTTGGCGCAGATGGAAAGTCTTACCGGCACTACAATGGCTGTTGTTCATCCAAATTCCAATCGTGAGAGACCTGAAAGCTGAGTGCTGAATGCTGAAAGCTAAGGAATGATGCGCGAACAACAACCCCAATCTGCTACCATCAGCGTTGATGCTGGGCGTGAGATCTGGCGGATTCCGAAGGGATTGCGCGGCTTTAATTTCTGGGGCACTCGCTCGGATGCGGCCTTCTTTCCTGAATATCAGGCGATTGGGCTGGATCTGCTGCGCTTCCCGCCTGGGCGAACTGGCGATGAAAACGAGCTGTCGCAGCAATTGATCGACGAATCCGGCATAGTTGCCAAGGGCACCAGTGCAGAACTAGTTGTCGAGGTGCGCTTGCGCGGTGGCACCCCCGAACGGGCCGCTGCGAATGTTGGCTATATGAACCAGCAACGCCGCTATGCCGCTCGCTACTGGGAGATCGGCAATGAGCCGGATATCTATGGGCGCAGAGCTGGCGAACCAGATTTCAGCCCTGCCTGGTATGCCGAACGCTTTCGCGAATATGCACAGGCCATGAAGCGTGTCGATCCATCGATCAAGATCTTCGGGCCGGTGCTGAGTAATAAACTGAATGACTGGATGCCGCCATTCATCAGTGCCTGTGGCGATATCATTGATGGGCTGAGTTGGCATTTCTATGGCGGTAATGGGCGTACCAGCGAGGCCGATCTGCTTGGCTCAACGGCAACATTTGATCAGCAGGTCGCACAGGTTCGCAGATGGTGGAGCGACTCGCAGATCAACCCGCTTGGCCGTGATCGCACTATTCCACTGCTTATTTCTGAGTATGGTGCCTCATACGAAACCAATAATTCGCGCAATCTAACAACACTACCAGCCGCATTATGGACTGCCGATATGCTTGGGCATTTGATCAGCAACAAGATCGATCTGGCAGCCTATTTCACACTATGGGGCCTCAATTTTCATGGAGTCTGGGATCGGCGTGGTGGCATTCGGCCAGTTCATCATACATTCCGCATGTTCAGCTCATTCGGCAGCCATGTCATCCAGGCCGCCAGCGATCAGTCGCTTCTGCCAGTCTATGCGGCCCTACGCGATGATGGCACACTGAGCCTGATGCTGATCAATAAAGATCCAGCGATCACATACCGTGCCGCACTCGATCTACAAAACTTCCAGATCAGCGGGCCACCACAACTGCTACGCCAGGCATCTGGCATCGATGGCATACCAGTGGCATATAATGGGCCAGGCGATCATGTGATGCTCGATTTACCGCCCTACTCAACAACGCTGGTTCTTATACCGGGGCAACCATCGAACAATATGGCATATGCATTGGGGCTTGGTGGGTTGGTTGGCGCAGCGGCGCTGGCTGGTGCCGCTGCCCTGATTCGACGCAAACGACGCGCCGCTAGGATGGCAAACGAATCGTAAACAAACGCTGATAGTGTGGGCGTGTGCGCTGAGGCGCTGCTTCGAGATTTGGGAGTTCCAACCAGCCAATATAGTAGCGATCCATGCTCAGCAATGAGCCCGTTGAGCACAACGCTCCATCTGAATAATGAATCGGCCGCCAACAATTCGCATCGTCGGTGACAACGGTAATGAAGCGCAGGCCATCCATGCCAACAGTGACCTCAACCGGTGGCAGGCTGCCACGCCGAATGCCAGAACCGGCCAGGCCACACGACATGACTAGCACTATTATCGCAAATAATGCCGCGCCAATCACCCATCTTGAACGCGAAATATGCATGAACGTATTGTAGCCTAGCCGTCAAATTGTGCGATATAACACAAACTTGACACATGTTAGGGCTATGTTATACTTGTGACCGGTCACAAAACTTCCAATTTCATATTGTAGCAGCTATGCTCATTATTCCCGACAGTGCCGTCGGAGGCTTTTGCTATGCGACGAATCACAATTCGGGAAGTTGCCAGGCGAGCGGGTGTTTCGTATCAAACGGTATCGCGGGTGATCAACAACAGCCCGGATGTCTCAGTGGAGACGCGTGAGCAGGTGCAGCGTGCAATTGCGGATCTGGATTATCATCCAAATGCACAGGCGGTCAGTCTCTCACGGAATCGATCCAATATTGTTGGAATGATCGTTGACCGGGCGGGCGATTCATTCTTTGGGCCGATGGTCGATGGTGCATGCCAGGCGTTAGCAGAACGTGGGCGCTTCATGTTGCTGGCCCAGACGGACAATCTGGAGCAACCATCGGCAATCGAAGCATTATTACGTTCACGGCGGATCGATGGATTAATTCTTGTATTGCCGCTTGAACCGAGTTTAGAGCAGGCCCGCAACCTTGTTAAAAGCCAATTGCCATTGGTGCTGGTTGATCTGCAATATGACATCGATGCCGATTATATCTCCGTCGATAGCTATCGCGGGGCATATGCTGCGACCAAGCATCTGATCGAACTGGGGCACCGCCGAATCGGGATCGTCTATAATCGCCAGGATATTCCCGTTGGGTTGGTTCGCTTGAGTGCCTATCAGGCAGCGCTTCAGGATTATGGTATTGCCTTCGATCCGGTATTGGCATTGCCAGGGAAGTGGGGAGTGGCGAGTGGCAAAGAAGGGGCAGAGCAGTTACTTGCGTTATCCGAACGGCCAACTGCTATCTTTACTTGTGATGACCAAATGGCAATTGGCGCGTTGCAGACGATCTATCGCCACGGGTTGCGGGTTCCAGAAGATATCTCATTGGTTGGCTTTGATGATATCGAGTATGCCCAATACCTGCACCCACCGCTGACCACCGTTCGGCAACCATTGCGGGAAATGGGCTACACTGCTGGAGAGCATATCTGCCGGATGATTGATGGAACAATGATTGGGCGGTTACAACTGACGCTAGCATCTACGCTGATTATTCGCGATTCAACAGCACCGCCAGCGAATCTTTGACAACATGGCGGTCATGTCCGTATAATTGGCAGTATCCCCATCGGAAATCAGGCTCCTGCAACACAGGAGCAACTAGACTGGTGAACCCATGCAGCGTAGCGTGCTGGTCATCTCGGTCATCGTTATTATCGGGGCGATCGCCTACATGGCGACTCGGCCTGTTGCTGCACCAGCGGCCACACCCAACGGGGTGAGCGTGCCAACGGCAGCGGTAGCGCTTGATCAGAGCACTGTTTTTGGTCCAACGCAGGCCGATAGTGGCCCCGCTACGTCGACCTCCAGTCCTGGCGACTGGATGATGGAAGGTAGCAACCCGGCACGCACCCGTACAACACCAGCCATCCTGAACATCCCACTGAACCAACGCCGCGAGATTGGGATTGCTGGTACGGATGAAAACGCCTCACCGCCAGTGATCACCCGTGGCATGCTTTTAACCGAAACCTCAAAGAACCTGCGGGCCTTCGATCTTGCGACAGGCCAGCAGCGCTGGGTCTTTTCCGAGGTGGGATCGTATATTTCACCAGCCGTCGCTGGCGAACGGGTGTTCATCCGCGCAGAGGCGGATAATAAAGGCCAGCTCTACGCACTCAACCTACGCACCGGCCAGAAGCTCTGGTCATTCACACCGCGGCGAATCAGCAGCTCGGTGAACAACTACTATGGCGGACACCTTACTTCACCGGTGATCATCAGCGATGTTGTGTTTGTTGGTGCTGGCAAAGAGGTGTATGCGCTTGATGCTGCCACTGGCGCAACCCGCTGGGAATTCGCAGCCCAGGATTATATTACCTCATCACCCGCGATTGCCAATGGCCAGATCTATATCTCCGACTTTCGCTATGTCTATGCCATCGATCAGCAAAAGGGTACGTTGCGCTGGTCGTTCCCGATTGAAACCGCCTTCTCATTTTCATCAGTTGCCGCCGATAAGACGTTGCTGATCGCCAGCGGCAAGAAGCTGATTGCGCTTGACAGTGCCACTGGCATGCAGCGCTGGCAGCTTGAAATCGCTGGTCAGTCGCTTATTCCGGCTGGAGCCGATGCAACGCGCGCCTATGTGAAATCGACCGAGACACTGATTGCACTTGATCTTGCAACCGGTAAGGAACTATGGCGCTTCCATGATCTCAACTATGTGTCACTGCCGGTCCTTTCGGGCCAGCATGTCTATGTTGTGAGCGGAGCTGGTGTGGATACAGTCATCAGCGCACTTGATGTTGAAAATGGCACCAGCATCTGGAAGCAACCAGTTCAGAAGCTGGCGAATACCGCCCCAGTCATCGCTGGGGGTGCAATCTATGTTCGCACCAACGATGGGCGAATCTTGGCATTTTCAAGCTAGGGAAGGAGTAGTCGCATGGCGGTACAGACAGCCGCAAGGCCGCGGGAGCGTTTCAGCCTCATCCCGAAGGGGAAGCTGGCGCGTAGTGAGGCACTATGGTTCTGGTTTTTCATCATGCCGTGGGTGATTGGATTTCTGGTGTTCACGCTTTACCCGATTGTTGCATCGTTCTACTACAGCCTGACCCGCTACAACATCTCGAGCGACCCGGTCTTTATCGGCTTTGATAACTATGTCAGTCTCGCAAACGACCGCGTGTTCTGGAAATCGATCCAGGTGACGACCTACTACACATTGCTCAGCGTACCAACCGGCATCGCACTTGGGTTGCTGCTGGCTGTATTGCTCAATCAGAAAGTGCCATTGCTTGGTGTCTTCCGGACGATCTACTATCTGCCGACTCTGCTTGCCGGTAGTGTTGCGGTGGCAGTGCTGTTCAGCTGGATCATGAACCCCACCTTCGGAATCATTAACCTCAGCATCCGCAGCTTGGTCGGGCCAGACGGATTCATCCCACTTGGCATTACCGGCCCACGCTGGTTACAGGATGAGAACTGGGTCATGCCGTCCTATGCGATCATGGCACTGTGGGCCTTTGGTGGAACGATGCTGATCTACCTCTCGGCACTGCAGGGTGTACCAACCGCCCTGTATGAGGCAGCCGAGATCGATGGTGCCAGCCGCATCCAGCAGTTCTTTAATGTGACCCTACCAATGATTTCACCAGTGATTCTATTCACTTTTATTACCGGAGTCATTGGTGCATTCCAGCAGTTTACCGCTGCCTATGTCATCGCTGGCGGCTCCACCCTCGGCACGCCCAACTATGCCTCAATGTTCTACAATCTGTATCTGTTTGTGAATGCCTTCACCCGTTACCGACTCGGAGTAGCGTCGGCACAGGCATGGATTTTGTTGGTTATTATTTTGCTCCTGACCATGCTGATGTTCTGGGTTTCACGGCGCTATGTCCACTATGAGTCGGATGAACAAGGGGGAATCTAGACCGAACAAAGGAGTACATCGATGGCAACATCAACACCAACGACCCCAGCCAGCACACTTGCTCGCAGTAGAACCCGCTCAAGCAGGCATAGCCGTGATCTGGTGATCACAATCATTGCAACCACTATCTGCATCTTAGGAATGATCGTTGTCCTGTTTCCGTTGGCCTGGATGATCTCGACTTCGCTGAAGACTAGAGCCGAGGTGCCGAAGTTCCCCCCGATCTGGATTCCAGCGATTCCACAGTGGGATAACTACCGTGTAGCACTCTCACCACCAAATAACTTTGCGGTCTATTTTAAGAACACCATGTTCTATGCCGTTGGCGCAATGCTTGGCGAACTAATTTCATCATCATTGGTCGCCTATGGTTTTGCACGGCTACGAGCACCTGGCAAGAACACAATCTTCGTGCTTGTGCTGGCAACCATGATGCTGCCAGGTTGGGTGACACTCATTCCGCAGTATATTATGTTCTCGAAGGTGGGCTGGATCGACACCTTCTACCCATTAATCGTGCCGAAGTTCTTTGGCAGCGCCTACCTGATCTTCCTGCTACGGCAGTTCTATCGAAGCCTGCCAAAGGATTATGAGGAAGCCGGGCTGATTGATGGGGCGAACTTCCTGGGCATCTGGTGGCGAATCATCTTGCCGCTCTCGCTACCCGCGCTTGGTGCAGTTGCGATTATGAGCTTCATGTTCCACTATTCAGATTTCAGTGGCCCGCTGATCTATATTACCAGCCAGACCAACTGGACAATGTCGCTCGGATTACAACAGTTCCGGGCACCATTTGGTGGTACGGCCTTCAACCTGCTCATGGCAGCTTCGGTCACATCGATCCTTCCGCCGGTGGTCCTGTTCTTCCTGGCTCAGCGCTATTTCATCCAGGGCATTGTTGTTTCGGGTGTGAAGGGGTAGTCCCTCACCCCCTGCCCCTCTCCCACATTGGGGAGAGGGAAGTCGTAGCGGAACCATCTCTAGCCCCTCGCCCTTTATGGAGGGAAGTCGCAGCGGAACCATCTCTAGCCCCTCGCCCTTTATGGAGGGGCGTCGCAGCGGAACCATCTCTAGCCCCTCGCCCTTTATGGGAGAGGGGTTGGGGTGAGGGTAAGTACGCATCCTTACTCGGCGATCTTTTGTCGCCGCTGACTGATAGAATCCAATCAGGCTAAGGAGGTCTATGGAACGTGTCGCTGGCCGCCCTGATTTACAGATTGCACAAGAAGCAAAGGAGCACTCCGCATGAAGTTCAAGCAGCTTCCCTGGATCGCACTCATCACGGCCATGACGCTCGTTATTAGCGCTTGTGGTGGCGCACAGCAGC
>Ga0163147_10004481_pt1 | contig 17785 bp, 14 predicted proteins | sample OliLakLV19MP6G1_FD_148597 | JGI IMG/M metagenome (GOLD analysis project Ga0163147, IMG submission 148597) | Freshwater microbial mat bacterial communities from Lake Vanda, McMurdo Dry Valleys, Antarctica- Oligotrophic Lake LV.19.MP6.G1 | ecosystem: Environmental > Aquatic > Freshwater > Lake >...
GCACGCTTTCAACCTACCACCCTCAGCCATCATCGACAGCGGCGGCGGCTTACATGCTTACTGGTTGCTCTCTGAAGCGGTATCGCTCGACGAGGACAGGCGCAAGCAGGCAGCAGACATTTTGCGCGGCTTGTTCAGCGCGCTTGGTGGCGATCCGCAATATGTGAAGTCGGTCGCGTCTGTAATGAGACTCCCCGGAAGCATAAACACTAAGCCTGAGAGAGTCGGTGTGGTTGTGATGTTGGTTGAACTTCATGCGGATCGACGTTACCCGTTGAGCGAATTTGCTTGGTTGGAAAGCCAACCACAATCTGAGCGGATCGGGGGAGTGCATGTCATCACGCTCAACGGAAACGGACAGCACCCGCTGCCGAAGCGAACTGAGGACTATCTCGCGGCGGGTGCCTCGGAGGGTAGCCGCAATGCCGAATTGTTCGCAGCGGCGTGTCAACTGCGCGACGCCGGCTACAGTCAGCCTGATGCAGAAGGACAGCTTGTTCCGCGCTATGTTGCTGATGGGTGCAGCGAGCGTGAGGCGCAGGCGACGATCCGGAGCGCATTCAACCATCCCCAGCGCGATCCCCTTCCTGAAAGTAAGTCAGGGCGGGAACAGATCGATGCGCTGGTAAATCGCTACGAACGGGCGACAGCCGATGTCGACCGCCCAACCGCCGACCAAATCCGCGCAGCGGTAGACGCCTGTGCCACATTGAATCTCCTCGAATGGGCGGCGGAACGCAAACGTCTACGCGCTTTGTGCGGTGATACCTACCGTGTCGAAGACTTGAACGGGATGTATCGGGAAGCGCGGCGTGTCCTGCACAAGACGGAGCAGCCGCCGCAACCGGAGAACCGCTATCTCGAAATGGACGGCAGAATGGTCTTTGAGCGGCACACCGAACGGGGAACCGTCAAGCAGCCGGTTGCGGATTGGATCGGGCGGGTGCGCGAGTGGATCACACGCGTGAACGATGACGACGGCGCAGAGCATATCATGCGTCTTGATTTGCGCCGCGGAGTACACACCATCACGTTGGATGTACCCAGTGAACTCTTTGGCGATACGAATGCACTTCAACGCTTTATTGCCGCCAGAGCGGGCGGTTTCTTCGCAGTCGAAGCGGGGATGCACCGCCATCTTGTGCGTGCCATTCTCGCGCTGTCAGGCGAACCGATCCGCAAGACCACCTACTGTTTCTTCGGTTGGACGGCGCTTGAGGGTGATTGGATGTATATCGCTCCACACATGAGCGTAGGCGCTCATGGTCATCTGGAGTCGCCTCACGCTGTTGAGCTAGAGGCGCGTTTACGGGATTATCGGCTGTCGAACGCGGATTGGGAGACGAGCCTCGCAGCGTTTCAAGCGGTGACCGCCGTCTTCCCAAAATCGCTGGTTCCCGCGTTGATCGCCTTTGCGCTGCTACCGCTCGTCCAACGTTTCTTTCCCGCCGCAGCCCCGAAACCCGCCCTGCATCTGGTGGGCACATCGGGCAGCGGGAAAAGCGAAATCGCCGCGTTGATGGCAAGTTTCTATGGCAATTTCAGCCGGGATACACCACCCGCCCAGTGGGGCGATACCATCAATACGGTGGAGGTGTTGGGCTATGCGCTCGCTGATGCGCTCTTTTGGGTCGATGACTACAAGACGAGCTACGCTGACGAGCGCACCTTTACCCGCTTCTTGCAAAGCTACTCGCGCGGGATGGGACGTGGGCGGTTGACGCGTGAAGCGAACCTACGGCAAGAGCGCCCCTGTCGTGGACTACTGCTCTCGACCGGAGAAACGACGATTGAAGGGGAAGCATCGGTGCTATCACGGATGCTCGTGCTAGAAATTCCGCCGTGGGAACGACGCGACCCGCAGGGCAAGGCATTAGCGCAAGCAGAAGCACTGCGCGAGAAGTTGTCCGGTTTCACGGCGCATTTTGCCGCATGGATAGCCCGACAAGCAGATGCCGAAACACTCCGCAAGGCACTTGCCGACGACCTCGAGCTGATGACGCACGGCTATCGGGCGAAGCTGAGCGGTACGCGCCAAGCGCATACCGGGCGTGTGATTGGTAATTGGGCAGTCTTGCTCGTGACCTATCGCCTGTTGATGCGCTTTCTCAGCGAACGGGAAGCGGATCAGCATCTGCCGGGGTGGCAGGATGCGATCCACGAAACGGTGCAGGCGGTGCAGCACGAACGGGCAGGGCAATTGTTCCTCGACACGCTGGCGCAACTGCTTGCCAGCGGCGAAGTCATGCTGGCGACGGATATGCGCCAACCAGAGGGCGCCCGTCCCGGTGTTACAGTGATCGGCTACGAGGATCAGGCGTTCGTCTATCTGATCCCCGAAGTGGCGTATCGGGAAGTCAACCGCATTTTGTCGCTCAAGTTCACGATCTCCGCGATTGGCTCACAGTTAAAGGAAGATATATTCTCATTCCGGCGGGCAGCGACGGACACCTGACCGTACAAATGCGAGTGCGCGGACATCGAACGCGCTTGTGGCGTTTGAAAGCCGCCGTCTTTGGTGGTGACTCTGGGGACAGTGGAGACGGGGCGTTATAACCTGCGTCCCCTTTGTTTATTCTATGGAGACAGTGGAGATCATGGAGACAATCCTTCTATTGATGCGGAAAAGTGTCACCGCTGTCTCCACTGGCACAGTTTCTTAGACTGTTTACGCGCAAAGACACGCAAAATAATCGAGCGGCAAAGTTGATGTTTACGAAACATCGATTTGTGAGTGGAGACAGTGGATACAGGAGACATTATGGACACAGCTACGGCTACTTACGCCTCTCAAAATTCTTCAAAGGAGTGTTTTCAGATTATGATCTGAAAAACAATGCCCCTTCCCAAAAATTGGGATTGTATTCCCTGCATCGAGCAAGCCGAATGAGTATCTGCAAATCACTCTTTTTCAAACGGAACTATGCACTTGCTGGAGTCGATCTAAAGGTACTTGCTCTTCACTACAATCCCGATCTGGTCGGCTCGTGCAGTTGATATGCCACTCACGCCAATTTTCCGCATTTAAATCTTATTTAACCAATGGTGCTAAGCCATAGTTCGAAAGACATCCAACATCGAGATAGAATAACCGGATGGGCAAACGACTCGACTACACACTAACACAAGAACAACTGAACGAGCTTGAACAGGCGATAAACAGTTCGCCGTATCCTGAAGTGCGCCAACGCGCCATTGCTATCCGCTTACTCCATCTCGGTCAGTCTCCAGAGCAGGTCGCACAAGCGGTGATGGTGACCAGCAATACGGTTTATGCGTGGCACAAACGTTGGCGTTCTAGTGGCGTCGCCGGATTGCGTGATGGACATCGAACCGGGCGGACGACGAAAGCGGACGACGCCTATCTGAAGGAATTGGAGCGTGTATTGGAACTCGACCCGCGCACGCTGGGGTTGCCCTTCACGATCTGGACGCTGAATCGCCTCCGGGTGTACCTGGCAGAACAGACCAACATTCTGCTCAGCTACACCCGTTTCCGTGCCTTGATGAGCCGGGAAGGGTACCGCTGGAAAGAACCGAAACACGACCTGAGTCATTTGCAAGATCGCCCTGCCCAAGAAACAGCAGCGCAAGTGATGAACTGGTTGAAAAAAACATCCCGCTTAACCCCATCGCCCACACCGAGCTCCTCTTTGTGGACGAAACGACTGTGAGTTTGCATCCTCCACTGCGACGGTGTTGGATGCGGAGAGGTGAACGGAAACTCATTCCTGCTCCCGGCAGTCCGCAGTTCTTGCATATTTTCGGTGCTTACAACTGGCACAGCGGTCGGGTTACCTACCGCACTTCTGCCCACAAAAACAGTGATACCTTCCTCGCCTTTGTGGAACACGTGCTTGAAGAACATCCCCGTCAACACCTGATTCTGGTGATGGACAATGCGTCCTACCATCATAGCAAGATGGTTCGCGCAGCCTTGAGTCTGTACGAGCATCGCCTGATGGTCATCTGGTTACCCAAATACAGTCCTTTTCTCAATCCCATTGAGCGTTTTTGGTTACATTTCAAGCAGTTGGCGGTTGCCAATCGCTTACATCGCTCGTTGCCAGCACTCCAAATTACGGTCGATGAAGTCATGCTGCAACAGAACACATTACGGCATCCCAATCGTTTGATTTTGTTGGACAAGTTTCGGACAGTGGCTTAATCATGTTGCGTCAAGGTATTTACCACGGAATTGGACTCTGGGCAGTTTGTATATCTCTGACTTTACTTTTGTCGCATCAGACCTCTATGGAGGCACAGTCCAACCGAACAGAAGACGCTTACATTTTAGGAGGTTTAGTGTGGAACTTTGACGACACTATTATTGCCGTTGCAACTAATCGTGGTGTCTGGCTGCATCCCCTAGACGATTTTTCTCACCCGGTTCAGCTATCATCGTTCGAGTTCATTCCAGCATTCAGTACACTCAATGGGATTACCACGCTGGCTGCTAGTCCAGATGACAACAGGCTTGTTCTGGGAAATAGTGAGGGGTAAATTGAATTATGGGATATAAACACTCGCACGTTGATTTATGAACTTCAAGCCCATGATCTGTTAGTCCCAACGGTTGTATGGAACCCTGCCGGAACACAGTTTGCCAGCGCCGGTTGGGATGCCAAAGTAAGCATCTGGGATGCAGACAGCGGCAGGTTACTAAGAGAATATGAGAGAACAAACGCTATTTCAGACGCATTGGTATGGAGTCCACTAGGGGATCGAATAGCTTTTGCTGACGCAGACCTCAGCATATGGGACTCGGAGATGTTGAATGTCCTTGAAACTTGGGAGGCAACACCAGATGTAGTTGCTTCTCTAGCTTGGGTTCCGAATGCTACGGCAATCGCCGTGGGAGTAAGGAATCACATCTGGTTCTGGAGCGTTAACGATAAAGTGCTCGGAGGAATCGATTTGCGAGATGCTGAAACGCTTCTCGCCGATCCAACGTCGATCACCATAAATCCAGACGCGACTTTGTTAGCGGTGCAAGTGGAACGGCAGACTATGTATGGTGATCTGCCCGATGTTGTACAGATTTGGGATGTGAGATCACGAGAGATGGTCGAGGTACTGGAAAATGTTGATCGAACAGACACAATTTATACAAACGGGATTGCATGGTCTCATGATGGACGCTTCCTTATGGACGCTTCCTTGCCAGCACAAGTGACGACGGCAGAGTCCTTATCTGGGACTCCGTAACCTTCAGCGTTATCGAACAATACTCCCTTTATGCTTCTATATCAGGGTAATCGCTTCAAAATGAGTGAGGGAGGATAATGGGGCGAAAAAGGAGCGCCCAATGGAGTACGATAACCCAATCAGCTTGGAAGAATGCTTCAGGGATTTACCGGATCCCCGTGTGCAAGGGCGGTGTGACCATAAACTGATGGATATTCTCATCATCGCGGTGTGTGCCGCCTTGTGTGGGGCGGATAGTTGGGTCGGGGTGGAAACGGTGGCACGGGCAAAAGAAGCATGGTTTCGTCAGTTTCTGAAACTGGAGCAGGGCATTCCGTCGCACGACACCTTTGGAGATGTGTTCGCCAAAATCGACAGTGAGGCGTTTCAGACGCGCTTCATGCGCTGGGTGGAAACCGTGTTTGAGGTGACAAAGGGGCAGGTGGTGGCGCTCGATGGCAAAACGCTGCGCGGTAGTCACAAGCGCGAGGCGGGAAAAGACGCGATCCACCTGGTGAATGCGTGGGCGGTGAGCAATGGCATCGTCTTGGGACAGCGGAAAGTGGACGGCAAGACAAACGAAATTACCGCCATCCCCGAGCTGCTGCGCGTGTTAAACGTGTCGGGGTGTATCGTGACGATTGACGCGATGGGCTGCCAGAAAGCCATCGCCCAAACCATCCGCGACGAGAAGGCGGACTACATCCTACAGGTGAAAGACAACCAAAGCCGTCTCAAACAAGACTTAGAGGATTGGTTTGCTTACGGCGACCATCAGAACTTCGCCGGGATGCAGATGGATTTTCATCAGACGACCCGCAAAACCAGTGGACGCATCGAAATCCGCCGCTGCTGGGTGGTCAGTGACCCGGTGGCATTTGAGTATATTCGCCACTACGACGGTTGGGCTGACCTAAACAGCATCATCCGAGTACAGCGTGAGCGCCGTGTTGGTGAACGGGTCTCTCACGAGACTGCTTACTACATCAGCAGTCTCCCCGCTGACGCTGCTAGGCTTCTGCAAGCAACCCAACATCACTGGGCGATTGAGAACAGTTTTCACTGGGTGATGGATGTGACCTTTAGCGAAGACCATTCCCGTATCCGCAACGAGGAGAGCGCCGAGAACATGGCGGTACTGCGTGCCATTGCCCTCAACCTCCTCAAGCGCGACCCTTCCAAAAGCAGCCTTCGTCAAAAACGCTTTCGTGCTGCCATGGATAATGATTTTCTACTCCACCTCATCACTCAGTTTTGAAGCGATTGCCCTGAATAATATGCGGTGTTGGTTGCAGATGTTACCACCAAATGTTATCATAAGGGACTTCATTTTTGACGACGATCCACAAGAAGGTGCAACAATATGGTTCATGTGCGATCCCTGATTGTTTCTCTCGCTTGCCTGTTTGTCTTCGGTGCATTTCTACCTACGCACGCGCAGATCAGTGCTCCAATCGTGTTCTACCTGGGGCGGACAGACAGCAATAATGATGGCTTGGTTGACTTATCAGATGTTCAAGAATTGTATGTGAGCACCGATGGTGCAGAGACGCGAACCCTGAGCCAAATTGGGATGCCTGTAACTCAGTTTGATGTCAGCGAAAACTTGCAGAGAGTTGCCTATGTCACAGCCGATAGCTCAGGTACAATTGTTGATCTCATCGATGTCGAGACAGCGACTTCCACGCGCATTACGGCAGGTGATCTCACGGGGGTACGGGTTGACCTATTCGATTCGCTGCTCTGGATCACCGGTCTTAACGCGGATTTGATCCCCGTCATTCGCGGCTATGACTTAATCACAACGGCACTCGTCAATGAACGCGTTTTCCGCCGTTCAAATACCAGTGTCGCCTTTTATAAAACGGGCGAATATGTGCTGGCTTACAACAATGAAACCGGCGGGTTAAGCGTGTTTAGTCTGCCTGAACTCGAACTTGTGCAGTTTCAGATTGAAGGTTACGCCGCGACCGCGCCGCAATGGTCGCCGACCGAACCCAAATTCGTGATCGGCGTGTCCAACGAACAACCTCACCTCAACGTTGGCATCTATCTGGTCGATGTCACTACTGCACAGTCGAGACTGATCGACACGGTAGCTAACCCCGGCGGCGGGAGTTCCATCCTGAGGTGGAGCGATCATGGGCACTACATCCTATCGACTCCGCAGGCAGTGACCGACGCCACCTCAACAACGTTGATCGACGTGCAAACAGGCAGCATGAGCGCACTCGCTCAATCGTTCGCCAGCACCCTCACGATAGTGAATTGGAGCATCAACGATGAGTATGCCCTGTTGTCAGATAGCATCAGCCAAGACCTGCAAACACCGCAAACCGACAGCGTTCAATTCTTCCAGCCTGCAACGAACGCCATCTTCAACCCATCCAGTATCGACAATTTGATCGTAAGCAACGCCGAATGGTCTCCCAATACGAATCAATTGGCGATCATCGGTCAATCGCAGAGCGACGGAGTATTTGGTTTGTTTATTCTCGACGTTGCCAGCGACACCCTGACGAACGTGCTTGAGAGCTTTGATCCTGACCTTGCGAGCGGGTTCTATTACTGGAATAATGCCGGAACCCATCTGGTGTATTCTGGCGCGTCGTTTGACGCCATTATTACCAACCTGGGCAATCCACTCGCACTCTATGTCACTGATCTCATGGGTAACTCCGTCCGGTTATCTCCGGAAGGAATGCAAATCGACCCGGCGAGTCTTCAGGTACGATAAAATACACAGGCGACAGTCGTTTGACTGTCGCCTGTAATTTTCTAGAGCGCACCTAACTGAATACGAAGACTATGCGCCGCCAATGATGATGCGGGGCAGATTAGAGGGAACTTCGTCGATACCGTATACAATGTAGTGACCCGTGCCGCCGGTACGCATCGAGAAGATGTCGCCGCTGCAAATCTTGTTCGGAACATCCCACAAGCCTTGACGACCAGTGTTTTCGACCTTGTAAATTGTGATGCCCGACGCACAATCATAACCGAAGAGTTCTTCCGAATCGCCCACCCGGTTGGTGTTGAAACCTGTGCAGACATAAACTGCCAGCAACGTTGTGTTAAGTGATGCGCCACCCAAATTGATGGTCACCAGTTGTGCTTCAGCGGGGCTCAAAGCTGTACAGTTGGGAACGGTAGGAGCGACATCAGGTGGAACCGAAGGATCATAGGTTTGCGCGAAAACCATAAGCGGAATTGCCAGAACAACAAGGGTAATTACAGCAATGACGAGTAAATGTCTCTTTGTCATGAAAGACCTCCAAGCAAGATAGCAAGATTTTGAATTGTATCGATTCATTAGAGCTTGTCAACAATTGCGTGTCTGTCGAGGATAGACTTGATTAAGCAAAACATCATCGCTTTCCAACCAACCCGTACCCTTAACTTTATCCTGCTGTTAGCAACCGCCTGTTGTGGACTATTCATTGTTTATCGACTTACTGCACCAACTGCAATTACATGGAAACACGGCGGCGTGGATGGCGCCGAATTGATGTTAGCGAGTCATTTCTTCGGTATCGCTCATCCTCCCGGCTATCCGTTTTATACTTTTTTGGGCTGGATTGCCCAACAAATTCCCGTCGGCAACCCTTTCCAACGGATGCTGCTATTCTCCAACTTCACGGCGCTTATGGCTGTCGGTTTGCTCGCCTATCTTAGTTGGCACTTCACCCAGCATGGTATTGTGACCGTGTCCGCACTGCTCTTTCTGGGGTTGACTTTCACTTTTTGGACACAAGCGATTATTGTGGAAGTCTACCTGTTGCTGACCGTGTTTTTTCTAGCAGGGCTTGTTCTCTGTTTAATCAGACCGGGAACGCGTTGGACGTGGTTGAGCATGGGACATATACTTGGCTTAGCCGTCGCCCATCACCTCACAACGCTGTTATGGTTGCCCGGTTTTCTCGTTTTATTCTGGGGGCGGGGACGAAACGCCTATGCGTATTTCCTGCTGGGTATTGTTAGCGGGGGCTACCCATTTTTGTTCCTGCTGCTGCGTGCTGGACAAAATCCCGCTGCTAATTGGGGTGGAATCGAAAGCGGATTGACCGCGTTATGGGAACACATTTCTGCCAAGATTTACCAACCATACCTCAGCCCTCCTTCCCTCGATTTATTCCTCGGCGGAATCACGACATGGCTGGCACACATTTCTACAGAGATCAGCATCGTTGGCGTGATCGTAGCTTTGATCGGAATTGTGCGCTTCATCCGACTGCGCCACTATCGATTTTTAGCCGCCGTGCTGCTGTGGATCGTGCTTCTCTCAGGATTTACGGGGTTGTACGAAGCCGACGACACCATCAATGTGTACACGTTGCCGCTGCTTGCATTGAGTACGCTGCTGATAGCAGTGGGCGGCGCGTGGATTGTAGGTGACAGGCGTGTCAGCGCTGTTTTGCCCGCTGCCGTTTTGATGGTGGCAGTCAGCGTTCAATGGATGAAGGTTGATATTCATACCGATACAGAACCCCGCGAATATGTGGATCAAGCCTTCGCGCTGCTGCCTGCGGACTCGATCATCATCACCAGTTCGACACACAGCACTTTTACGCTCTGGTATTACCATTTCGTTGAGGGGATGCGACCGGATGTGATCATCCTTGATCGGCATTTGTGGCGCTTTGACTGGTACCGGCACAATCTCAAGCGTCTGTACCCTGATCTGCCAGAACCTACAGTTCCGCTTGAGCAATGGATTCGTAGCCCGGTGTTCAGTCAGCGAACGATTGCCAGCGATTTCTTGCTCGCTCAGACAGCGGGGCGAAGAGTGAATCGCGTCGGCGATTGGTATGTGAGTACGCGCCCATGAAGATCCTCATTGAAGCCAGCGAAGCCTACCGAAACTCTACTGGCGTCGGACGATTTAGCCGTGCGCTCATCGCTCACCTACCCGGCACGCATGAGTTCACATTCAGCCCTACCAACTACGCCAGTCGGACGCATTCCAACGGACAGCGCACCTTTTTGCAGCGCATCACCCATGCGTCCGCGCATTTTTGGCTGACTCAGGTCACATGCCCGTTGATCGCATGCCAATCTCGCCCGGAACTAGTCCATTCGTTGAGTTTCTTTGCCCCCCTCGGCGTCCGGAATCTGCCGAGTGTGATCACCATTTTCGACCTCGCTTATTTTGAACTCCCGGAGGATACGGATCGGTTTTGGGGCAGTTATGCCCGCGCCGCCATGCCCCTATTCGCACGCCGAGCGCGGGCGATTGTGACCACTTCCGAGGTAATGCGCGGGCGCATTGTAGAGCAGTTTGGCATTCGCCCCGAACATGTCCATGTAGTATATGGTGGCGTTGATCCGCGTTTTCGCGTCCTTCACGATGCGCCGATCCTCGCTGAGATACGCGAGAAATATCAGTTACGTGACCCCTTCATTTTATATGTTGGCGCTTGGCACAAAAACAAAAACCTAGAAGTACTGCTGCGCGCGAATGTGGTACTGTCCGGCATCGAACTGGTGTTGACTGGTACTCCGCATACACGGGACGAAGCCAAGCTCATCGTTCTAGCTGCAAGCCTCAAGGCGCGGGCGCGGTTTATTGGTTTTGTGCCGGATGCCGATCTCCCTGCGCTCTATAATCTAGCGCGCGTTGTCGTCCAACCGTCTCTGTATGAAGGATTCGGTCTGCCTGTAATCGAAGCGATGGCTTGTGGCACACCAGTCATTGTCTCTGACATCCCCGTGCTGCGCGAGGTCGCTGGTAACGCCGCTCAAGTATTCCCGCCGGACGACCCCGCTGCCTTAGCGGCGCTTCTGGCTGCGCTTCTGGAGTCCACAAGTGAACACGCAACATGGAGCGACAAAGCCGCCCAACACGCGCAGCAGTTCGACTGGACACGCACAGCGCGGCAAATCTGCGCGGTTTGGGAGCAATCCGTTTGAGCATCCTGTACACGACGACTGCCTATCCACCTGCTGTGGGCGGCGCGCAACTTCACCTACACGAACTGGTTAAACGGATTAGTGAATGTACGCCCGTGGGAGTGATGTATCACTGGGATACTAATCGCACCGATTGGCTGCTTGGCACAACGCTCGACGCACCACAAGGAAATAGTCAGCCCCATAGCTACGACACAATCCCGGTCGCGCAGATTACACTATCGCCGCTGCAGCGGCGTGATCTGCGACTGTGGGTGTGGTCATATTTATTCATCAAAGGGCAGGCGCTTAACCGGATCAGCAGCGCGATTCAAGCACAAATCGAGGCGATTATTCCCGCGCTCTTGAGCGACCCCCCGCAGATTGTTCATAACAGCCGCATAGGGCGTGAGGGGATCACGCTGGCATCGTTCCAATATGCGCGTCAAACCGGCATTCCGTTCGTCCTGACGCCGAATCACCATCATCATTGGAGCGGTTGGTTGTACCGTCATTATCTTGATCTCTACCGCCGCGCGGATGCCCTCATCACATACACTCACTACGAGCAAGCGGAACTAGTGCGCTTAGGCGTTCATAGAGAGCGCATTTATGTTCTGGGCATCGGGCCCATCTTAGCGCCAACTTATGACGCTCATCGCTTCCGGATACAGCAGCACATCCCCGACGACGCGCCTATCATCCTATTTCTCGGTCAGAAGTACCGCTATAAGCGGATTCAACTGCTGCTTGACGCTACCCGATCAGTCTGGGCAAAACATCCCACCACGCGCTTTGTTTTTATCGGGCCTCGCACCGCGTATTCAACGCGCTTATTCGCCCAATACCGGGATGAACGCATCTGTGAACTCGATACCGTTGATCTCCAAACGAAAACTGATGCGCTCGCCGCTTGTAACGTGCTGTGTATGCCCTCTGGCAGAGAAAGTTTTGGCGGGGTGTATGTCGAAGCGTGGACATTAGGTAAACCGGTAATCGGGGGGGATGCTCCAGCCGTCCGTGAGGTGATCGAAGAAGGTGTGAACGGGTATACCGTTGGCTCTGACGCCGATCAATTGGCACAGCGGCTTAATCTGCTCCTCCACGACCCGGAATTAGCGCGATCATTGGGCGCGGCAGGTCAAGTTAAAGCGGCAAGCTATGACTGGGCAATCTTGAGCCGACAACTGCTCGACGTGTATCACTCGCTGATGTAATGTAACTGCTCGTCGTTACGCAAGTGCTGTCTCAAACCTGTCCATCCACGCGGATATGCTCATGAGCGTTTCAATATGTCGCCGTGCCGCCGTGCCCATTGCTTCCCGTTGATCCACCTCGATCATCAGCCGCCGCATAGCATCCGCTAGCGCACGGGGAGAAGTCATGTCCACCAGCAAACCGGTGACTCCCGGTTCTATAATGGTCGCGGGTCCGCCCTGATGGGCGGCAATTACGGCTTTGCCAGCACGCCCCGCTTCGACGCACGGCAGCCCAAACGGTTCTGCCAGCGCCGGATAGACCACGAACGCGCAGCGATTATAGTACGAATCTCGTTCAGTAGTGGAGATATAGCCAGTAAAGGTGACCCGCTCCGTAAGTCCCAACTCCAGCGCTAATCGCTCCAACCGTGCCTGATCGCTGCCCGTTCCCACGATACATAATCGATAATCTCCGAGTGCCGAGCCGAGTAATGCCGTCGCGTGCAGCGCCACCTCGACCTGTTTGATCGGCTCCAGCCGGGTAGGGATAAGAATCAGGGGTTCGCTTGGTGCTGCGGCAGCGGCAGGCGGTTCGACTCCTGCCCAGATCAAATCGATGTGCGGGTGCTGATAAATCTGCGCGATCTTCGCCTGCATGTAGGGGCTAAGCGCCAGAATGCGCTGAACGCGGCGCGCTGCAATCTGATCCAGCCCGCGCTGCAAGGCTGCCCGCGCCCAGTATGGCAGCAGCACATGTGGATCAGCCGTGACCAAGCGGAAAAGCCCCCGGAATCCACGATAGTCTAGCGCACGGCGATACTGATGCTCACGAAAACCCGGAGCTTCGGTGTACAGCACACGCGGATAAAGGTTACGTTTCGGTTCCATGCAAAGCCAGATCACCGGGAGACGGTGCATGCCAAGCGCAACCCAGACATGCGCTGGAAAATTGACTGCCACACAGCGATCAAAGCCGCGCAAGCATGTCGTCAGTACACGGATGTTGCGCCATGTTCCGCCAATACCTTCATCAAAACCGCGCCCACCAATCAGATCGATGCTAAACGCTTGTTGAGCGGCGGGGGAGTAATAGGTTTCGTTGTAAGATGCCGTAAACAGATGGACGTCGTGTCCGCGTTCGCTGAGAGCAGTCAATGCTGCGATCAGATAATTTTCCGCGCCGCCGCCGTGATCGAAGGACGCATAGACAAATGCTAATTTCATGGCAACATCCTTTTGCAAACCGTGTGTGACCCTGTTATACTTCGCCTCAATTGATTATACGAAGTCTGGCTGCTGTACCATGAGATCAAAGCTCATCCGAGTCATCGTGCTAGCGCTGTTCGTCCTCTTGGTTGTCAAAGTCATCACGACCTCGTTGAGCGCATACGGTGTTTATCGGGCGGTCAGTGCAGCCCGTTCCGCCGTGCAAACGACTCCCCTTAACCCACAAACGCTTTCTACTGCCGTCGAAGATGTTGGCGTAGCTTCAGGCAGATTGATAGCCGAAATCCGCCCGCTGCTGCCTGCTGCTGCCCTATTTGGAGCGGATGGGTGTGTCGCTGTTCAGCTAGTCGAACTCGGACGTGCTGTGACCGATTTGCGGGCGGATTTCGCTTCACTCGCCGCCGCGCTGCCAGATATGAGCAGCGCGGCGCAGATTGATGTGCGCGCGTTGCGAACGAATTGGGATTCGCAACAGGCGCAAGCGGCGCTAAACCGCATCGAAGCGCTAGATACCCCCCCCTGTGAAGGCGCGAGTCCACGCTTTGCGCGCTTTGAGCAGGCAGGTCAAGCAGCAAATTTCGCCCTCCGGTTGTTGTTCACGATTCCTTGGGATACGGTTTTGCAGGATTCAGCCCATTGGTTGATCGTGTTGAACAACTCGGACGAACTGCGCGCGACCGGGGGCTTCACCACAGCGGTGATTGATTTGCGTGTGACCGACGGCTACTTAACATGGAACTTGCTCAACAGCTATGCAGTCGATGATCTCGTCATGATCACCTATCATCCACGACCCCCGCAGCCCATGATGCGCGTGATGAACCTTGATCGCTGGATGTTTCGAGATGCGAACTGGTCGCCCGACTACCCGACGACGGCGGAGAACGCGATCTGGTTGTACCAGATCGATCATCGCGGGGATTCGGTGGACGGCTACATCACAATCAATTTGAGCGGCTTAGCAACCGCCTTGAACTATCTTCCCCCAGTGACCTTCGCGGGCGAACCATTTACCGCTGATGATGGGATCGCCCTGCTGCGCGACGCTTGGAATGTCGATGCGTCCGATTACAATTCGGATGCACCGGAGCGCAAAGAGTTCATTTTCGATTTCGCGGACGATCTCATCAGCGAATTGGGTCACCAGTTAGACCCTCTTGATCTGCTAGTCATGCTCAAGGCGCTCCCCACGATGCTGGAACAGCGGGACATAATGGTCTATGCGAGTGACCCAACGCTGCAAACGCTGTTCGCTGCTCATGGTTGGGATGGTTCACTGATTCAGACCGGGGGCGATTATTTGCTGGTCGTTGACTCCAATATTGGCTACAATAAGGTCACGCCGCGGATTGAGCGTGTAACCGAGTATGAACTAACGCTTTCAGAGACGGTTGTGGCACAAGTCACCCTAACCTACACCAACACAAACGAAAATACGGTATCGTGTGCGCTCGTTCACCAGAATTGGGGGAGCGAGCAAACAGGCGGCACAACCCCAACCTATGCAGATCGCATGACGGGTTGTTACTGGAACTACGTCCGCATCTTTGTGCCGCAAGGGTCACAAATGCTGGACTATGATGCAGAGGATCTGCCCGGAGAAGTACTACCTTATCAACCGTACCCCTACCCCGAACAAATTGATCAGTGGCGGGACGGTGGTTATATGGGCTTCGGGGTCATGACTGTTATCCCACCAGCCGAAGCGCGGACGATCCGCTTTCGTTACCAACTCCCGGATACCGTGATCACGCACACGGACAACCAAACAATCTACCACTTCACGATGCAACAGCAGGCAGGCGCAGCCAATCATCCACTGCATGTGCGTGTCCAACTGCCAGCAGGGGCGTCAGTCGATGTCGTTTCGCCCGTTCCTTTCGAACTCAATGGGGAAATACTCAGCATCAACATCGAGCAAGACAGAGACCTGTCCTTCGAAATTCGTCTAACCGACCGGTAGAATAATAGGAGCTAATTCATCTGTGGTGTATCGGACTTCAATAGAGGCTCACCCCGAAACCGGCGTTAGCTCCCTGCTGCTGGGCGGGTTATCGCTCTTGCTGCCTTTGATCGGGGCTTTTTTGGTCAGTGTGCAATTACGATTGCGCCTTGCCATCGGCACAACGCTCGGCGCTGATTACGATGCACAGCCGCTGCTGGTCTTTCCCTTACTGCTGCTCACAAGTTATGCCGCCGCCCTGTTATTCGAACGTTTTCGTCCCCGGCAGGTCAGCTACTTGCCCATGACGCTGGCGTTAGCACTCTCGTTCGCCGCCCTAATACTATTTGCGCCTAATTTATCCTTACTTCAGGTATTCTACTTCGTCGTGACGGGCATTCTCTTGAATGTGCTAATCTATACCTTTTCCAAGAATGCAGACGCCCTTATTCCGCAGTTGTTCTCCGTCTGGAATAACCGTTCGCTTATCATGGTGTGGACAGATTACACGGTGCGTTCGCGCTACAGTCAGCGGATTCTCGGTATCCTGTGGATTATCCTGCTGCCGCTGATCACGGGTGTCATTTTCTCGTTTGTATTTTCGGAACTCATTCGTATCCCTCCTGTCGATGTGCCGTTTCTCTCTTTTTTTCTGACCGCGCTGACGTTCTGGTCATTCTTTAATCAAGGCGTGACCAATGCAACCACCGCCGTTCTGACCAAAACCGGACTGATCAACCAGATTTACTTCCCGCGCGAAATCCTCATCCTTGTCCGCTTCGGGGAAACGCTCGTCGATTTCCTCTTTGCCTTCCTGACTCTGCTGTTCATCAACGCGCTGAACGGCATTTTGCCTAACATCTGGTACATTTATTTGCCGTTGATCCTGCTGATTGAATCGTTTCTTACACTCGGCGTGATGTTCTTCATCAGTTATCTGAGTGTCCTGATCCGGGATATTCCCCAGTTGGTTGGCGTGACGCTGCAAATTCTGTTTTATCTCAGCCCTATTTTGTACTCGACTAACAGCATCCCCGAACGTTTTCAGGTGCTTGTTTACATTAATCCGCTCGTACCAATTATTGGTGCGTGTCGGGATGTGCTGCTATATAATCGCCCACCCGACGTAATCAGCTTGTACTATCCGCTGGTCTTCGGTTGTGTGTTGTTTTATCTCGGTTATAGGGGTTTCAAAGCCAATGAAACCCGATTGGCGGATTATCTCTAATGGCGCTTATCAAAGTCGAGAATGTCTCGAAACGATTTACCCTCAACGAATATCACCCTTCGCTGCGACAGGAAGCCACGACTATTTTCAAGCGGGCATTAGGTCGCGCTACCGCGACATGGGAGCGAGAACCGTTTTGGGGACTCCAAGACATTAATTTCGAAGTGAATCATGGGGAATGCATCGCCATTATCGGGCGTAACGGAGCAGGTAAAACCACACTCTTACGTTTGCTCTCGCGCATTACAGCTCCCACTACCGGGTGCATCGAAGTCTATGGGCGCTTTGCGTCGATGATTGGTTTAGGTGCAGGATTCGATCCGGAACGCAGCGGACGTGAAAACATCGTGCTGAACGGAATCATGCAGGGGGTAGATCGGCATAAGTTGCGCGCCCACGAAGACGAGATTATTGCCTTTGCTGAGATCGACCGTTTCATTGATTTACCGATCAAGCGCTATTCTAGCGGCATGGTCGCTCGATTGGGTTTCAGCATCGCAATTCATCTTGCTCCAGATATTTTGTTCATCGATGAAGCCCTTTCAGTTGGTGATGCCGCCTTTCAGGAGAAGTGCTTCGCCCGCATTTTTCAATTCCGGCAAGAGCAACGGACGATGCTGCTGGTATCACATTCCACGACGACGACGCTCAAGTTGTGCCAACGCGCACTTTGGTTGCATGAAGGACACCTGCGTATGGACGGGGACTCGGCGTCCGTTATCCAAGCCTATTCGGAAATGTTTGCCAACCCGGTATCATACGTCCAGCCGCCGGACACTGGAACCAAAACGTAGTGTTAACATAATGGTTGAGCGATCATCCAACACAACTGTGTTGCTTTACAGAATATCAATATACTTAGGACTTTCGCTTGAGCAGGAAATTGAGGGTATTGTAGAGGGATGATAACGAAACGCCAATACATCGAATACCTAATCAGTACCCCTGTGAACTATACCTGTAGCCATCTGGCAGAGCATCTCGACGGGGTGAGCCACGATGCGATTACGGACTATCTTCAACGGGAGAAGTTGACGGCACGCGGCTTGTGGGACTTGGTGCAACCGTTAGTGCAAGATAGCGAAGCTGCGTATTTACTTGTGGATGACAGTG
>Ga0163147_10004488_pt1 | contig 17765 bp, 18 predicted proteins | sample OliLakLV19MP6G1_FD_148597 | JGI IMG/M metagenome (GOLD analysis project Ga0163147, IMG submission 148597) | Freshwater microbial mat bacterial communities from Lake Vanda, McMurdo Dry Valleys, Antarctica- Oligotrophic Lake LV.19.MP6.G1 | ecosystem: Environmental > Aquatic > Freshwater > Lake >...
CTAGGCCGGAGGCTTCTGCGGAGTCACTCGCGCCGGGAACGATTCTGGGTTCGCTCAGGCATCGCATGGTGCAAACCGGATCCGCAAGAGAGTTGCTGGAGCTTGCGAACGAGATTCTGATGAAGAGTGTCGTGCTGAAGCCCTGGATCCATACGGGCAGCCGGATCTTGTGGCTGGAAGGCGCTCAGCAGGCGCAGGAGGTGGAAGTGAGGGGATACGTCAGCGCGGAGTGGGAACGGAAAGGCCACCGCCTGGTGACGATGGACCTCTCTTATCTCGAAACTGATACCGGTCAACCGGTCGCGCGCGTGGAACACACGGCAATCTGGCTTTACCGGAGGTAGTAGACTACCAGGCGTTTTCGCCTTGGCGCTTAACCTGCAGGCCGGTCTTGGAGTGGATGGTTCCGAGAACGCTCTGCCAGTTGCTTGGATCCAGCCAAAGAGTGGCGGTTTCCGGACCATACGGCGCTTCATACTGAATCGTCAACTGATGCTTGCCGACGAAGTTCAATTTGACCGGCACCGAGAACTTCGACTTGCGGCGGGGCTTGTTGTTGTCCACCTGGGCGACGGTCTTTTCGTATTGAAGCTCTTTGATGGCGCGGTAGGGAATGCGGATCTCCTCGCCAGCCTTGGGAACGAATCGAACCTCGCTCGTCGGCTCGAACGCAAGCCAACCGGTATTGTTGTGGCCCGCCCCAACTCGGGTGACCGACGGATAGGTCGGGGCGCTGTAGTAAGAAGAGTTGGGCGACAACGCGCCTTGCGCCAAGCCGATCGCGGCGCCTACGATTGTGAGCAAGAATGCCTTAAACATGGATGGTGAACCTGCCTCTCTCATTGAGGGATCGGCAATCCACATGGCAGACTTTAGCGCTGCATGCCCTGAATCGCAGCGGCGCACGAGGCGACGATGACTAAAGCCATGAATCCATAGAAGATCCAATAGCTGGTATATCGAATCACCCGAAAGAAATCGTCTCTCACCTCAGTAGAATCGCTTAGTCCGCACCCATCCGTCATGAGAAGCTGGTTCCTGTAGCCATCCAGAAAGGAACCAGTACTCGACCATGCCCTCGTTTGAATCCGGACTCCAGATCTCCGTCACGCGGAAACATAAAGATGGGGCGACCTGCTCACTGCCGATTCGTGAAGAGCTGTTGAACGGCACGGGTGTCTTACATGGAGGCGTGATCGCTTCCATTGCGGACGAGGTGGCTTGGTGGGCGATTCTGACGGTACTCGGGCGTGAGGATAAGAAGATGACGACGACCGAGTTGAAGGTGAACTATCTGCGTCCGATTGTGGGGAAGAAAGTGACCGCGCGCGGGTTTGTGTTGAAGCTGGGCAGGATGCTGGCGGTGACGCGGATCGATATCTTTGACGATCACAAGCGGCTCGCGGCGCATGCCACGGTGACGTACGCGATGCTGGGTTAGGAGTTCGAGAATGCGGCTACGATGGCAACGGCGAGCGCGAAAACAGCTAAGGGGCACAACGCTACTTCGGGATGTCACGATCCTGGAGCGGCAAGGGATGACGCTGACGCAGGTACTGCATACGATCCTGATCCGCCCGGGCTACGGACATCTCGATGAAGGGCAGGCCGGGCGATTGCTTTCCATTGCCGGGGATTACCGCGCAGTAGATGCGCTTCTGGACCGATTCTTCTCGCTGACAGAAAAACTCGACCTGTATGTGACGGCGTTGCGACTGGAGAGGCTCAATGATAGGCGCGCGGTTCGCCCGCTGATTCAGGCGCTGTTGGCGAATGAGAATCCGCACCGGCGTCATGCGGCAGCGCGGATGTTGGGTTGGATCCACCAGCCCGGGCGTGGGGCGGCCTTGGCTCTGGCGCGTTGCGTGGCTGACCCAGCGCAGCCCCAACCAGCGCGTGAGGAGGCTGCGGAATCACTCGCCTATGTCGGCACTTCGGAAACGGTCGATGCGTTGATCTCCGTCCTCAAGGATCCGGATGTCCGGCTGCGGTTTTGGGCGGTCTTCGGACTGGGCGGCTGCGTGAAAGATGCCAGGGCTTTCCTCGCGTTGGAATCGATGCTGGATGATCCGGAAGTGACTCCCGGCAACTGATGGTCCGTTGGCAAGGAAGCGCTGGGGATGCTGGTGAATACGGACCTATACCGCGGCCGATGCAACGCTGGGCACGAAGTTACGCGAAACTACGCAAGAATTTTCTCGATCACCCGGCCGTGGACGTCCGTGAGCCGGAAGTCACGCCCTTGAAAACGGAACGTAAGCTTGGTGTGATCCACACCGAGCAGATGCAGGATCGTGGCCTGCACGTCGTGGACATGCAGTTTCTCCGCGACAGGCGAGAAGCCGAACTCATCGGTTTCGCCCAATGAAAATCCGGGTTTCAAGCCGCCGCCTGCCATCCACAGCGTGAACGCGTCGATGTGGTGATTGCGGCCCACTTTGCCACCAACCTCCCGGACCTCACCCATCGGCGTGCGCCCAAACTCGCCGCTCCAGACCACAAGTGTCCGCTCCAACAAACCACGTTGTTTCAGATCGCGCATGAGCGCCGCAATCGGACGGTCAATCTCTCCGCACACCTCTTCCACGGGCTTGCCGAGATCGAAGTGATGATCCCAATCGGTGTGATAGAGTTGCACGAATCGCACGCCACGTTCGACGAGGCGTCGCGCCAACAAGCAGTTATTGGCGAAACTCGACTTGCCAGGCTCGACGCCGTAATCCTCTAACGTTGCAGCGGATTCCTTCTTGAAATCGATCAGTTCCGGACCGCTCGTCTGCATGCGGTACGCCATCTCATACGCCGCGATGCGCGTCTCGATTTCCGCATCGCCGGTATCGGCGCGATGCGTCTGATTGAGGTCCCGAACAAGATCTAAAGTCTTGCGCTGCTCCGCGGCATTTACACCCGCGGGATTCGAGAGATTGAGAATCGGATCACCCGCACTGCGCAGCGGAACGCCCTGATGCTGCGTCGGCAGGAAACCGCTTGACCATAACGTTGCACCCGACCGCGGACCACGCGGACCGCTTTGCAGCACCACGAATCCGGGCAGATCCTGCGAGTCACTACCGAGTCCGTAGCTGATCCACGAACCCATCGATGGACGCCCTGCGCGAATCGAGCCGGTGTTCAGAAAGATCTTTGCCGGACCATGATTGAAGTTGTCGGTGGCGACGCCGCGTAAGAAGGTGAGTTGATCGCCGACCGTAGCCATGTGCGGAAGCAAGTCAGAAAAGGTCGCACCGCTTTGGCCGTACTGCTTGAACGCGCGCCGCGAGCCCAACAGCTTGGGAGTCTCTTTGGCGAACGTATCCATGAAGGCGAAACGTTTGCCTTCGAGAAACTCTTTGGGCGTGTTCTTGCCGTCCCATTTGTTGAGTTCCGGCTTGGAGTCGAAGAGCTCGAGTTGCGAGGGTCCGCCGGCCATGAAGAGATAGATGACGTGATCGACCTTGGCGGGATGGTGGCGTTCGATCTTGCCTTCCGCAAGCTGCTGCGCCACAAGTGACGCCAGTGCGATTTTGCCCGCACCGATGCCGCAATCCTCAAAGAAATGCCGGCGTGTGCGCTTGAGTAATGGATCCATGTTCTATTCCCGGGTCATGAACTCGTCGAGATTCAGCAGCGCGCGCGCCACCGCTAGCCATTCCTGCTTTTGGCCAAGAAAAGTCTTGACTCGATCGGATTCAACCGGCGTGGGCTTGCGTCCGAGGGCGAGTTGCCAGCCGTAGTCGAGTCCTTTGTCTTGGACACGCTTGGCGAAGGCGTGCGCGAACTCGACGCTCGCCTCGTCGTTCATCAGATTCAGGGCCTGCAAGGGCGTGTTCGAACGGATGCGCCGCGTGCACGAAACCACGCCGTCTGGCGCATCGAATATCGCGAGACTGGGATGCAGGGCGGAGCGTTGGGAAAAGGTGTAGAGTCCGCGACGGTAACGATCTTCACCGGTGGATGTTTTCCATTCGCGATCGACTTGCGTGACCTTGGTGGCGCCCGCGGGGATGGGTGGAAAGACGCTGGGGCCGCCAGTCTTGCGGCTCAGCAAGCCGCTCGTCAAGAGCGAGACATCGCGGATGGTTTCCGCATCGAGCCGCAGGCGGGATTGGCGATGCAGGAGGCGATTGTCAGGGTCGGCCTTCGCCGCATCCTCGCGGAACTTCGACGCTTGCCTGTAAGCCGCGGACGTGACGATCAGGCGATGCAGTTGTTTCTGGCTCCAACCGCGATCCATGAATTCGGATGCCAGCCAATCGAGCAACTCAGGATGGGTGGGGCGGTCGCCCTGCAAGCCGAAGTCATTCTCGGTATCGACCAAGCCCTTGCCGAAGTAGCGCTGCCAGAGGCGATTCACCGTGACCCGCGCAGTGATTGGATTCTTGCGATCGACCAGCCATTTGGCGAGATCCAACCGGTTGACCGCCTTGTCGAGACCCGGCAAAACTGCCGGAACACCAGGAGTAACCGGGATACCCTTGCGAGTGAACTCGCCGCCGATGTGGACATAGCTTTCGCGCGGCTTGGCAGCGTCGCGCATCACCAATGTCGAAGTGACCTTGGGCTTGCGACGATCAAGCACTCGGAAGTTGGACTCGCGCTCTTTGTATCCTTCGTCGGTCTTCTTCACCTCATCGGCGAGGCCCTTGGAGTAGGCGTCGAGTTCCGATTTGAGCGCGTTTCGCTGCGCTTTCCAAGCGTCTGTACGTGCGACTTCGGCGAGCGTGGGGAGTTCGAGGAACGGCTTGTTGAAGTCCTTGCGGTCTTCTTCCCTGTCCACTTCATCGGCCTGATTGAAGAAGGCGAAGACCTGGAAGAATTCCTTTTGCGTGACCGGGTCGAATTTATGATCGTGGCAGCGGGCGCAGCCGAGGGTGAGGCCCATCCACACGGCTCCAGTGGTTTGCACACGGTCGGCAATGGCTTCCACGCGATACTGCTCGAAGTCGATGCCGCCCTCAAAGTTCGACGGCGTGTTGCGGTGGAATCCGGTGGCGATCAATTGCGCAGTGGTCGGATTCGGAAGCAAGTCGCCCGCCAACTGCTCGATCGTGAACAGATCGAACGGCATGTCTTGGTTGAGGGCGTCGATGATCCAGTCGCGATATTTCCAGATGTCGCGCGGCGCGTCGATCGTGTAACCGTCGGTGTCCGAATAGCGGGCGAGATCGAGCCAGTGGCGGGCCTGGCGTTCGCCGTAGTGCGTAGAGGCGAGCAGCTTGTCGACTGCTTGTTCATAGGCATCCGTTCTGCCATCTGCTACAAAGGCCTCCACCTCTTCGGGAGTTGGTGGAAGTCCTGTGAGATCCAGCGCCACGCGGCGCAACAACGCGCGTTTGTCCGCCTCGGGCGACGGCTTCAGGTTCGCGGCTTCGAGCCTCGCGAGGATGAAGCGGTCGATGGGATTCTTCGCCCATTTTGGATCTTGCACCGTAGGCGGATCGGCGCGGCGGACGGGCTGAAAGGACCAATGATCCGCGCCGATGCGCTTGGCCTTGAGCATGTGCACGGGCATGTTTGCGCCGCCCTTGATCCACTCGGCGATGATGTCGACCTGCTCGGGCTTGAGCTTTCGTCCCGGAGGCATTTTCAGTTCGCTCGTCTGTTGAATCGCCTGCAACAGCAAACTCGATTCGATTGCGGATCCGCGATTGCCGCCAGTGCTGAGGCCTTCGCGCGAGTCGAGCGTGAGTCCGCTCATGACGTTCTTGCCGGAATGACAGCCGAAACAGTTGGCGCGGAGTATGGGCAGGATCTGCTTTTCGTAGTCCGGCGGAGACTGTGCCGCGGCAAGCGAAATGACACCAGAGGCGAGGATCGCGAAACGCATTTTGCTTCACCTACTATATCGAACGCCTCGTGACCTTCGACACGTGCGCACGACTCTCAACATTTCGGACCCTCTGCTCGACAACGCAAAACAGGCGTTGAGGAACAGGGCGTCACGGTGGACGAAATCTTCGAAGACGCACTGCGTGGATACCTGACTTCGCAGAAGCAGCCACAACCCAAGCCATTTCGGCCGCGCACCGTGAAGGGAACACTGGTTCAACCGGATCGCAACCTTGATCGGACTTCCAGTTGCCGGCAGCGGACGACGAGGATCGCTACGACGAACGCCCATGATGATGCCGGAGTCAACTTGCTGGTGTGTGCGCGTGAGCGGTTCGCTCTGTCCGTCTTCAAACCGCCATCCACCACCGATCGGGCGATGACGTTTCTCAATGCGCTGTTGGCGAGTCCGCGATGTGTCCGGCTGCGTCCGGGGATACGGCATTGGGACATTTTCACGCAACTCTGTGAGGCGAATTCATTGCGCGGAGCGATGATCCCCGATGCATCGGATGCAGCGTTGGCGCTAGAGTATGGATGGGAGTGGGTCTCGGCGGATACCGATTTCGCGCGCTTCGCGCCGCTATTGCGATGGCACCAGCTGTAAGAGCGACTAACCCTGCCGCAGGACCGTGATGATGTCGTCAGCAGTAATCACACCCACCAGTTGTCCATCGTCATCCACAACGGGCATCGTGATGATGTTGTACTTATCGAACATCTCCACTACTCGATCCTGCTTCTCATCCACATGGGCGCGGATCGTCGATTCCGTCGCCAGATCGCGAATCAGACTCGCGCCCGGAGCCAGAAACAACCGCGCCACAGGAACCGCGCCCGTCAACTTGTCGTAGGCATCGGTCAGGAACAGCACGTTGAGCGACTCTAACAGCCACTCGTTTTCCCGCAGTGCCGCAATCGCATCCGCCACCGTCGCGGTCGAAGAAACCGCCACAAACTCGGTATTCATCAGGCCGCCGGCGGTATCCTGGTCGAATTCCAACAGCTCTTCGATCTCTTCTTTCGGAGCCTGATCCATCTCCTCAAGAATTTCCAGCGAGGTGGCTTCTTCGAGTTCGGCGAGGACGTCCGCAGCCTCATCCGGCGACATTCCTTCGACAATCTCGGCGGCCTTTTCGGCTTCCAAAGATTCGAGAATACTCGCCTGAATGTCCGGATCGATCTCGCTCAGTGTCTCCGCCGCCATCTCGCTATCGATGTTTTCAAAGATCGATTCGCGGTTGTCAGGGCTCAACTCCTCCACGATCTCCGCGAGATCCGAGGGATGCATCTGTTCGAGCAGCCGGTTCGAGATGTTCAAACGCAAGCGCCGCTGCGGGTCGGGCTCGAGGATGTTGCAGAACTCCCAACGAATCGAATGCGGCGGGATGCGCACCTGCAACTTGCGGATCCAACGACGTGGCATCGCACCCTGCAGCACGCGGCGGAAGATACTGCGGATGCCGATATCGACTTCGAGAACCCAGAGGATCTCATGACCATCTTCTTGCCGAACTTCGAAGGTCACATCGTTGACGCGAACCACCTTACGGCCCTGCGCGTCGATGATCTGCTGGTCCAGCAGATCGCGCACGATGCGCAAAATGTATTCGTCGGAATGATAGGGCGTGAGCTTTTCGTCTTTGAGAAAGATACCGTCAATGGAAATGCGCGCAATCTGGTCGTGGCGGACATTCAACCAGGTGAATCCGCCGCCGCCAATCAGGAAACGGTCGATACGGACGGGATCAACCAGCGGGACAATCGCGGCATCTCTGACCACACCCATCCTGCGCCCCTTGAGGTCGTAGACCCCGAGGCCGATCAGTTCGGTCATGAACAGAATAGGGTCGGACATGTTGAGGAAGTGGACGGCCCATAGACAACAGGTGCTATAGCCACTATCCGACATCGAAGCGGGTTGGCGCAAGGCTTCGAGTGCCTGCGGTGGGCGCTGGACAAGGCAGCCTATTCGAGATCGAGCGCGAAGACGAGAGCCTTCCTGAACTATGCTGCGGAAGGGCGTCTAAGCAAGCGTCGCCAAGTGGACGGTCGACCGAGTCACGATGCTGGAAAGGAGGCTTTGCCAAGTATCTCGCAGCGGCTCTGGATTCATGAACCGAAATCATTGTTACAGGGGTCCGTTGACGAGACGAAAGCGAAGCGGCAGGCTCGGCGGGAGACTGCCCGCAACCTTAAGAGGCGAGCCCTGGGTTGCCGGTACCCAGGACCGTGCGGGATCAGTTTTCGGTTCCCTTTGCGACTTTGCGTTCTCTGTTGGTGCGTCGCTTTCTCGGAACGTCTCGGGCGGCCGGCCCGAAAACACCTATTGTTGTTGCGACATCACCACTCGAAGAACCTGGTTTATGCGTGTGGAATATCCGGCACCGAACTTCTGGATCCATGCGAACACATCGGCATCGAGCCGGACAGCGACTAGTTTCTTGGGCGCTCGCTTAAACTGTGAAAGCTGTTTTTCCGTTAGAGTTGGAATGTCGGAATAGTCGATCTGGGCATTGTCGCCGCTTGCCTGCTGCTTGGCTACCCTACCTGGCACAGTCCTCTGGCGCTTAGTCAGCGGTTTGCTCCAGATAGATTCGGCGCTCATGCTGATCGGCTTGGCGGGCAGAGATGATTCGGATTGCTTCTTCGCCATTTGGATTCCCCTCAAGGTATACGTGCACCACCAGCAACACAGCTTTGCGAACCTCGCCGATCGCCTGCCAGCGCTACTCGCCATCGATCACCCGATCTTTTCGAAGTACCAGATTTGGATCCGCAAAGACCCGCGCTGCCGCCTCGAAATCCACGCCCGCGTGCTTCTTCTGGTTTGAGCGGTTCTTGTCGGCGTCCCATTCGAAGCGCATGGCGTAATACATAACGTATAACACACTGCCGAGATCCAGAGTTAAGAATCTAGCGATAAGCTAAAAAGGTCCATGATTTTCGCCCTCATTGCTGCCGTCGCCCTCTATTTCGCCGCATCAGCCATGCTTGGAGGGCTACTTCTGGTCTTGTTCGTGATTACGAGTGTCGGGAATGGATGGCGCGCCACCGCAAGACCGCGCGCTCTGCCCGCTGGTACGGCGGCGCCCGTGGTTCCACTCTCCCGGACCCTGTGCGACTTTCTGCCTCGCAGGCTATTCGGCCTTAACCTCCGGATCGGCGACGATCCTAACGAAGATCGTCAATCTTCCGGTAACGGGACTCTTCCGGCGCGACGCTCGATCGACAAGGACAGAGGCGGTCCGAGCAATTCCATGCCGAAAGTCCGAGCGCGCTGCTGCTCCTCCGGACTGTCCCAGCGCGAGTACGCACCTTTTCGATCTTTAAATGCACGAAAGCTCTGTTCCATCTTTCCCGCCGGGCTGAAGGCAACCAGCAATCTGCCAGCACCTTCACCTTTGAACGCAAATGTATGCGGCGTCTGGCGCGGGATCAGGACGGAGTCGCCCGGGGCTAGCGACCAGAGGTCGCTTCCGACCTTCACTACGTACTCGCCATCGAGCACATAAAACCACTCATCCTCATTCAGGTGGAGATGTAATGCAGGGCCTCCCTTCCTCGTGTGCTTGTGCTCCATAACGAACAACCCGCCGTGAGTATCGGCCGCAGAGACGCGCTTCCCGGCCAGCCTGTCGTCAGGTGGTTGGGCCTGCGCCTGAAGTCCGAGTGGAATGGCTGCGATCGCTCCGACCAGAGCGTTGCGACGCGTGGATTCCAGGATGAGTTACCTGCTTTTTCGAATCAATCCGTTCTTACAGAATGGCAGCCTACATCATATCGCGCGAATCGCCTTCACGCGTGCTTTGAGCACGGAATGCGATACGCGTTAGCGGAATGCACCCGAGCATAGCTGACTTGTCCATGGTTTCCGGATGACGCGCAAATCCGGAAACCACGGCCTTCGCAGAATAGCGCCCGATCAACGGCGCAGCGGTTACCAATCGCTTTCTCATAGTCGATATCGATATCGAGAAGACACCCACGGCTCGGAATCCGGCACGAGACGATACACTGAATAGTCCAGCTATGCGATCAATTCTCCCATTGTTTCTGTTTGCTTACAGTGCCTGCGCGCAAGACTTGGTGGGCCTGTATCTCACTTGGCAATCCGACCCCACCTCGACGATGACCATCAACTGGGTGGACCTGCACACCAGCAGTTCGCTCGATGTTTTCTATCGCCCGGTGGCGTCGACGGTTGCGTGGAACAAGGCCACGGGCGTAAAGTTCACTATCGCGGATACGGTGATGCAAGGCCGTCGCGTGGAACTGAAAGGCCTGCAGCCGGACACGCACTATGAGTTCAACATCGGCAAGGCGATCGAGAAACCCGTGGAGGGCTGGCGGTTCCGCACGATGCCGCGCGACCTCAACCGCAGCATCCGGTTTGTATCGGGAGGCGATATGATGCACACGCGCTCGAAGGTGGACAAAGCCAATGCCAACGCCGCCTCGCTCGATCCGGATTTCGCACTCATCGTGGGCGACCTCGCTTATGCAAACGGCGTTTCTTCCACGCGGTGGGCCGATTGGCTGAAGAGCTGGATGGAGAACGCGGTGAGTCCCGATGGGCGAATCATCCCGCTGGTGATTGGCATCGGCAATCACGAGGTGAAAGGCGGCTACAACGGCAAGATCCCGCAGGATGCGCCGTTCTTCTATTCGCTGTTCGCGACTCCCGGCGGCAAGTCGTATTATGCGCTGGACTTCAGCAACTACCTTTCGATTCTGATTTTGGATACCGGACATACGGAGGCCGTTGCGGGTCCGCAGGCGCAGTGGTTGGAATCGGCGTTGGCGGCTCGTAAGGACAAGCAGTTTCTGTTTGTCGGCTATCACTATCCCGCCTATGGAACGACGAAAGCGCCGAAGGGCGGAACCCCGCTGGATGCGCCACGCGCCATTGAGATCCGCGACAAGTGGATGCCCAGTTGGGAACGCCACGGCGTGACTGCGGTGTTTGAGAACGATCACCACAACTACAAGCGGACACATCGTCTACGCGGCCACAAACGCGATGACGAGAACGGCATCCTGTACCTGGGTGACGGTGCATGGGGCGTGGAAACCCGCACGGTTCCGGACTTCGAAACGGGATGGTGGCTGGCCAAAGCCGCGGGGCGCAATCACGTGTGGGAAGTGCGTCTGCGTGCGAATGGAACGTCGACGGTGCGCGCCGTGGATATCGACGGGAAGGAATTCGATCGCGTCCAGATCACGACGCCACGGACGAAGCCTGTTTCACAATGATTTTCTCTCTTGACGACGCGCAGTCGATTCTCGCCGAACACTTTGGATTAGGGCGCTGCGAAGTCACCGCGCTGCCCAGCGAGCGCGATCAGAATTTCCGCGTGTCGTCTGGCTATGTGCTGAAGATCTCGAACATTGCCGAAAGCCGGGCGATGATCGAGGCGGAAAACGCAGCGTTGGCCCGCCTGCCCAGGCTGTGTCCGCAAGTGATGCAAGCGTTGAATGGCGAGCCAATCGTTGGTGTAAAAGGGCACTTGGTGAGGCTGGTCACGCTGCTTCCAGGCCAACCGATGGGCAATCGTAAGCACCATTCTTCGGCGCTGTTGCGCGAGGTAGGCGCTTCGTTGGCGCGCATCCAGCAAGGCCTCGCGGGATTCGATCATCCGGCTCTGCATCGCGACTTTCATTGGGACCTGGCGCATGCCTTGCGCGTGCTCGACGCGCATCCCGTGGCTCTGCAAGAGGTCTCGCTGCTGCGGCGCAACTATGAGGAGCACGCGCTGCCGTTGCTGCCTTCGCTGCGGAAAAGTGTGATCCACAACGATGGCAACGACTTCAATATCCTTGCCGATGGCGACGCCGTCACTGGATGGATCGACTTTGGCGACATGGTCTATTCGCCTACGATCAACGATCTGGCGATCGCCATGGCGTATGCATGTCTGGGCAAAGCGGATCCGGTTGGCGCGATGTTGGATGTGGTTCGCGGATACGCCGCGGTCATGCCGATTCCCGAAGCAGAACTTCCCGCGCTTTATAGCCTCGCCTGCCTGCGGCTCTGCGCAAGCACGAGTATGGCCGCCAAACAGCAAGCAGAGCGGCCGGACGATCCGTATCTTGGCATCAGCCAGGCACCGATTCGCGCTGCACTGCCGGTGCTCGCCGCGATGCATCCCCGGCTCGCGCACTATCTGATTCGCGAGGCTTGCGGCCTCGAGCCTGTGCCCGGGATGGTGGCGCAATGGCTACGAGAGCAGCCCGAGTTCGCACCGATTCTTGGCGCGAGTCAGAACAGCATCCCGGTGAACTTGGGCGTGGACAGTGCGCTCGTCAGTTCGGAGCCTGGGCAGAACAGGCCGGATGCCTTCTGGCGGCGCATCTCCGCGCGGATCCGCGCGGCCAAAGCAGATTTCGCTGTGGGCGGTTATGGCGAGTGCCGCTTGCTCTATACGAGCGCCGCGTTTGGATCCAGCGCAGCCGAATCGCGCACCGTGCATTTGGGCATTGACTGCAGCGCAGAGGCCGGAACATCCGTTCACGCGCCGCTCGCAGGCGTGGTACATGGATTCGAAGATGCGTCTGCCGACCTCGACTACGGCCCTGTGGTGGTGCTGCGGCACGATACCGAAGGCGGCATTTTCTATACTCTCTACGGCCATCTCGACCGCGATTGCCTGAAACGACTGAGCGTGGGGATGCCGATGGCAAGAGGCCAGCGCATCGGATCGATGGGCACGCCGGACGAAAACGGCGGCTGGTGGCCGCATGTCCATTTTCAGTTGATCATCGACATGCTGGATGTGCCTTGCAACTTCAATGGCGCGGCATTGCCGAGCCAGCGCAAAACATGGCTGAGCCTGTGTCCGGATCCGAATCTGATCTTGCGCCTGCCCGTGCCGCCCCGGACGCCGGATCGCTCGGCACTCAGCGCCTCACGCAAAGCAAGCATCGGCGGCAACTTGAGCATCTCGTATCGCAACGATCCTGTGCAGGCCGTCCGTGGATACATGCAGTATCTGTTCGACGCCAATGGACGCCGCTACCTCGATGCCTACAACAACGTGCCGCATGTCGGCCATTGTCATCCACGCGTCGTTGCCGCGGTGAGCGAGCAACTTGCGATCCTCAACACGAATACCCGCTATCTGCAGCATCAACTCACGGACTATGCGGAAGAGTTGACCGCGACGCTGCCCGCACCCCTGCGCGTCTGCTTCTTCACCGCATCGGGAAGCGAAGCCAATGAGCTCGCACTCCGCTTGGCACGTGCCCACACGGGCGCGAAAGACCTGCTGGTGATGGATGCCGCCTATCACGGCCACACCACGACGCTGATCGATATCGGTCCGTATAAGCACGATGGCCCTGGGGGCCAGGGTGCGCCGGGTTGGGTAGTGAAGACGCCGATTCCCGATGTGTTTCGCGGTGAGTTCCGCGGGGCGGATGCGGGCATGAAGTATGCGGCGCAGGTTGGCGACGCGATGCAAGGCCGGCGGATCTGCGGTTATATCGCCGAGACCTGCCCCAGCGTGGGCGGCCAGATGCTACTTCCCGACGGGTATCTGCCTGAGGTGTACAGGCTGGTACGCCGCGCCGGTGGCGTTTGCATCGCCGATGAAGTGCAGACAGGCTTCGGCCGCATCGGCACGCATTTCTGGGCTTTTGAGCAGCATGGCGTGGTTCCGGATATTGTTGTGCTGGGCAAGCCGATCGCGAACGGATATCCGATGGGAGCGGTCATCTGCTCGGCGGACATCGCGCGATCGTTCGACAACGGCATGGAATACTTCAGCACCTTTGGAGGCAGCACCGCGGCGGTTGTTGCCGCTCGCGAGACTTTGCAAGTAACGATCGATGAGGGCCTGCAAGCTCACGCGCTGGGGGTTGGCGCAGAGTTGCTCGCGGGCATGCGGGCATTGCAACATCCGCTCATCGGCGATGTGCGCGGATCCGGCTTGTTCGTCGGCGTGGAACTGGTGCGCGAACAGTTGAAGCCAGCCGCGCGCGAGGCCGACTATGTCGCTGTGAGGATGCGTGAAGAAGGGATCCTGCTCGGCACCGACGGGCCGTTCCACAATGTCGTGAAGCTTCGCGGGCCGATGCCTTTCTCTTCTGAGAATGTCCGGCATTTGGTGCAAGTGTTTGGGCGGATTCTCGAAGAGCTGAGTTAGACTAAGCCCTTTGCGCTTCCAAGGCCTGAGCGTAGGTCAGCCGGATCACATCCTCGCCAATCCGATCATTAGCAATCAGGCGGAGCTGCGGCCGGGGTCCGGCGAAATATGGCTTGCCGTGACCAGGCACGACAGGGTGCAGATAGATTCGATACTCATCGATCAAGCCAAGTTCGGTGAGGCTTTGCGCCAAGTCCGGTCCGGCAACTTCGATCTCACCGACGCGCTCGGCCTTCAAGTCGCGGATCGCGCCCTCAAGATCACCCTCAACAAGCGTGGCGTTGGGTCCGACCGACTTCAACGAGCGCGAGACGACCCATTTCGGCTGCTTCCGCCACGCCGCAGCGAACGCGTGTTCTTCTGCACCCCATTCAGGATGATCGTCGTCCCAGTAACGCATGATTTCGTACATTTTGCGACCGGCCTTGAGCCTCCTCAATGAAGTGGCGGAAGAGCGTGGGGCTTGGGACAAACGTCATATGGTCCACGTAGCCGTCCAGGGACTGATTCATTCCGAACACGAGCTTAGCCATACCCACTTCCTTTCCTGACGCGGCGCATCCGCGCGGTTGTGATTATGCAATCGATTGTCAGATGAATCGACCGATCTTATCGCAATTGCTTTTTTGGAGTGCGCCTGGACACCGCACGCGCGGGCTTACCGATCAATCTGACTCTTCGAGACCGTACTAGTCCGAATAGAGGCTCTGCCGCGCCTTCGGACCGCCACCAGCTTCTAAGCGCCGCCCCTGTTCTACGAATCGTCTGGCCCCATCGCAGGTCGTCGCCATTGGTCGCGCCCTCAACTCCTGGTCGCTTTGAGGATGCGCGAAGAAGGATCCTGCTCGGCACCGACGGGCCGCTCCATCGTGAAGCTTCGCGGTCCGATGCCTTTCTCTTCTGAGAAATCGCGGACAACGGAGGCCACCGTGATAGTTCCTGACCGATTGGAGAGCCCCTTCGGCCCTGCCCGATTCTGAGAATATCCGCCATTCGGTGGAGGTGTTTTGACGGATTCTCGAAGAGCTGAATCAGACGAAGGGCTTTGCCATTCTTGCGCGACCAAGCCTCTCAACCCAGCACGCCCTCTTCCGTAAGAATGGATTTGGTGCATCGAAGCTGGAGGCCATACAGCGATTCCATTACGGAACGTCACAGCGTACCAGTCTGCTACCGACGTTGCTGTTTTTTCGGGTGGAATACGCCTACTGACGGAGTTAGTTCCTTCACTTCTTCGGTTTGGAGCGTTCCCCGTCAAGTTGATCGTGCCTGCTCAACTTCCGAGTGGCGTGTGACTCGCCTTCACTCGGTCTGTCCGGGAGCGATGTACTCACGGGCCGCCTTGAGTCCGAGTTCCGCTTTCGAAAGCAGCGGCGTAATACAGGGCCTGATGCCGCCTATGGCTGTGCCTTGCGGGCAATGAACCGCAGAATCTGCTTGACGCCTCGTCCCTTGCCCCAATCAGGGTCGTCTGTGAGCACGTCAGCCAGCAAGATTGTGAAGCCGGCAAACGAAGTCTTCATGAGGTCGACGCTTAGCCCGTTCGGCGGACCGAATCCTTCAATCACGACGAGGCCACCCACTTTCAGGGCACGTTTCATTCGCCCGAACGTGTCAGTCCGTGACTTGAGATGCCAGTCCTGCATGTAGATCGACGACAACAAGTCCCAGCGGTTCTGACCGAGGTCGAACTCGTCCAGATCTGCTACCAGAAACTCGGCCTTGAGCCAACTTTCCAAGACACCACAGCCGGACGACGTCAAATTGGTCCAGGCATTAATCGCCGACCCTCGACTGGATCGGCTAGGGTGGCGAGACCTGGAAGCCGTGGTTAAGGCAGCCAATCAGTTCACCAAGACGCCGTTAGTGACGTGGCAGGAATTCCGCGACACGTCCTTCGTGACCGTGGATTTCTTATACGCGAACCTCGAAGAGTCCAAGCGTAACTATCCCGAGCAAACCAATGCCATCGTGGAGCGGCTGCAGCAGTGGTGCCAGCGCCTGCGGTCCGTTTTCCCTACCCGCTGAAGCTTTGTCGCGCCACGGACGGTGCGTAGCTCTGCCGCGTCCCTAGTCGCGCAGGGGCCAGCGAAATGGAATCCGGAGGGAGGTCGTACTATTTGGGCCTTTGATCAAGCGCCATAACCTACCTTTATCCCATCTTTTGGAACCCGGACGGATGCCCTTGGTTTCCCGAGGGTCGAATCGGACGAGCCGGTACCGACCTATCTGCACCACCCTGGTGCCTTGCTATTCTTGCGGCATGGGAACAAGGCGAACAAGCACCGGTTGCAGCAAGGTCCGTTCGACAGAGCGTGACGATCCCGGCGGCGCTGGCGACCGAGGTTCAGCGTGTCGCAAAAGAGCGTCATGTCACAGCCAGCCGGGCCTTAGTTGTGTTGGCAGAACGCGGCGTCCGCGCTGAGGCCGAAGCGAAGGTACAACTCAAGGCATCCTATCGCCGCTTTCTCGCGGAGAAGGAACCCGCGCTCAAGAATGAGGCTGGCCTCGAGCTGATACGGTCCATCTTTGGGACGGATTCCATTGCCGAAGATCCAGTTCGCTGATCTTCCCCGCGCGGTGTGGCATCACATTCTGGAGCGCGTTGACGAGCGCCGCATCTCGGTGAATGACCTGCAGCGGCTTCAAGCTTGAGTGCGCACCGGGCCTGTGGCACCAGACGGCGATTGGTACAAAGACTTCGGTTCGTTCATCCTTGAAAAGGGTATGAAACCGTTCGGAGAACCAGTCGATTGACTGCAGTTCCTTGTACCGCGAATCGTGCCGAACCGCTCGGAAGGTGTTCGCGTAGGAACCGGCACCCGGCACCGCACTGAATCAAAAGAACCACTGCGCTCCTAGAGCCCCAGGACCCAGCGCAGGCCCTCTTCGGCAATCTCCGCGGGAACGGTGTGCGGACCCTGGAACTCACGGTAGCTCACCTCGTGCCCGTCGCGTTTCAGTCGCGGAACCAGTTGGCGGCTGCAGGAATGGATGGGCAGGATTTCATCGTCGATTCCATGGGAAACGAAGATGCGCGACTTCGTTTTCGGTGGCGTGCCTCCGGCAATGAAACCCGGAGAGAAGGCCGCGACCGCCGACAACAGTCCGGCATTGCGAATCCCAAGACCGAGCGCGTAAGAGGCGCCATCCGAAAAGCCTGCAACGACCGTGCGTTCAACGTTCCGCTCGGCGTAGACCTTTCGCAGGGACGCATCGATTATCTGCACGTCAGCACCAAAGCCATCGCGAATCGCATCCCAGGTGCGGTCCGCTGAGGCGGGGGATAGTAGCAGGAAGCCCAGCTTTTCCGACAATGCACCGAGCCGTTTCGGACCCTGTTCTTCTGAACCGCCCGCACCGTGCAGATACACCACCAAGTTTTTCGATGAGATTTTCGGAACGTAGAGCAGCGCATCCCGCTTGACGCGTAGCCCGAGTGGATGTGTCCCTGCACCAGCAGGCTTCCCAGAGACGGCACCGGGGCGCGCGCTAAGCGTGCCGGCGCTTGGACCGGCAGCAGCGCAGGGGGTCATCAGCGAGGCAACGGATGCCAGGCAGAATTGTCTTCGACCGAAAACAGGGATTCGCAAACGGCGATGATACCAGTTAGCTCTTCAACGAAACCCAACGGACCACTTCGCTCACCAGCAACTTGCCATCCCACGGGGATTCGAAGCCGTTCATGAGCCCGGGGCGGATGCAGCGCGCGACGCCTCGCAGGGTGGCCTCGTCGGCGAACTCTTCCGCGTCGGACTGCTCTCCGAACGCAATGCCAACGCTTTGCAC
>Ga0163147_10004505_pt1 | contig 17720 bp, 22 predicted proteins | sample OliLakLV19MP6G1_FD_148597 | JGI IMG/M metagenome (GOLD analysis project Ga0163147, IMG submission 148597) | Freshwater microbial mat bacterial communities from Lake Vanda, McMurdo Dry Valleys, Antarctica- Oligotrophic Lake LV.19.MP6.G1 | ecosystem: Environmental > Aquatic > Freshwater > Lake >...
ACTGAAAAGGAATAAAGTACCTAAATAAAAATGAATCCACAAACCTCGAACAACCCAGAAAAAACCCCCGACTTTGATTTCATATTAAAGCAGCCCGGTACAGCCGCCGCCCAAAGGCCCAAGAACAAGAAAGTCATCATACTGATTGTCCTGGTTGTGCTAATGATTATTGTGGTAGTCGGTGGCACCCTGTTCTCCTCATTGAATGATGTCGAGCAAGAGGCAAATAACTCAGTCTCGCAAGGCCAAGTCGCAAATTACGAAGAAATAACCAAACAGTTCATCGGCTATCTGCAATCGGGAGACTATGCGAAAGCCTTTGCTTTAATCGAACCAGACGGCGAGCTGACAGTACAACAATTTGAAAAGAACAAGCCAACTTGGGATGCTATTGCTCTCTCAAAATGTACCCTGAAATCAAACTCAGAGAATCTCGATCAAGAGATTCAGACAATAACCTTTAGGTATAATTGTCCTTATGGTGATCAAGGTCTTACGGCAGAATTAGGTTTTGTCTTTATTCCTACCAACCAGTCACAGATTAAAGAATATGGCATTCTTATTAATGCTGGCACGAGTGCCGATACCCCAGCACAGCAGCAAGCAACACAACCGACAGGACAGATACCAGATGGCGGACTTTAGGATGACTCGAGCTAGATACTTAATTACGGCGGTGCTTAGCCTAGCGGTTATATTCGGCACATATTTAGTGGCCAAGCCAGCAGAAGCAGCCCCTTTTATTACGTGTTCAGAGGGAGTCGCCCCCAATGCACTACCGTTTAACACAGATAATTACGTTCTGTATACCTGCGGGTCGGGTGGCGGCACGATTGATGTGCAGGTTGTAGACCCTGGCGGCGGTTATGACGCCAATGTAACTTGTGCAGGCGGGCAGAACCGCAGTACGACCTTTATAAACGGGCTTGGCGGTGGCCCAACGGCGCAAGTTTACTGCGTACCAGCCGGCACGACAGGTAACCCAGCCGCATATTTTGCAGCCAGAGTTTATCCCCAGAGCTTTGACGCCGTGCTGTCTCAAGGATCGAGCGCTGGTACCGACCCGACAGTACCGGGGGGCGAAGACACCACGCTAGAAGGCGCCCTGACAGCGCAACGCACAGATGTGATCAGCTGTGATGCTGATGCTGGGGACGGCTGCGTCAATAACAATCCGATTATAGCCTTGGCAAAATGGGCCATCAACATTCTCAGCGCTGTTGTTGGAGTTGTAGTCGTGGCGGTGATTGTGTTTGCCGGTATCGAGTACAGCAGCTCGGGCGGTGACCCGGGGCGCACGGCAGCTGCCAAGGGACGCATAATTAATGCTATCATTGCCCTAGTGGCTTATATGTTTCTATACATTATACTGCAGTGGCTTATCCCAGGAGGGCTATTCTCGGCATGAACCCAATTACACTACTACAAAACTTCGCAGCCAGTTGTGATGTTGCACAGTCGGTGTACGGCATACCGACTTGGTATAAGTACTTACCTGGCGAGACTGATCCGGCAGACGGAGCCACCTGTAGACTGGTACTGGATTTCAATGTCGGTACCGCCACCTCCTTCGTGGCTATTGGTATCGCGGTTATAGAAATAATGCTGTTTGTGGCCGGAATTGTGGCTGTGGCCTTCATTATTTATGGTGGATTTAGGTACCTGATCAGCCAGGGTAATCCCGACCAGACCAAGGTAGCCAAAGATTCTATCCTAAACGCCCTGATTGGTCTAGCGATCACTATTATCGCCACCACGTTCGTCAGATTCCTAGCCTCGAGGTTAAGCTGACATGATAGACAAAATATACAGCACCATTTTTCGATTGGCCCAGGTCACCAATGATGGGATAGATCTGCCCAATCAAGTTGAGCCGACAGCCGACGGGGGCTTCTTGACTACTCAGTTCCAGAGTGTCCTGCAGGTAGTTTTCGGTATTATGGGGGCGGTAGCGGTCCTAATCATTACTATTGCTGCTTTCCAATATGTAATCTCGGCCGGTGACCCCCAAAAGGTGTCCAAAGCCAAGGACGCCATCCTATATGCACTTATAGGGCTGGTTGTAGCCATTCTGTCGTTCGCCATAGTCAGTTTTGTAATTGACGGAGTATTTTCATGAAAACTTTCAGTCGCATTCTAGTCTCGGCATTATTCATCGCGCTAGCCACAGTTGTAATCACGGCCAGCTCGGCGACTGTTTGGGCAGCGGAAGACCCTCTGGATGCCGCTTGCGACGCTGGTAGCGCCAAACGCACATCATCAGTGTGTAAAGACACTGGCGAAGACCCCTTGGTCGGGGCAACGGGTGTTATTACACGAGCTACCCAGCTGCTGGCTATCGCTGTTGGGGTGGTGGCTGTGATTATGATTATCGTCGGTGGTTTTCGATATGTCGTTTCTGGTGGAAATGCCGAGAGTATTAACAGCGCCAAGAACACAATTTTGTATGCTATCATCGGCTTGGTCGTGGCACTTGTGGCCCAAGCACTCGTGCTTTTTGTATTAAAGAGGCTATAATAAAAGGAAGATTATGATTAAAAGATTTTTCGCCATCGTTTTATCACTACTAGCTATCGCAAGTGTTGGTGGTGCTGTGGTGGCCGTGCCGGTCTATGCCGCCACTAAGGACGACGTTTGTGCTGGCGTGTCATTAACTGGCGGCAGTTGCGATGAACCAGCCTCGGGTGAGCCAACAGTTCAGGACACTATCGAGACAGCCATCAATATACTAAGCTTTGTTGTCGGTATCGCCGCCGTAATTATGATTATCATTGGTGGCTTCAGATATATAACCTCTGGCGGTGAGTCCAGTAGTGTCAGTGGTGCCAAAGATACCATACTATATGCCGTTATCGGCCTAGTTATTGTAGCTATGGCCCAGGCCATCGTTAGGTTTGTGTTGGTACGAACCCCTTAGTTCAAAAGTGATTAGTTCTTGCTGTGCAACTAGCAATATGGTAGATTTAGGATAAGCAAAATGAAAGGAACAAAAGAATAAAATGAAAAAATTACTCCAGAAATTCACCATGAGCATGAGTGCTGCGGCCCTGATGTTGATGCCAGTGGCGTTGGTGGCGGCTCCAGCTTATGCTCAGCCGAACATTGATGAAGGACTTTGTGAGGGCGCCAACCTACAGGTTGGTGCAACAGACTGTAACGTCGACGATCCTCAAGGACAAGTTAACAACATCATTACTACAGTTATCAACATCTTTTCGCTAGTCGTGGGTGTGGTATCAGTAATCATGATTATTGTCGGCGGATTGAAATATATCACTTCTGGTGGTGACTCCGGCAATGTGACTGGTGCCAAAAACACCATTCTCTACGCCATAGTCGGCCTAGTGGTTGTAGCCCTAGCCCAAGTGGTTGTGCGATTCGTACTCACCCGGGTTACTGAAGCCTAGAAAACAAGTTCGGTAAGTAAAACACCCCCGGGTTTCCCCGAGGGTGTTTCTTCTGTCTCCACTGTTTGTTTTACTAGAGAACCTGAATCTTCTTGACTGTATCTTGCTTGACCTTGGTAAAACTAATGGTCAGGACGCCGTCTTTCAGTTCTGCCATGATGCCTTCTTCCTTGACTGGAATCGGCAGGGCAATACTCCTGGAAAATTCGCCCCAGTAACATTCCTGGACAAAGTAGTTAACCACGTTGTCGTCGTTGCCAGCCGATAGAGTACCTTTGATACTCAAGGTGTTGTCAGAGATGTTTACGTCGAGGTCAGCCTTGTTAACACCGGCGGTGCGGGCCTTAACAACTAACTTCTCTTTTGTCTCGTAGACATCGACGGCCAGTTGTCCTGGCACGGCTTCGTCTTCATCCCACTCATCGCCAACGGCTTGGGGGTCGACAGCTACTACTGCCGTTCCACCATTAGCTTCTTGCACGACATCTTCGTCACTAAGAAATGCAGCAGTTAGTTCGTCCTCAATTAATAAATCGTCGTTATCGCGGCCTTTTCGAGCCATAGTGTTTACCCTCCACTGTAGTAATTAATACGCTTACTTTTTGTGTTAGTGCAAGTATATCCTACACTATCACGGCCACGCAACAGCAGACGTACACTATTTACAACACACTATTTACAACGCTCCGAAACGGCCTCTGTTTCATATTCATTTAATCTTTTCTAGGTAAGTTATAGCTATGCGCCTGCGCGAAGCTGTTTTTGATCTCATAGCCCCTTACGACTGTCTGATGTGCTCGACGGAGGGCACCTTGGTCTGCGCTTGGTGTTGGCCGGAGCTGTTCGATTTGGCGGTCGAGCAATGCTTTTCCTGCCATGATGACAGCCCCCGGGCGGCTGTATGCCCACGCTGTCGTCCGTTAGTCCCCCTAGACCATGTCTGGGTGGTGTCACCGTACCGCGGCGGCGCCCGCGAACTAGTGCGACGAATGAAAATTGATGCCCAGCGCCAAGCCTGCCAGCTAATCGCCCGGGCCATGCACGAATCGGCGCCAGTCATGCCCCGGAACACGGTAATAACTTCGGTGCCAACGGCCGCGACTCGCATCCGCGAGCGCGGCTTCGACCACGGCCGTCTAATCGCCGAAGAGTTTGCTCGCCTATGCAGCCTGCCGTACCGCCAATTCCTAATTCGCCACGGCCGGACTAAACAGGCTGGCGCCTCTAGGGTTGTGCGGGCTGAACAAATCGAGGGTGTTTATCGGCCAAAATCGATAATATCCTTTAGTGATTCTCAACTACTGGTCATTGACGATGTCACCACCACTGGCGCTACCTTAATCGAAGTTGCCCGAACCCTGAGAAAAGCCGGGGCAAACAGGGTCGATGCCCTTATTTTTGCTCAGACAGTTAAGTAGACGCAAATTCTGGAAGATCTGCACGATATACAAATCGCAAAGGAACGTCAGAATGAACCTGTGACGGACTTTGACACTTTCGTGAAAGAGCTTAAAGCCGATGGTCTTCTATAAACTGGTCATTGCCCGCTCGGCACAGAAAGACATCAAAAAGCTTCCACGGCCTACTCGTACCCGAGTGATAAAAAACATACATCAGCTTCGCTTACAACCGAGACCACAAAGTAGTGAAAAGCTCAAGGGGTTGAAAGCAAGTTACCGCCTGCGCCTTGGCGACTATCGCATTATTTATCGAATCCAGAACGGTACGCTAGTTATTATCATTGTTGATGTTGGTCATCATCGTGACATTTATAAGAATCTCTAACCAAGATTGTGGCGGAACACACGGGTCGCGAACCATACCGTTGTCTCACTTGCTGTCACTTAATAGATAAGAACGAGACAAATGAGACACAGGATGCCTATATGTGCCGTGTCTCATTATTTAGTAGCCTATGTCTATTGTTCTGGGCTAAATATTTGCTGTGCAACTTCAATTTGGCTGATATCTTTAGCCTGTTCTTCAGGAATGAGCTGGTCGAAGGGCACATCTAGTTCGCCGCCTTTTGCCCACTCATTACGAGATAACCAAGCATCGTGAACAATTCCACCAGCTTCTACACGAGTAGCTTCGTCGGAAAGATCTATTACACCATCTCCGTCAACCATAATACCAACGACTACTTCTGCTACTTCACTGAGTTGCTGTACGCGTGTTGCGCCGATAATTCCTATATGAACAGCACTATTGCGGTCTTCAATCTCGAGAAGCATTACAGCGGGACCTTTGTATGGTTCGTATGTCGGCGCTATCTCATCACCACCAAGAACCATGGTAGATATTCTCGCAAGTTCCAAGTGGTAAGCTATTTCGGCTTGTGCTTCTCCGGCCCGAATCGTCGCCCCAAGCTTAGGTTGAGCATAGAGAGCTCGATTATCACTCGATGCGTCGAGTGAGGCTGCGACGAAACATTGATAATGGGCATCTTGGAACATCCTAAGCTCCTCTTCATTATCTCCAACCAGCCTCACCGAGGGATCAACAGGAAGCCAAGTGCCATCTGACATTTGTAGCTCCACCCACACATGATCATTGGGAGGCTCCCCGACATCGACACTCTTAAACAATGGCTCATCTGTGTCTGTTCTTTGAATATTTTGGATAGTACCGTATCTACTATTTGAGAGAACCCCTCTAAGACCGGCTTGCTGAGCTAACCACAAATAACCAACACTAAGTTCTCTGCAGACCCCAAACCCTGCTTCAAATACATCACTTAAAGGTACATTGTCGGCAGTAGCGCTAACACCACTATTCACGCTAATCCACTGGGCTCTTTCAGGATCGGTTTCTGATAAAGCTTCTATCTCATCTGAGTGTGCATAGTTTAATTCTGATCGTAGTAGTTCAAGTAGTGGCCTTGCTCTTTCGTGCTCTGGCAGTTCCTTCAAGAGCTGTGCGCGATCAGCAAGTGCAGCCATTTTTTCAGAATCTGTTGCTAACAAGACATCACCATAAAGATAAGATTCTCCTTCGACAAGTTCTCGTGGTCGTTTCTCGACTAGTACGAGCACTTCATCTGAAACAGGATGCTGAATATCTAGTTCTAAATGCTCAAAGCTCACAGTTGCACTAGATCCATCAGGATTTATTTCAATCTTGTCATTCTGAGAAGTATTTCCGCTACGCAATGTGGGGTCAGCTTCATCAAGTGGAAGTGTGGTAGATTCCATCTACGTATAATAGCATAAGTATTACTATAATGCAATGGCGGAGAGGGAGGGATTCGAACCCTCGAGACCGGTAAAGGGCCTACTGCTTTTCGAGAGCAGCCAGTTCAACCACTCCTGCACCTCTCCAACTACCGCCTAGTGTAACACTAGTCAGCCGCGGAAATCTATGCTAGTATGACCTCTGTTGAATACGTACCCGTAGCTCAGCTGGATAGAGCGTTGGCTTGCGGAGCCAAAGGTCGTGAGTTCGAATCTCGCCGGGTACACCAAACAAAGAGTCGACCATAGGTCGGCTTTTTGTTTGGTCGCCAGCGACTTGCGAACTCACGACTCGGCAGCTTTAGCTGACGAGAGGTCGTGAGTTCGTTCAGCGAGACCACGCACAGAAGTTTACTTCGAGCATGGTCGCAGCTGGGCGTCTATCTCGCCGGGTACACCACGACAGGCTAATTAGAAACGGATGCGGTGCATCAATTTATCAATCGTATCTTGTTGGCGCGTTTCTTGGGGCAATAGGCCGCCAAAAGCCGCCATAATGGCTTGCTCGTCGTCGGGCGCATAATACAGCGATATTGAAGGCATAAAGCGTTTCATGGGGATCAGTGTAATTGAGTGAAATGCTCCTTCCTCAATGATGGCGAATGATCGAAACAGGTTGATTGGATAGACTTTTTGCCCAATTGTAATGCCGTGATTATCAAGTTGGTATTGTAGTACATTAGGCTTGCGAGCAGCAAAGAATCCAAAAGCCACTGCCAATACGCCCAGGATAATAATAGAGATAAAATCACGAGTTATGAAGAAGATTAGTCCAATACCACCTACGGCAATTAAAGCGAACCAGACGAACCAAAGCTTTGATTTATCGTGTTCGACGTACTCTGAGGCCGTCCAAGATACGGCTTTGACAGATGTTGGCTTTGAGGGCTTGGGACTTCCCTGCCCGGCCCCCGTAAATTGCCATCCGGCTGCTTTATCTCCCTCTTGCATAAGCATATTGTACCACCGATTGCCATCCGGCCGGAAATGGGCTGTAAATCCCTTCCCTCCTCTGTTATAATGCCGGGGACGCGGAGAGGTACCCAAGTGGCTTAAGGGGACGGTTTGCTAAATCGTTAGTGGGGCGCAAGCTCCAGCGAGGGTTCGAATCCCTCTCTCTCCGCCAGAATTTCCACACCTGGAGGGGTGTCCGAGTGGTTGAAGGAACTGGTCTTGAAAACCAGCAGGCCTAGCAATAGGTCTCGTGGGTTCGAATCCCACCCCCTCCGCCAGAGATATAGTTCTAAAGAGACCCGTCCACCTAAATACCTAACGGTGGTGAGACGGGTCTTTTAATTTAGCTTAAAATGTTACAGAACACCCATTCCCGTGTACTAGGGCGATGGGATTCTAACTGACTTACTTAATCTTTTTAGACCTTCGTTTTCGCTCAATATATACCTTTTTGTCTTTGAGAAGGATTTCTCCTCTAGCGTAGCGCAGAATCTCTCGTTTTTCTTCTTTGGTACCGTGCTCGAGGACGTACTTAGCGTAGGCCTTGAGATCAATGGCTGGTTTGGTCACTTCAGTCTGACCATTACCTATTACATCATTGAATTTATGATAGCGTTCTAGCTCATCTTTGAACTGCTCTTGGGCACCGATCTCATCCAGCTCGAGCTTATCAATAAGGCCTAGAAGCTCGTCCATTAGGTCAACTTCACGTATATATGGCTCGATACAGTCTAGGTCATTGGCTCGTCCGCAGTGGTAGTAGATATATCGTCTAATCTCACCGGTTGTTTTGATCCTTTTGACATGTTCTTCAGCAGTTACGCCTGTTTTACAGGCTCCACACTTGAGTATTCTAGTAAAGCCGAACTCTTTACTACCATATGGCGCCTTAGGGGCTACAGCTAGCTGAATCTGCACTTGGTCGAACAATACCTTGGATATGAGTGGCTTATGTTTGCCTTTATGCATTGTGGGTTTGGTCTTTGGGTACTTAAACTCACCGTAGAAGAATGGATTCTGTCATGTTCGGTAGATATGGCTTAAACCAAGTCGGTTGCCATGTTTCGACTCAAAGTCTATTTCATCCAGCCATCTTTTTATGTCTCGTCCTGTGTAGGCTTGCTTGGCGACCTTCTCAAACATTTCAATAATGACGGGTGACCTATCTGGATCTACCACTATCTTTTCTTCACCCATCCCATTATTCAGATATCCCACTGGCGCTACACCCGGACGCCAGCCGTTGGCGGCTTTGTTGTGTAACCCGCGTATAACGTTAACACCTCTGTTGTCGTTTTCTAGTTTGGCTTGGGAGCCGAGGATCATCAGCAGGAACTTCTCGTTCGGTGAATTTCTGAAAGTCTGCCCATGAGTTCTTATTTCGATCAGCTTTCCTTGATCCATTAAGTCCACAAGAATACCCAGATCCCCAGCATTTCTGCTCAGACGATCTGGAGCCCACGTCACTATTCCATTGAAGTAGCCGAGTTGAATGTCTTTGATCAGCCGGTTATATATTGGTCGAGTGCCAGATTCTTTCGACGAATGGCTTTCTTTGCGTATTTCCGTTATTTTTATCCCCCAATGGTCGGCTAATAGTTCCATTTCCTTGATTTGTTGTTCGATTGAAAGTGCTTGGCGTTCGTCTTGTTCGCTCGATTTTCGTGCATATAGGCACCAGCGAATGGGTGCTATTTTTGATGCTTGTTGTGTCTGTTGAAGTACTGATGGTTGCATAGTACAAAGGTATCGCAACGGTATGGTAAGTCTAGCTGGGAACCAAGTATCTATAAGGTCATTTGAGGTCACACAATAAGTCAATTATTGCCATTCTGACGTACAAACTTAGTTCATTCTGTCTGAAGTAATATGCATTCTTTGTGCCATCAACGTCAAAGTCAATTTCGTCAATCCTAGGCAATGGGTTCATAATAATACAAGCCTTGCTCAGCCTGCTTACGTCCTCGAGTGTAATTGCGTACTTCTTGACTGTCTGCTGCGAGAAAGTACCAGAAGGAGTAGTTGGGGCAAAGCCGGCGCTATATAGAATATCTTCTTTGCCAAGATCTTGTTTCCTAATAGCTGGTATATCGCGAGAATTTTTAATAACTAATTTGTCCGGTGCAATCTGTTGTAATGTCGTATTTGGAAAAAAATCTAATAGTTTTAGTAGAGAATGAACCGACCTAGAATACTTAATGTTACCAATTAAAGTAATTGTTAAGTTATCCAACCTGCCAAACCTGTGCCGTATAGAATATGCATCAATTAATGCCTGGGTTGGATGTTCGTCATCACCGTTTCCACAATTGATTATCGGTTTCTTTGTGTATGGAAGCACTTTTTTGAAGATATTTTCATCTGAATGACGAATAAAAAAAGCATCAAAATATGCATCTAAAGTACGAATTGTATCTTCGATACTTTCTGACCACGAATCTACCTGAAAATTGGACGGTCTAGACTTACTTGGCTTGGTTTTTGAGATAAATATTGGCCTCAAACCAAGTTTCCATGAGGAAACTTCAAAACCGACACGTGTTCTTATGGACTCGTCGAAAAATAGTAATCCAACGCACTTATTTTTATATTTAAATATAGGTTTGTTCTTAAGAAAATAATCTGCTCTATCGAAAATTTCGAACACCTGGTCCAAGTTAAGATCTGTAATTTTTATCAGATTCATCTTAAATTTTCGTACCGACTGTCTTAGTTCGTAAGGATTGGCTGTTAATTCTTCGATACAAACTTTTAAGCCATTTTTTGCTAATCCTAGGATAATCTTGCACCAATTCATCATAGCTTATTTTTTTTCCGTTTATAAGATAAAGAAGTGGATCTATTTTGTGTAATGGAACCCCCAGGACTTCACTATTGATCAAATCTTTACAACCCGAGGGCTTGTCTTTTAGCTCGGGGATCCCAAAGAAATCTGCCAAATCATGAATTTCTGATCGATATATATTTTTTAGTAGTGAAATGTTGCCCCTTGTTGAACCCTCATGGAGATGCAGAACACGCTCACTTTTATCGGTAGTATCTATTACTAGCGCATTAGTGTTTTCAGCATATTGAAAGATAATACTAACAGCTAATCGAGAACGTAGGTGCGTTTTCGCAATTATATTATTTTTGTGCGAAAGTAATAAGTGAGCCCTATAGATTTCTTCAGCATCAATAATTATTAGAGGCATGTTTAACTTAGTTGAAATTTTCTTGACAAAGGACATATCTTCGTCAGAGTTATCAAATCTAATGTAAATAGCAGTAGAGTTTCCTGGAAGCGCTTTTTTTAAAAGGTGCATGGCTATTGTTGAATCTAACCCGCCCGAACACCCTACAACTATGTTATCGTATTCGAGTTTCTTTCTTTTGTTTAGAGCAACCTTTAAAAACTTAACCAGTTTATTTATGTAATCTTCATTGACTTTTCGTTTAAAATCTAAATCAAATTCCGGTAAATCTGTTGTGCCATCTAAAAAAAATGGCACCCAATCTTTATGCATCATAAGTATTATTCTAAATCAATTGATATAACAATTCCTATTAATGAACCCATAGTAACGCCCTTTTTATATTAAAAGATGCATCAATATAAACTAAATAATATGTTGAAAACCTGACAGTAAATTTTTTTAATTACATACATCTAGTGTACTATAATTTTAAGCGAAGTGGTTAACAATATTCGCCTTACTTTAATGGAAAATTTGGAAGTAAATTTTGAGGACGAAAGAAAGTACTAAGGGATTAGAGGCGGATGCAACTTCACAAGATTATGTGGAGTTAGGTAGAGCCGTTATTGATTTAATTCAATCTAGAAGAAGTGTTCGAGAAGGCTTCAAACAACAGCAAATTCCACCTGAAGTAGTAGATGATATTATTCATAGTGGATTAACTGCACCGTCATCGAAGAACGCACAACCCTGGAGGATTCACGTTGTAAGTGGGCGAGATTCTTTAGATAAAATTGCAAATCTAGTTCAAGCAAACAAACAGGCAGATAGCTTTGTCCCCATAGATCCAGAAACAGGTGTACCGCGCGAGTGGTCTTCAACTGTAGCTGAGTCTGCACAAATATTGCGTGAAATTAGCTTAGGGTTATTCATAGAAAATCAAGCTCCTTTCAGTGGCGGGCGCTCAACAGTGATTGCTGCGGGAGAAGATTTTAGGCCAAGTGCTGTAGAGGGATATGGCTTCGAGATCATGGGAATGGGCGCAATGGTCGAGAATATGTGGTTAACGGCAAGAGCGCACAGACTTGAAGGTGTATTCATGGGTGATGTTCTAGTATCTGACGATGAAATTAACAATATCTTAGGCATAGAGGGTGATCTCGTTGGAGTGTTAGCCTTGGGTTATACAGACCAGGAACCCCACCCAAAGATTTTGAAGTCTGGAGCAGTTATATTTCATGACTAATTTTAAAAAAGGCAGTAAAAATGTCTGCTGAGAATCAACCAGGATCTGAATTAGACCAATTAGAACCATTGCAAAGTATAAAAGTCCAGTTAATTACTGAAGGCTTAGGTATAGACGAGCAATTATTGGCGGATCTGGAAAAAGAGGGCGAAGCTCCTTTAACACTTGCTGACTATGCATCTACTTCAGGCATAACTCTGCGTTTAGGAGATGATGTATGGGTTAATGCACCGATAAAAAAGTATAATCCAAATTTTGTAGATAATCCTTCTAATGTATTGAGGCTTGATGAAGATAGAATTTTTGTTGTGAACGAAGAAGCGTCTTATGCTGCCGAACTATTACCCGTCCCCCACTATCACGATCAGGCACTGCAGGATGGTAGCCCTGTCACTTGGATTGCTGTAACTCATTCAGACAGAGTACGACTATCACCGATAAAAGGCTGTGCTCTTGAATGTGACTTCTGTGATATTCCTTTTGAAGATGTTTTAGAAGGTCAAAAATATCATGGTAGAAAAAAAATTGACAACATACTTGAAGCTGCGGGAGTCGCAATTGCAGACACAGTCTTACCGGCACAACACATTCTTATATCGGGGGGAACGCCCAGGAGTATAGATTATGGCTATGAGAACGAGGTCTACGAACGCGTAATCGAGGAAAACCCAGGTATTGAAGTTGATATAATGATGGTTCCCCTAAAAGGGCTATTGAAGGTGAGGCACCTAAAAAGTATTGGAGTTAGCGGCTTAAGTATAAATATGGAAGTGTGGGATTCAGATGTCGCAAAGGCAACAATGCATAACAAAATCAAGTCCTCCAGAGATAGATACCTTGAGTTTATCGAGGAAGCGGTAGAGGAATTCGGTCCAGGAAATGTAAGATCGTTATTGCTAGTAGGATTAGAGGATATAGAAGATACCCTAAAAGGGGTACGTGCCTTAGCCGAGATAGGTTGTGATCCAGTGTTAAGCCCATTCAGGCCTGACCCAATTACGCCATTAGGTCGCATGAGACCGCCCAGTGAGGGTGAACTAGTTGATGTATGGCAAAGAAGCTTAGAAATAGTTGGTGGATTTGACGAAGTAAAACTGGGTCCACGTTGTATACCTTGCATGCATAATACTTTAACTTTTCCTGATAATAGCGGTGCATATTACCACTCATCCCAGGATAAAAAACGAGAATATAAACAGTAGAAACAATGCTTAAAGAAAAACTTCCATGCGACATTCTTTCTGACGAATATAATTATTTCTTTACGATGCTGACGGATAAGTTTCAGCCACTAAATGAAAGGTGGCGATTGGCCTTAGAAAACAGGCTTGGAGGTCAATTTAAACCAATCAGCATTATCCCTTTTCATCACAACAAACAATTTGAAGAAGAGAACTTCATTGTCCTTAATGAAGAGATGGATAAAATGCGTAATAAATATGACCATGAAAAGCTATTCAATTTAATTTATCCAGAGGATTTGAATAAACAGTTTTCAGAGTCTCAATTCATTAATCAGCTTATAAATAAATTAGTGAAGAAACAAGGTAAAGTTTTTATCCTGGGTTTTACAAGCGTTTGGCTGGATATAGATAATCCCAATGTAGTAGTACTCGGACCAGACGGAGCTTTAGCTTCTCGATACGACGCTAAAATAGAACATGTTAGAATTTTTAAAAAACTTGGCATGGATACTATTAGTTCCACTGTGTATGAGAACATCGAGGACCTACGAAAAAAACAGACAGAATATCCTTTTTTCGTTTCAGCAATGTATTCCTCTGGGGGCATCGAAAGCCAAGCCATTTTCACACTAGAAGATCTAGAGGCCTTCTACTCCAAACTAAGGCCAGTAAATCAGACAGAGCCCATTATTGTAGCAAAATTCATCGATGATATTGTACTGGCCCCGAATTCGAATGCCATAGTAACTGGCCTCAATGAAACAACTATGGTGAGTATCTCTGACCAGATCTTACGAAATAATCAATATATGGGTAATATTTATCCTTCACGGGCATCAACAACTGACCAAAAATTGATTTACGAAATGACTATACAGGTAGGAAATAATTTATCTGAGCAAGGTTACCGAGGCTTATTTGGGCTGGATTTTTTAATTACGAAGTCTGGACACTGCTATCCAATCGATCTGAATCCGAGACGACAAGGTGGCTACTATTGCAACGTTATGTCATCTCAATTTGACTTGATTGATCTAGAACTGGCCGTAATACTTGATGAACCACTGCCAAAGTTTTCATACAGCGACTTTCAGGTTGACTACTGCTGGGCGCACAGCAAACTCACGCCATATTTTCCAAATATGAAAATTGTAAAAGAAATCAACGAAGGTGATTCGGAAGGGCCATTCAAAAAAATAGGATCTACGCATAAAGCAATCTACTATCCAAGGGGCTATATCTTGGTAGTTGGCAATCCCGGGTTCTACCTTACGAGCGGAACATCTTACAAAAAAGTTAAGCTTAGGCTTTATGAGGAGACGGAAAAAATAATCTCAAAAAACTATGAGCTGTATGTGGGATAGTTAGAGTACGCTACCTAAAACATATTTATTAAGCGGAAGCAAATACTGGCCAATCGATAACTACCTTTTTTATACTGTCCGATTTTGTCCCATTTACTCTGGTGACCGCCAATAAAATGAGACATGGCACATATAGGCATTCTGTGTCTCATTTGTCTCACTTTACCCTTAAAACTGCTAAAATATGAGACACTGGTATAGTTCCAGACCCGTTTGTTCCGCCAGAGATATAGTTCTAAAACGACCCGTCCACCTAAGCGTACATTAGAGGTCGGGCGGGTCTTTTAATTTAGTCCAAAATGTTACAAAACACCCATTCCCGTTTTACTAGGGCGATGCTATTCGAACTGGCCTAGTTAAACTTTTTAGACTGTGTTTTTCGCTCGATATACACTGTCTGATCCTTCAGATAACCAGTCGGAGCTACACCTGGGCGACAGCCGTTAGCCACCTTGCTGTGCAAGCCTCCAATGACGTTGAGACCTTTATTGTCGTTCTCTAGTTTGGCCTGGGAGCCTAGAATCATGAGCAGGAACTTCTCGTTCGGTGAATTTGTGAACACCTGGCCGTGAGTTCTTATTTCAATCAGCTTTCCTTGATCCATAAGATCAACCAGTATTCCCAGATATCCAGCATTTCTGCTCAGTCGATCTGGTGCCCAAGTAACGATTCCGTTGAAGTAGCCAAGTTGAATGTCTTTGATCAGCCGGTTATATATTGGGCGTGTGCCAGATTCTTTGGATGAATGGCGTTCTTTGCGTATTTCTGTTATCTTTATGCCCCAATGGTCGGCAAGTAGCTCCATTTCCTTGATTTGTTGTTCGATTGAAAGGGCTTGTCGTTCGTCTTGTTCGGATGATTTTCTAGCATATAGACAGTAATTAATCTTAGACATAGCAGTAGTAAAGGTACCGCAATTGTTAGGAAAGTCTAGTAGTAAAAGAATCTCTTGAAAATAGTCTCATGACAGACCATTTTATGAGATAATTCATACTATGAGTAATCTAAAACCAGTTATTTACAAAGATGGAAGCGACTTTTTTGAAAAATTGGAAAACAAATTTAAACGCCATGAAAAAGGACTTTTTATCCTAACTCCATCAGGAGCGGGTAAAACCTATTATTGCAAAAACCAGAAAGAACGTAACTGGATAGATGGGGATGAGCTGTATTTTGAAACTAATGCTGAGCCACCTGTCGAAACGGAGTGGTGGAATCATGGTTACCAAGTTATTAACCGTGTTGAACAAAGGTGCGATGTTATCACCGCCGAAGTAGTGGATAGGGGTTTTTGGATAATGGGGTCAATTAATTATTGGCTGAAGCCTAATGCTATCGTACTGCCTCCAATTAATGTGCTCATGGATCGCGTCAAGAATCGTGAAAATAATGAGTATGTTGGCGGATTAAAAGAAGAACACATAGACCAAATGATTCAGCACATGGGTATAATCAGAGATTGGTTGGTAAAGTATGGCGTACCTGAGTACAAGTCAATTGAAGAGGCCGTTGAAGCCCTAACTAGTTCTTAGTAGCGGTTTTGCCCAGTTTAAGGGGGATAGAGTGCTCTTGTGCTTCAAGGTGTGGTTCTTGCTCACCATTTCCAAGGCTGATTACCACACCTCCACCATAGTCTACTGGTAAATATTTTCCAAAATCGGCACCAGTAACATCTTTAACAAGCGGGCTGATAGTATCGTAGTGAGAACTTGCCCAGATTAGCAACTTCTTACCTTCGTTCTTAGCGTGGAATATTCGTGCGTATCGAGACAGAATAGTAATAGACTTCTTAGTTCTTTCGAGTAATTCATAAACACTTTCAGCTCCTAGCTCTAAGCGTTTTTCAGCCTCTCCATCATCTTCGTGCACACCCCATGCCTTGGGGCTAAGATCAAATCCTAGACCCTCCTTCCCTCCATATTTATCGCGTAGATATTCTACATATTCAGGCACATCGAGCATCTTTGGTGCAACTAGGTTTCTGATTGGTCTTACATCTAAGCCCATGGGGTCGAAGGGCTTTATGCTAAAACCAAGGTTTAGATTGATTATTCTTTCAGAGGGTTCAATTCCAAGTTCCTCAAGGACGGAAATTGCCGCTCCCTGAGCTAGTTGAGCAGTCTCCATACTCCTGTGACCTTTTCCAGCATATTGCGTGTCACTAGACACGAAAAAAACCATAGTTTCTGAATCGACATCTTGCGAGAAAAGCTCTCTAAAGTATGTTTGGTACCTTTCACTGGCTGCATCTGCATGCTCAGGTACTAGCGATCCTGCTGTCTCGGAATGCCTATCTTCTTCATATTTTTCATGTCTTTGAAGCACTATTGCAGATTCACCTGGCTCGAGGTGGGGCACCTTAATATCCTCTTTTTCAACTTTTGGAATTAACATTTCCGGCATAGATACATGTTAGCATAAGCTTTACATATTGTCAATCTGTTGTTTGTGCAGTCAGTTGCTATCGTGTGTCCCCTAATTTGCAGAAAAGCGTTGACAAACATAAATTAAAGTAGTATCATAATCACAATTCTAGACATTACTAGTGGCAAGGAGTAAATGTTAGTCATGGATCGAAGAAATGCACTTGAGGCAATTGAAGCAATACGAACCACAGTTCCTGAGGCCGATCAAGCAGGACTTGATGAGGACCTACTTGATGAAGTGACTAAACGGCTAGGTACTGTTGGTAAAACTGTCGGTGCCACTGTTGTAGACAATATTGTCGACCCTACAGAACCCAAAGAAGCTATTATCGGTAAACTTGAAACTACGTTCGCTGGCTACCAGGCTTCTGTCGAGCAACTGAACAGCAGACGCAGCCCCAGTGAACAAATAGAGGTTACCGATGAAGCAACTGTCGCAGAAGAGCTAGAAGCTTATCTTACTGAAGATAGACTTGCGTATGTTACTCGAGCCATGGAAGCTAATCCCGGCCTGCGTTACACTTTGACGGCTAAGCCAAACGTTACGGTTGCTGCAGAAGAAGTTGTCAACGGATTCCGCAAATTCGGTGAAGGCCAACCCTATCCAACCGTTGTATGGCCAGATGTCATCACTCAGTTAGTACCAGAAGAGGTTTCTGGTACTGATCCCGAAAACGGTAACAGTGTGGTCTTCAACCTCGTGCCAAGCCAGTATGATCCTGTTCTATAC
>Ga0163147_10004509_pt1 | contig 17705 bp, 18 predicted proteins | sample OliLakLV19MP6G1_FD_148597 | JGI IMG/M metagenome (GOLD analysis project Ga0163147, IMG submission 148597) | Freshwater microbial mat bacterial communities from Lake Vanda, McMurdo Dry Valleys, Antarctica- Oligotrophic Lake LV.19.MP6.G1 | ecosystem: Environmental > Aquatic > Freshwater > Lake >...
TCTGGATCACGCCGCGGGCGTCGGTGGCGATGGACGAGAAGTTGGCGCTGTTGAAGATCGCGTTCTGCAGAGCGCCGGCCTTGAGCAGCGCCGCCTCGGCCTGCTTGCGCGCCGTGTTGTCGGTGCCGATCAGCAGGTAGCCGATGATGGCGCGGTCGGCGTCGCGCAGCGCAGTCACCGAGACCACCGCCGGCAAACGGCTGCCGTCCTTGCGGATGTAGGTCAGCTCGTAGATGTCCTCGATGCCGCGCGAGGCCTTGAATACCAGCGCCTCAAAGCCAGGTGTGATCGGCGTATCGAGTTCGATGCTCAACGCCTGCGCGCGCGCGATCACCTCCTGCGAGTCGGAGATGTCTGCCGGGGTGATCTTGTTCATCACCTCGGCGGCGGCGTAGCCCAGCATGCGCTCGGCGCCGACGTTGAAGATCTGGATCACGCCGCGGGCGTCGGTGGCGATGGACGAGAAGTTGGCGCTGTTGAAGATCGCGTTCTGCAGAGCGCCGGCCTTGAGCAGCGCCGCCTCGGCCTGCTTGCGCGCCGTGTTGTCGGTGCCAATCAACAGGTAACCGATGATTGCGTCTTGCGCATCGCGAAGCGCCGTAACTGACACCACCGCCGGGAAGCGGCTGCCATCCTTGCGGATGTAGGTCAGCTCGTAGATGTCCTCGATGCCGCGCGAGGCCTTGAACACCAGCGCCTCGAAGCCGGGCGAAATGGTGGCGGCAAACTCGCTGCTCAGCGCTTGCGCACGCAGCACGATCTCGTGCGCGTCGGAGATGTCGGCCGGGGTGATCTGGTTCATCACCTCGGCGGCGGCGTAGCCCAGCATGCGCTCGGCGCCGACGTTGAAGATCTGGATCACGCCGCGGGCGTCGGTGGCGATGGATGAGAAGTTGGCGCTGTTCAGGATGGCCGTCTGCAGTGCGCCGGTCTTCAACAAGTCGCGTTGGCGCTGCGCCTCCGCACAGCGCTCGGTTTCAGTGGCCGGCGGGCCTGGGCCCGGCATCGAACCTGTCGCGGGCATGGCAGGCTCCGGTGGGCAAAGTTGAGGTGAACCTAGCTTGCGCATGGCGGGCCGGACTCTTGCCCGACGCGCGGCGTCGCCTGAGTCACTGATCGTCGACGCCTTCGCCGTGGGGCGTCCGTGCGGTAGCCCACATAGCGACCAATCAGTCAGGCCGACCCGACAGGCCGACCAGACAGGCCGACCAGTCAGGCCGACTAGACAGGCCGACCAGTTAGGCCGACCAGTCAGGCCGAGCAGTTAGGCCGAGCAGTTAGGCCGAGCAGTCAGAACTGGTAGGTCGCACCCGCGATGAAGGCTCCCGTGGTGTCGCTGTCAAGCAGCGGACTGTCGCTAAGCTGATCGGACAGCTGCCCGAAAGTTACCTGTGAAAAAAGCGCCCAGCGGCCACCCTGCAAGGGGCGCAGGCCGGTGACACCGATCTCGACGATCGACGCCGAGCCTGGCCGGTAAATTGCAGCACCGGCGGCGACTTCGTTGGCAAGCGTGCCGAAGTAATAGTCCGCCAAGCGGGCGTTGAGTAGACGCACCCCGAGACTCGGCGTGATGAAGCCGCGGCCGACGGCGAACACGCGGGAAGCCTTGATGCCCAGCTCAGCGCCATCACTGACTCCCAGAGCATCGCGTTTCAGGGTGGCTGCCACGGACGTCGAGCCGCTGCGATAGGTAAGGCGACCGCCGACGTCGATCGCATCATCGCGCTCGACCTCGCTGGCGATTCCCGGCAGTTGGATGTCGTCCGCTCCGTCGAGACGTCCGCTTGCGAACACGTCGGCCTGCCAACGTTCGGCGGTGAACACATGCAGGCCGGCTTCGAGTCCCAGCAGGTACAGCGACTCACTTTCATAGCGTACGGCCGGGATGGGTATGAAGCGGCTGCCGCTGCCGCGATAGGCCGAATCAGACAACACCAGACCGGCACCGAGGCTCAATCCGGGCGGGCCACCTTGCGCGCTCACGGTCAGCGGCAACAACAACAAAGCGACAGTAAACGCGAGGTTTCGCATACGACAAGCGTGGCGGAGGGCGCATCAGATTGCCTCGCCCATCGTGACCAAAAGGTAAAAAATCGAAGCCGCGTTTCGCCGGTGTTGATCGTTACGCGACAGCTCACCCAATCCCTGCCGAATGCTGCTCGCCGCCTATCGCTGCTGCGACTGGATGTGACCACGGCGCAGGAAATGGGGCAGTGCAGTCAAGCCGGAGGGTTCTCGATCAACGCCCCGGCGCGATCCGGGCAAGCTGGCTGAGCGGGCAGTGCAGGCGGTGCTGTGTCTGCACGAGCCGGCGCTATCGGAGCTATTGGCGGGGCCGATGCGAACGAACGCAGCGACTTCGGCGACCGCTGCTTTCCCAGGACCACAGCGAGTCGGCGCAACGCGGGCGCGATCGGCGCATCCCTTAAACATGCGATGCGCACACGCTGAACCATCTGAAACACTCCTGTCTGCAAATGCGCGACGCTGCCGCAGTGGCTGCTGATCGTTGCGTTTGCCAGAATCCAGGGGATCTGCATGCTTCGTTTCACCGCTTCTTGGGCCTTGCTTGCAGCTGCCGCCTGCGCCCTGTTTGGTTATGTCCCGACGGCACAGGCCACACTTGCGACCACGATTCCCGATGGCCTCGTCGGTCAGATTGCGCTGAACGCGCAGTCTGGCTACAGCGTCGCCAACGCCGGTGATCTGAACGGCGACGGTTTTCAGGACATGGCTGTGGGTATCTACGGCTACAGCAACGGCGAAGCCAACGAGGGCGCGGTTTTTGTCTACTTCGGCAGCGCCAATGGGATCAGCCAGGTCGCAACTGCCGTGCTTGAGCTCAACCAGGCCAATGCCCGCCACGGTGGCGAGCGCCGGCGATGTCAACGGTGATGGTTTCGATGATCTGATCGTCGGCGCGCCGTTTTTTGATGGCTCCCAAACAGACGAAGGCCGCGCCGTGCTGTACTTCGGCGGCACGGGTGCCTCCTTCAACACCACGGTCGACGCAGTGCTTGGTCTGGCGCAGCCAAGTGCCTTCTTCGGCGTCAGTGTCGCCGGGGCCGGTGATGTCAACGGCGACGGTTATGCCGACGTACTGGTTGGGTCGAGCGGCTTTGATGGCGCTGCCACCAACACTGGTGCCGCCTTGTTGTACTTCGGCGGTCCCGGTGCGTTCAACACCGGGATCGACGCTAATCTGCAGTCGAGCAATATCGGCGTGCGTTTTGGCAGTTCGCTTGCCGGTGTCGGCGATGTCAACGGTGACGGCTTTGCCGACATCGTGATCGGCGCGCCGTTCTATATCAACGGCCAGACCAATGAAGGTGCTGCCTTCCTGTATTTCGGCGGCGCCGGTGCTTTCAATAGCGGCACCGATGCCCACTTTGAGATCAATCAGGTCAATGCTTTTTTCGGCAGCTCCGTCGCCGCCGCTGGCGATCTTAATAGCGACGGCTTCAGCGACGTGATCATCGGTGCGCCGCGCTATGACAATGGTCAAACCGACGAGGGTGGCGCATTCGTCTATTACGGCGGCAGCACAGTCAATAACGTGCTTGACGCGACGCTGGAAGCCGATCAGGCCGGCGCCGACATGGGCAGCGCGGTGACCAGCCTTGGCGATGTCAACGCTGATGGTTATGCCGACGTCGCGGTCCGCGCGCCGCTATTCGATGGCAGCAATACCGACGTCGGTCAGCTGTTCGTTTATCTGGGCGCGGCCAGCGGCATCGTCAGCACGCCCTACAAACAGTTCGATTCTGGTTTGGTGTCAATGGCACGGCTGGGATTTGCGCGAGGTGGTGGGGACTTCAATGGCGACGGTTTCACCGATCTGATCGCCGGTGCGCCGGAACTCACCGCTACGCTGGCAAGCCAGGGACGTGCCCTGATCTACTTTGGTGGCACGGTTAAGGACAATGGCATCGCTGAAGCGCGGGTTGAATCCGGGCAGGGCAGCGGCCAACTTGGACACAGTGTCGCCATTGGCGACGTCAACGGCGATGGTTATGCGGACCTAGTCACCGGTGCCTTTGGCTTTGATGGCCCCTCAAGCCGTGGTGGTGGTGTTATTAACAGCGGCCGGGTGTCGCTCTACTTCGGCGGTGCGGCTGGCGTTAATACCACCCCGGATGCCCGGCTCGACGGCCCTCAGGCTAATGCGCGCGCGGGCGCTGCAGTCGCCGTTGGCGACGTCAACGGCGATGGGTTTGGGGACGTCATCGTCGGTGCGCCGGAATACAGCAATGGCAGCAACCTAGAGGGCGCGGTGCTGATCTATTTCGGTGGTGCCGGGCAGTTCAACAATGAGGCCGACGCAACCCTCGAAGTGAACCAGGTCAGCGCCGCCTTCGGCTTCAGTGTGGCTTACGCGGGCGACGTTAATGGTGATGGTTATGGCGATGTATTGGTCGGCGCGCCCAACTACGATAATCCGCTGGTCGATGAGGGCGCGCTGTTCCTGTATTTCGGTGGCCCCATCTTCGACGGTAGCGCCGACGCCATTCTGAGCGGCGGCCAGGGCAGCGCTTTCCTAGGCTGGCGGGTGGCAGGAGCCGGTGATCTCAATGGCGATGGTTTTGCCGATATCGCCGGCGGCGGCATCGGCTTCGATGGCAGCGGTGCCACCAACGCGGGTTACGCGCGGGTGTATTTTGGCGGGGCCAGTTTCGATGCAAATCCGGACGCGCAGATCGAAGGCGGTCAGGCCGAAGCGCGTCTGGGCAGCGCTATCGCTGGCGCTGGGGACGTCAATGGCGACGGCTACTCCGATCTGATCATCGGTGCCAACGAATATGACAACGGCCAGCTTGATGAAGGCCGCGCCTACATCTACTGCCTTCCTGTTGCTGATCCTGTGGCTGGAGCAAAGCTCGCGACCCGATCTGCCGGCGATCACCGCCATCGAAGCGCGACCGGCCGACCTGCCGGCAGATCTGGCCCATTGGCACGACGACGCGCCGCAAGCGTGGCAAGCGTTCGAACTGCCACTCAAAGTCTGCAAGATCCGTTGCACGACGCCGTACACCGCATGGCGCTACCGTTTCCAGTTCACCCGCGGACAGCTCACCGACCCGGCGCTGTACTTCCCACACACCGATGCCAATCTGGCGTTGTATCTGAATGGCACGCTGATCGAAATGAAAGGGCGCGTGGCGGCGCCTCCTAGCGTCTACCGCTATGACGGACGCCTGATCCGAATGCCGCTGGATCTGCTCAAGCAGGGCGAAAACGAAGTCGTCTGGTTGTTGACTATCGAGCGCCGCGGCAGCGGCAGCGTGACGCCGTTCTACCTTGGCAACTACAGCGAGCTGGAGTCACCCCTGCGCCATTTGCGCTGGCTCACCGATGATCTGGTGCGCGCCTCGTTGTGGTTGCAAATGGCGGCCCTGTTGTTCGCCCTGGCGCTGTTGCTGCGCGGATCAAAGGAGCGTGTGGTGCTGTGGTTTGCCGTGGTCTCGCCGTTCTGGCTGACCGTGGCGCTGTGGCATCTGGCGCCCGACTGGATCGTTTCCACCTCGCTGCGTTTTGCTGCGTTCTACGTGTCGCTGTTTGGCATGATCGCGTTCTCGCTGTTGTTCGTGTGCGCCATCCTGGAGTCGCCGCCGCGCTGGCTGACGCGATCAGCACTCGCTTATTTTGTGATCGGCACCTTGCTCTCGCTGGTCGCCGGTTTCTGGCCAAATCTGGACGGCTACTGGCGCACGGCGGTGCCGCATTACACGGTCAAATGGAGCGCCATGCTGATCCTGCCGTATGTAGTGCTGCGGTTGTATGGCTATCTGGATCGCCAACGTGGCAGCTTGATGGCGCAGTGGACACTCGCGGCAGCCGTGTTGCCCGCGGTATGCGGCGTGTATGACGCCGTCCGCGGCAGTTTTGGGCCGACTTCATTCGCCCTGTACCCGATTTCCGGTCTCGGCATCTCCATCGCCTTCTGCTTGGAGCTGGGCCGCCGTGTGCTCGCCAATCAGGCGCGCATGGCGCGCTATTCGGAGGAGTTGGCAGCCACGGTCAAGGCGCGCGAACTGGAGCTTGCCGACAACTACGCAAAGCTGCAGGTTGCCGACCGCGAACGCACGCTGACGCTGGAACGCCAGCGCATCATGCAGGACATGCATGACGGCGTTGCCGGTCAGCTCACCGCGCTGGTGTATCTGGCCAACGACGCCAATATCGGACGCACCCAGATCGTCGAGGCGGTGCGCGCAGGCCTGATCGACATGCGCCTGGTGCTGGATTCACTGAACCAGCACGATGGCGATCTGGCATTGGCCCTGGGCGCCTTCCGCGGCCGCATCGAACCTTTGCTGCGTGCCAGCAATATCCAGCTGGTCTGGGATGTCGACTGGAAGCTCGATCTGCAGGGATTCAGCCCGGAAGCCATGCTCGGCGTGCTGCGCATCTTGCAGGAAGCACTCAGCAATGCGCTCAAACACGCACGTGCCAGTCGCATCGAGGTGCATGCAGCGCGGCGCGATGGGCACTTGCAGTTTGCCGTGGTCGACGACGGCGTCGGCTTCGCAGCATCCGCCCGTGTGCTCAACCACTATGGTCTCAGCGGCATGGCCAGCCGCGCGCAAAAGCTGGGTGCCCGCTTGAACCTTGATTCCGCCCCTGCCTGTGGCACCACCGTGATGTTGGAAATTGCCGCACCGCAGCATTGAGCGATGTCGTCGGGTCGGCGAGGTTTGAAGCGCCCGGCAGACAAGCACGTCGCAGCCGGGAGCGACGTCGGCGTAAGCAAGTGCCACGCCAATTTCCGCTATTCTTGCTGCACTGCACAGAAAGAATTCGGATGCTCATGGGCAATGCCATGCGGGCGTGGCATTGGGTCACGGCTCTCGCTGTCACGCTGGCTGTCGCCGCAGTACACCTAGGGGTCTGGGGCTATGTTCACCGACCGACCACGCCGCCGGACTGGTCGGGCGAGGTGGCGGGTTTTGCCTTTTCCGCCTACCAGCGCGACCAGAGTCCGTTCGAGTACAAGTTTCCGACGGTGGCGCAGATTGAAAGCGATATCGCGATCCTCGCCCGCTACAGTCCGCGCATTCGCAGCTACGCCAGCGCCGGCAGCGATGCCATTCCGGAGCTGGCGCAGAAGTATCAGCTGGATCTGATGGCGGGCGCCTGGCTCGACCGGCGACTGGACAATAACGATCTGGAAATCGACGCCCTGGCTAACGCGGCACAGCGCTATGCCTCGATCACGCGGGCGGTGGTCGGCAACGAGAGCATCCTGCGCTCGGACCTGACGCCACGCCAGTTGATGCAGTACTTGGATCGAGCGCGGGCGCGGCTGAACGTACCGGTGTCGACGGCTGAGCCTTGGCACGTCTGGCTCAAGTATCCCAAGCTGGTCGACCACGTCGACTTCATTACCGTCCACCTGCTGCCCTACTGGGAGGGCATCCCGCAGCGTAATGCGGTGACCCATGTGCTGCTCCGCTACGACGAGTTGCGCGCGCGCTTTCCGGACAAGCCGATCGTGATCGGCGAAGTGGGCTGGCCGTCGAACGGCGACCGCTTTCGCAATGCGCGCGCGTCCACCGCTAACGAAGCACGCTTCCTGCGTGAGTTCTTCCGCGTCGCCGACGAGCGCAAGCTCGACTACTACGTGATGGAGGCCTTCGATCAGCCTTGGAAGGAGGCCGGGGAGGGTCGGGTGGGTGCCTACTGGGGGCTGTTCGACGCCGCTCGGCAGATCAAGTTTCCGCTCACCGGTGAGGTCAGCGAGGATCCGAGTTGGGAGCAGAAGGCGCTGGGTGCCACCCTGCTGGCGCTGCTGCCAATGCTGCTGTTCGTTCAGCACTTTCGCCGTTTGCGGCTGTGGGGCAGAGTGTTCTTTGCGGGCATGATCCAAGCCGGCAGCGCCCTGCTGGTGTGGAGTCTCACGCTGCCGATGGAGTTCTACCTTGAGCCGCTGGACTGGGCCATGCTGCTGGTACTGGTGCCGGCGCAGGTCGCCATCCTGGCGATTCTGCTGATCCATGGTTTTGAGTTTGTCGAGACGCTGGCACTGGACGGCTGGCGGCGGCGCTTTGGTCGCATCGCGCTGGCCCCGGGCAGCCACTTTCCGCTGGTCTCGATCCACCTGCCTTGCCACAACGAGCCACCGGAGATGGTCATCCAGACGCTGGACGGCTTGGCCGCGCTCGACTATCCGGCCTTCGAAGTGCTGGTGGTCGACAACAACACCCGCGACCGCGCGGTGTGGGCGCCGGTCGAGGCGCACTGCGCGCGGCTCGGCGCGCGATTCCGATTCTTCCATCTCGATCCGTGGCCAGGCTTCAAGGCCGGCGCGCTGAACTTCGCCCTGCAGCAGACCGACGCGCGCGCCGAAGTGGTTGCTGTAATCGACAGCGACTATGTCGTCGAGCCTGGCTGGCTGCGCGATCTGGTCGGTCACTTCAGCCGCCCGGATGTTGGCATCGTGCAAGCGCCGCAGGCCCACCGCGACTGGTCGGACAGCCTGTTCCGGCGAATCTGCAACTGGGAGTACGAGGGCTTTTTCCGCATCGGCATGCACCACCGCAACGAGCGCGACGCGATCATCCAGCACGGCACCATGACCATGGTCCGGCGTTCGTTGCTGGACACCCTCGGCTGGGCTGAGTGGTGCATCTGCGAGGATGCTGAGCTTGGATTGCGGGTGATGCAGTCGGACTTTCGCACCGTCTACGTCGACGAGGTCTGCGGACGTGGCGTCACACCCGCTGATTTCGCCGCTTACAAGAGTCAGCGCTTCCGCTGGGCGTTTGGTGCGATGCAGATCCTGCGCCGGCACTGGTCCAGTTTCTTCACCCGCGCGCCACTCAGCCGTGGCCAGCGCTACCACTTTCTGACCGGCTGGTTCTCCTGGTTTGCCGACGCTCTGCATCTGGTCTTCACCCTGCTCGCGGTGGTGTGGACTGCGGGAATGCTGCTGTTGCCTGGTCAGTTCGCCTTGCCGCATGCGCTCTTCATGCTGCCGGTGATCGGCTTTTTCGTGGTCAAGGTGCTGTTCGGACTGATCCTGTATCGCGCCCGTGTGCCCTGCGGCTGGCCGGATGCGCTAGGGGCCGCGCTGGCCAGCATGGCGCTGAGCCACACCATTGCCCGCGGCGTGCTGCGCGGTCTGGTGGCGCGCGAGCATCCCTTCGCGCGCACAGCCAAGCGGCGGCGCCTCACCCAGCACCCCAGCATGTTCAGCGCCGTCCGCGAAGAACTGCTGCTGCTGATTCTGCTGCTGGCCGCGGTGGCCGCAGTCGCCGCCATGCCCGGCAGCGAGCAGACCGAGGCCCACCTGTGGAGCGCCATCCTGTGCGCGCAGTCGCTGCCCTATTTCGCCGCAGTGCTGGTGGCCTGGCTGTCGGCCCGGCAGGACGGGCAGGGCGCGGCCGCTGCGGACGCCGGTGCCTGACGGGCTATTCCGAGCGGCACCGCAGCAAATAGTGCGCCCAGCGCCAGCAGGGCGAGCGGGGTTTGGGTGTGTAGCAGCGCGCGCATGGTCAGCCTCCAGCGAGAGCAGGGCGCTCTCGAACAGCGGTATAGAGATTGCGCCTGCACTTGATTGCAGCTGCACTTGATTGCAGCTGCACTTGATTGCAGACCGATAGCTTCGGCCATAGCGATGAACTCGCTGGGCGGTACTTCACCCAATTTTGGTTGCGATCAACGTAGCAGCGTCTCGATGCCCTGAATGCAGCCCGCTGCGTTGTATTCGCGCCAAATTTCTGTGGGTGAAGCCGGAAAACAGGGCGCTGCCGATATTGGCGCGAACATTCAGCACGTGCTCGCCGCTGCACAGCGGTGCCGCCAAGCTCGCCATGACCGTTGCGGTCAGCGTTTACGTCTGATTGGCGCTGGAGTCGCGGGTGCTGGAGCCAAGTGCAAAGGCGATCTCATCGCCGCCGATGCGTTCCAAAGTCGCCTCCACCGGCAGTTGCCGCAGGCGCTCACTGATTGCGCAGAGGACTTGGTCGCCCACCTCAAAAGTGCGCGCGTCATTGATTGATCTGAAGTGGTCGAGATCGATCAGCAGCCTGGCCCCGCTGTGGCCATTCGCCGCGCTTTCCTGCAGCCATTTATTCAAGCGGGTTTGAAATTGCAGGCGATTGTCGAGGCGGGTCAAACGATCCTGAAAGGCCAGTCGAACAATGTCGGCTTCGGCGTGCATGCGTTAGATTTCGACTCGTTCGAGTTTCAGGCTATGGGTGTCCACGTTCGCGCGTGTTTTCGGCCAAAGCCCCGAGTTCCATGATCTTGAGCACGCGCAATTTCTCAGACTTCTTGAGTGCTTCACGCGCCTCTTTGATGACCTCGTGGGCCAGATTCTGGTTGGTGTGATGACGCTTTGCGTCGATCGCCGCATCAAGCCGTTGCTGAGCCACCTTGATCGCTTTATCGACGCGATAGAGAGGGCCGTGCGGATCCGCAGTTAGAGGTGGATCGTAGCTTTTCGTCATCGCGTCTATCCGTTATCAGAACGGCACCCGCCAAGTTAAATCGGCTGCGCACGTTCGTAGTGATTGCCAAAAAAGGGACCAAAGAGCGCAAGACGGGGGTCAAAGTCGCCTTTTGATCCCGAGCCACCTCAGCCCGACTCAATTTGAAAAAGTCGACTCTGACGCCTGTGCTAGCCCGACCCCTGTTCTACCATCGCTACGCCCGTGGGTCTGCTCGCCCAGCACCAGCGGAAACCTGATTGCGGCCGCTTGGGTGTTTGATCATGACTGGGTCATCAACCACCTAGCCACCATCCTCGCCACTTACGCTCGCGACGCCGCCATCTCCTGCGCCATGGCCCTCGCGCATCTGCGCCGTGCTGAATGGGATCAGGCGCTGCTTGAGATCGATGCGGCCCGCGCGGCTCTCGGTGACCAACGCGCCGACGCGATCCTCTACCGCCTCGCTCGCTCTCAGGCGACCGTCGATTGGTCCGCTGCCCATCGACTAAGCCCAACGCGTTGGATTGAGTGATGTGGGGTCAGTGATATAGAGCCAGTGATATAGAGCCAGTGATATAGAGCAAGTGATATAGAGACGGTGAAATGGAGCCGGTGAAATGGAGCCGGTGAAATGGAGCCGGGCCCAACACGCCTGCGCCCGCTACCTGCCCATGCGTCCGTGCTGCCCCTTGAAAAGCTGAAGAAGTTGCGTCAGCACGTGAGCGGCACCCGCGGAAACCCCCCTACTTGAAAGGCTTAAGTGAACCTGACCCACTACTGTTCACTTAGCGAAATGCCCTCCCGCTCGTCGTCCCGGCGAAGGCCGGGACCCAGTTGACCCTTGGATCCAGTTGACCCTTGGATCCAGTTGACCCTGAGGCTAGGACGCACGGGATCCCGGCCTGCGCCGGGATGACGAGGGCTGCAGGCTTAAGTGAACCTGACCCCGTTTTTGTGACCCCGTTTTTGGTGCTCGATGGCATATAGCCCGGCGATGGCGGCCAGCGCGTGTCGGGCGGCTTCCGGGTCAGCATCCTGTGCCTCATAGAACTTGCGTCGCGTGTGTGCCCAGCACAGCGCGTGGCTGGTGCCGGTGCGCTGGCTGTAGGCGTCGTAGGCGGCGTAGCCGTCGGTTAGCAGCACCGTGCCCGGCGGGCTACGTCAGCCGTGAGAGGTTCGATCTGGCCCATGTCGCGTAGACAGGGGTCTGCGGTTCGGGGGCAGGATCAGTCCGGACAATGCCGCACTAGTCGGATTCGTCGGTATCTTCGGCCTCGTCCCACTCCGCGTCTGCCGCCTCGTCTTGCGCGATATCTTCTTCTCCGCCACCAGTTGCCTCATCCGACCGCGACTCGGCCTCCGCCACGCCCCCAGCGGTGCTTTCACCATCTACGGGTGCCGCAGCCTCGGGTGCCGCCACCTCGGGCGCTGCCGCTTGCTCAGGGGCGTCGTCCACGGGCTCGGATTCGTCGCCCTGCTCGGCCGGTTCCGGGGAGGGGGTTTCGCGAGTTGTACCCTCGGCAGTCGGCATGGCCAGCGACATGCACAAAACCGCACACGCGACCACGATAGCCAGCTTCACCGGTATTCCCCTCTGATTGGAACCGCGTCGGTTCGCGGGGCACCAGCTTAGCGCGGCCCGGCCGCAAGCGCCCGACATCGAGAACAGGTTGACGGTCCAACTGGATGATGTGTGCGCGCCGACGATCCAAAAGGGCAGCGCCACGTATTCGTGCTGTCAGCGTTACGGCCTTCCGGACATCTTGGCCGCGGGCGGCCGCCGACAGCGACGCTTTATGACCGGTGCCGAGTCGCCCATCGGCACCGCAGCCGCCAGCGGGCCACTGGCCCACTGGTCGAACGCGGTCAACCCGAGATCGTCAATCAGGGTCAGCCCGGGATTCTCGAGGCCGACATACGCGTAGTAGTCGGCCAGTGAGCGGGCATGGCCGACGCCATAGCGGTCGAGGCCGGCGCGAAAGGCAGGATCGACGCCATCCCGCGTGATCACCCCGAGGAGATACTGCGCGCGGGTAACGGCGCGGGCGCGGCAGGTCTGCAATTCGTTGGCACGCTCGTAAAAGCGCGGCGTCCTGACGCGATGATACTCGTGGGAAATCACCGGCCGCACCGGCGCATAGAGGTTGAAGCCAGCGGTCCACAGGCGCATCGACAACAGCGATTCCTCCGGGTGGAACAAGAACACCAGGTAGGGATCAAATGGCACCTCGTGCAGCGCGCGCGCAGGCATGAACAAGAACCCGGCCGCGGCGAACGGCGATCGCACAGGCAGGGGGCCGCGCGCATCCACAAACCGGGAAAACTGCTGGAAGATGCCGTCCTCGTCCCAGCTCGACAGGCAATTGAGGCTGGTGCGACCGCGAGCCAGGGCAGTGTCGATCTGGGCAGGCGCCGGTGGATGGTGGGTCAGGATCGCGTCCGGATCGCCAAGCGCACGGTGCTGCGCGATGATGCTCTGGTCCCAATGTGGCTGGAAATTGGAATGGGCATCAATCTGCAGATAGAACTCGCTGCCGTCCCACAGCCGTGACGCCGCCCACCGGGCAAACGCCGGACCGCGGGCTTGGGTGTAGTCATAGTCCTTGACCAGAATCTGACCGAGTCGCTGCTTCTCCGCGCACAGTGCACACCCGGCAATGCAGTCTTCGGCGCTGCCAGCCCGGTTCTGTTGCACGACGCCAACTGTAATTCGCTCCGGATGGTCGGCCTTGGCAAAGAGATCGGCGATGGTGCGCTTGCACGCCTGGTCCCGGTAGGAGGCAATGCTGACGAAGATGTGCCCGCGCTTCTCCGCACGCTGAGGCGTCTCGAACTCAGCTTCAGTGGTGCCACAGATATCGCGCTGGAATTGCGCCACGTGCGCGTCGGGCACCGTCGCTACCAAGACTTCGGGCGATGCGCGCACCTGCGCTGCGAAGCCGAGGCAAGCGACGGCGGCGAGCAGCGTCGAGCGGAGTGCGAGCAGCAACGGCCTCGTTGCGGTCGTCATATCAAGCTCAACCGGCGTTGCGAGAGGTGCATGTTCGCTCCAGGATGGGTTGGTTCGGGACACGCGCTGGGCGATTCGGTGGCCGCGCGGGTGGCTACAAAGATTGATTGAGCGCAGGCGGTCTGCTTGCTGCCCGTCGTGATGATCAGGCGGTTTGTGGCTACACCAACACCCGCTCCCGGACGGTTTGGCCGGCGGCGGTCAGGCGGTGCAGCTGCACGCGCTTGAGTTTGCGCAGGGCGGCGCTGGGGCTTTGGTCGGTCAGCTTGGGGCGCATCACCCGGTGCAGCAGCAGGGCAAAGCTACTCAGGCACCGCTCTTCCGACATGGACGGCCCGCGCGTCACCTGGGGAGTGTTGGACGTGCCGACATGCCGCATGCTCCAAAGGGTGACTGGCGCGATCATCGCGCCCACGCAAACACCCGGGAGCGCGCTCAGCAGGGCAATGGATCATGTACCGGCCATCGCTGGCGGGCGGGTTGCGCCTATTGCAGACGCGGCGAAATGGTGACCCCTGTCCTTGCACTCTGCCTTGCTTCTATTGGACTGCATCCTCGTCTTCGTCTTCGCCTTCGTCCAGCGCAGCAGGCTCGTCCTCTTCGCCTTCGGCGATCTCGCCCGCCCCGACCGCTTCGGGCTCATCGTCCGAGGCCGGCTCTGGCTCGGCTTGTTCCGTAGGCGATTCCTGCGAGGAGGGCTGGTCCGCTGACGGCGCCTCGGGCGCTGACGCTTGATTATCGTCATCGACAGGAGTTGAGGCGTCGCCCTCAGCAAACTCACCCGGCGCCATCGTTTCGGGGGCATGTTGCAGAGCTCCGTAACTGCTCGCCATCGCCACGTCCATCGGCAGGTAAAGGATCGCGAGCACTGCAGCCGTGCAAAAAACATTCATGGTGAGACTTCCTGTCAGCGGTTGTGAAGTGAACTCTCGCTGCATCAACATCAGACAGCATGGTGTATCAGCGCACCAGCCCTAACAGGAACTGCGCCGCCTATTCAAACTCATCCGTTTCCTCGTATTCATCCAGCGCAGCAGGCTCTTCGCCTTCAGCGATGTCGCCATCGTCCGCGTCGACCGCTTCGGCTTCATCAGCCGGGGCCGGCTCCGGTGCGGCTTCTTCCGTCGGAGTCGCCTGCGAGGCGTCGTCCGCCGGCTCGGTTGCCTCGGGCGCTGGCGCCTGAACAGCGGCTTCCTCCACGGGCGCTGATTCATCGCCTTGCTCAAGCTCCTCGGGAGCCACGGTAGGGAGACTACGGTGAAGGCCGCTGTTGGAAGCAAGTACCATCGACGGCAGGAGCAGGACGGCAATCGCAGCGGCAACACAGAACACTTTCATGACGTTACCCTTTGAGGTGCAGACTCGTCAGAACCTCGACGGGCATTGACCCTAGCATGGAACGGACGGGGCCTCAGTCGATCCTCCAACCACTGCTTGCGGTGATCAAAGTTGCGGCCGGAGCCTTTCAGGCCGGCGCGACGGCGTTACACGGCTTTGTTGCGGAAACAGAATCGTGGACACCCACACTCCAGCCACCGAAGGACGGAGTGGGTGTCCACGACTTTCCACCGGATGTCGTTCATTCGATGCCCGTCTCTAGCCACAGATTTGTGGCATAAGAGTAAATGAGCTAACAATCCTGCTTCGGTTTCGGCTTGAAATTTGAACGATTTGGTACGAAATTCCTTGACGGCAGTCTGCCCGGTGAGAGAATCCCGCCATCCGGCGGCGTCGTCGGGTATCCGTTCCGGGAGAAGGAACGCATCAACAACTTGATGAGGTGTTGTCGTGGCGGATGTATGTGGAACCCATCGAATGGGTGAGTTTTCCATGCCGGAAAGGCATGCCAATGGCTTGGCGGCGCTGAGCGCATGGGATGAAGAAAAGCGAAAGCAACTGTATCGCGCCCTTGCCGAACTACCAGTCACCCTCTGCCCATGGCCAAGTGTTCAAGCAACAATCGACGAAGTTGACACCTCGATCGATGCTCAAGGTCTAGCGGCCGCTATCCGTGGACTCAACTCAGCACGTCTCAATCATATCGACGTGGCTGAATCCGCCTTGGTCAGCGCTTCGGTGAGGGCAGTGCTAAAGCACCATGCTGACGCAAATAAGGAGGAGTTAGTCTCTGTTGTCGTAAACCTTCTAGCACTATCTAACGTCAGGTTGGCAACAAAGGCAGGGCGGCTGGCAGTCGATTCTGCGGCCCACGTCCATGACGCTTCGATCTTCACTGACCTTCGTCCTATCTTCAACGAAGATGGATCAACCATAGACGCGGCAATCATCAACTGCACGCTGAAGCTTGATTACGCAACGCAAGAAGGGTCGCGGGAATTTTACGTGACCGTTGATGAGGATGATTTAACACAGATCGAATCTGCGATCGCTCGTGCACGACGGAAAATAAGTGCGCTCCGATTGCAGGCGAGCCAACAGGGCTTAACAATTATTTCTGGGGACTTCACAGATGAATGATGCGACGCTTGCCTACACAGCCGATTGGGACGAAAGCTCCTCCTGCGTCGGCTGGGGGTTTGATCGAGTGGCGGACCGGTTGAGGGGGCAAAGTTCGGATTGGACCGCTAGTTTCTCCAAGGAAAAGCTGCGGCCCGCAAAGTTATCGACCGCGAAGGCAACAGTCAGCCAATCTGACCTAGACGCCCGAGATAAGCTACGCGGGCTAGCTGATCGCTGGTACAGCGAGACTCAATTCTTGTCCTCTACGCACCAAGCGGCGATGATTCCCGAGTACCAAGAAATAATCGGCAAGGGTCGCGAGGCGCTGTCCTTCGTCTTAGGCGAACTCGCGACGAATGGTGGGCAATGGTTCTGGGCGCTACGCGCGATTACGGGTGAAGATCCTGTGCCCACTGTTGATCGAGGGCGCTACCCAGCAATGCGCGAGCACTGGTTGCGATGGGCGCGAACTAATGGGATTTCGTTGGGGGTTTAATTGATGGATTTAGGGGACATAAAGACTTACTTCCCAACCATTGATCCGAGTTTCAAGATAACCAGCCCAATTACCCAAGACTACAACTGCATAGCTTGGGCGGCCGGTCAAGATGAGGCTTGGTGGTGGCCAGACCCTTCGAATTTCTGGCCCTGCTCAAATATTGGACCTCCAACCGTAGAGAGATTTAAAGAGGCGTTCGCAATTCTCGGTTACCGACCGAGCGCATCTTCCCAGCTCGTTCCCGGGATGGAGAAGGTGGCGATCTACGCCGACGCTGCCGAACTGGTCACGCACATGGCTAGGCAAATCGCCAATGGCCGCTGGACGAGCAAGCTGGGAGCATCTTGGGATATTGAGCACCTAAGGCCAGAATGCCTCAACAGCGACTGTTATGGCACCTTTTTGATTTGCTTAGCGCGCCCCGTTCCAGCAGTAGCGGGCTTGGCCGACGAAGTGGAACCCTAGGCGCCAGTTGCCGGGCGACTGGCCTGTCGTCGGCGAACGACAGGCCAACAGCCAAACATGCTCAGCGCTGCGTCTGCCCGTTCGTCGCCAACATCGGCTGCGGCCTGAAGTGCTTCGCGTAGCTCGCCTTTGGTCGTAAGCAGCCGGCCACGACACCTACCCATCAGCAAGCCGATGCGTTAGCGATCAGCCGCGCGCCTTCCAGTTCTGCGGCAGCAGGCTGTTGATATCGCGATCGAGCGTGGTCGGCAGGCGCTCGAGTACATCACTGAGCCAGGCGTGTGGGTCGTGGCCGTTGGCTTTGGCGGTGGCGATCAGGCTCATGATCGCGGCGGCGCGTTTGCCGGCGGGTTCGGAACCGGCGAACAACCAATTCTTACGACCAAGAGCAATCGGCCGGATGGCGTTCTCGATCGGGTTGTTGTTGATCGAGCGCCATAAAGGGGACGGAGGGAATTAAGCGAGACTCAATCGCGCCGATCACCCTCGCGCCCGCGTTGACTCGCGCCACCGGAGAATCTTCTCCAAAAACGGGGCCTGGTTCACTTCTGACGTGCATCTTCAATGTCCTACGCGTTGCAAGTGCGCACCCCATCGATAGCTAAGGTGTCACCAGAAAGCTCAAGTTCGCACCTACCGGCCAGAACGGCGGCAGGGACAATGGATCTCACAACCTGTAGTCCCCATTCATCATTACCTCACGCGCCGGCCACACGGGGCAAAGCGCCTCAACCACTTCCATCAGATCCAGCCACGCGGCTATCGGGTCCTGCGGCGGCTCGGTGGCGGTCTGCGGCAGCCCGCCGCTGCGCGCGAAATGCACGGGCACTGGCGCATC
>Ga0163147_10004519_pt1 | contig 17682 bp, 19 predicted proteins | sample OliLakLV19MP6G1_FD_148597 | JGI IMG/M metagenome (GOLD analysis project Ga0163147, IMG submission 148597) | Freshwater microbial mat bacterial communities from Lake Vanda, McMurdo Dry Valleys, Antarctica- Oligotrophic Lake LV.19.MP6.G1 | ecosystem: Environmental > Aquatic > Freshwater > Lake >...
AGGTATTGTAGTTTATGGACAGCATGGAGCGTCAAACAAAGCCAAAGGTTCCTGGTCTGGAAAGATGGATATTCCCAATGGACCAACCGTCACTTTATTAATGCATTTTAAAGTGACAAATAATAAAATACGGGGTACGTTCGATATTCCGGAACAAGCAGTTAAAACATGGTTGATGGATTCTGTTTGGATTGTTAAAGACAGCCTGTTTGCAGAATTTTCGACAAGGTTAGGTAAGGGAACGATTTATAAGGGATCATTTCTTTCAGGTGATTCTGTAATAGATGGTAAATGGGTTTTCGGAAATGGAGCCACAAGTCCGTTAAGGTTAATGCCTACAACTTTTGAATTTGTACAAAAGAGTAATTTGAATCCAAAATTTGATGGGTATAAAATATTGAAACTTATCCAAAGTACACCTACCAAAGACCAGCAAAATACTGGCACTTGCTGGAGTCATGCCACCACTTCTTTTATTGAGACAGAAGCCATAAGACTGGGTAAGAAACCAGTTGTACTTTCTCCCATGTTTTTTGTTGGCCCAACCTATCTTGCTAAGACAGAAAGATACATAAGAATGCAAGGGAATCTGAGTTTTAACGAAGGTGATTTGACATTTAGCGTATTAAGGGCATACAAAGAATTGGGTGCCATTCCAGAAGAAGTTTATTCGGGAAAAATCGATAATTCTTTTATCCATGATCACTTTTTAATGGAGGTAGAAGCTACTGAAAAAGTAAAACAGTACGTAGCTGCGGGCCGCAATACCATGACCAGTGACGAATATAGAAAGTCATTAGATGCTATTATTTCCAAAACAATATCTAAAGCACCTAAAAGCTTTAATTATCAAGGAAAAAATTATACACCAAGATCATTTGCTCAAGAGAAAATTGGAATAAATCCAACTGATTATGTCGAAATCACCTCTTACACTCACCATCCTTTTTATTCAAAGTTTGTTTTGGAAATGCCATCAAACTGGAATAGCGAGTCCTATTTAAATGTTCCGATAAATGATTTTTCTACAATAATTGATCAGGCATTGTTACACAATTATTCTGTTTGCTGGGATGGCGATATTCATGAGGGCTTTGGTAATGGATTTTGCAAATTAAGTAAAGAGGAGATCATTACCCAGCAGGTAAGACAAACAGCTTTTGATAATTACACAACACAGGACGACCATAACATGCATATCATTGGTATTGCAGAAGATAAGGAAGGTAAAAGATTTTACGTAGTTAAAAATTCTTCCCCGGAGAGAGATAATGGTGGTTACGTATATATGTCGAAGGACTACCTGCTTTTAAAAACAATTTCTGTAATGGTTCATAAAGATGCCATTCCAAAAGAAATATTGAAAAAGATAAAGGTTAGTCTGTAGCTGTGGTGCAGGTAGTATTTAGGAAGATCGTATAAATCAAATTAACTGAAGATCATAATGAAAAAGTTGATTTCACAAAAACAAGCTATAAATATCATGATAGCTTTATTGAATGCGGTGCTCGTATTTCATACACTGGTTTTAACTGCGGTGATTCCCTATGCCATTGTTTGGGCAGGCAAAGTTAGCAGTGTGGAAGAAATGAAGAAACTGGAAGTGATTTCAATTTGTCTTAATGCCTTTGCGATATTGGTATTCGTACTAAAAGCTGATCACATACAGCACAAAATACCGGCTAAAATACTCAACGCCATCATCTTCCTTTTAGCAGTTCTCTTTAGTTTAAATACTATTGGAAATCTTTTTGCTAAATCAAAATTTGAGTTGTATTTTTTTACGCCGCTAACATTTATTTTGGCGGTATTGTGTTTGCGGATTGTCGTTGACAAAAAACTGAAGTGACGAATACACAACAATTAATTAAATATTTTAAAAACACGTCATGGAAAATAAAAGCATAAAACACCAATTACTCCGTAACCCATTTGTACGAATAATATCTGGTCTTTTAGTCTGCTTTGCAGCATTCATTATTGTGCAGAATATTGCAGCAAAACTTTTAAACTTAACTGGCTTTGATAAAGATTTTAGAAATCTTATTAAGGGGATAATGGCGTCTGTTGCAGTAATATTCGCTTATAAACTCTTTTATCAAAAGATAGAAAACCGGGAGGTTCCTGAAATAGCTGTAAAAGGAATTGTAAAGAATCTTTTGCTGGGAACATTAATTGGAGTTGTTCTGCAATCCCTCACTGTGCTGGTAATTTTTTTAAGTAACGGCTTTCATGTGGTAGCTGTTAATCCGGTTTCGTTTATTATTATTCCATTAACAGTTGCTTTTACGGTTGCAATTTTTGAAGAGATTTTAATACGGGGAATTATCTTCAGAATAATTGAAGAAAAATTGGGCAGTTATATTGCTTTAATTATTTCAGCCATAATTTTCGGCGGGCTGCATCTGATCAATCCCAACAGTTCGTTGATATCTGCAACCTGTGTTGCGGTAGAAGGAGGTCTTCTATTAGGTGCCGCATACATTTATTCAAGAAGTTTATGGCTCCCGATAGCCATCCATTTTGCCTGGAACTTTATGCAATCAGGATTACTTGGAGCAATCACTTCCGGCAACGAAAAAACAAATAGTTTATTGACCACCCAAATTACAGGTGCAAAAATTATTACAGGCGGAGAGTTTGGACCGGAAGGAACTATTCAGGCCATCCTATTTTGTTTGATGGCCACGATAGTTTTAATGTATTTGAATATTAAGGAGGGTAAGTTGATAAAACCCTATTGGAAAAAGCAACAGTCACTTGATTATGTATCAGTAAATAGATAAACAATGAAAAAGGAAACTTTAATTCGGGAGTTTATACAGAAGGTCTGGAATGAAAAGGACTTTGACAGTATTACAAAATACGTTGCACCAGGTTATACAATTTATAAAGATCCATCAGATCCATGGGAGGGGAGGGCATTAAATTTTGAAGAGTTTGCAATGCGGTTAGATTATACTTTCGATTTGTTCCCCGACATCTGGTTTGAAATTCTTACTGCAATTACTGAAGAAAATTCCGTGGCAATTACATGGACAATGACTGGTACAAATATCGGTAAGAATGGAATCTTCCCGCCGACTGGCAAATCAATCAGAACAGTTGGTGAAACAACATATCATTTTGATGACGGCAAAATTTGCGGGCATTCCCAGGTATTCGACAGAACAACCGTTAAGTTTTAATAAGAGCCTTGGGTACTACTGCAGGTATGATGGTAAAAAAAGAGCTGATTGAGGATTATTTTATTTTCCAATAAAATTTTATGCAACCAATAAAGTAAAATAATAAAAAAACAAAAAATGAAACTACCTCCATACGAAACATTTCCTCAAATGTTTTCAGACCAAATTGTTTTGCGGGAAGTTCAATCAAGTAATATAAAAGATATTGTTGAAATATCTTTCTATGATGCACAACCAGCTTTTACAGTAGAAAAAGCTACAGAAATACAAAATAGAATTGATCAGGATTATCAAAAGGGTTCTTCAATTCATTGGGGGATTGCTGACGGGCAGACAAATGTAATTATGGGAACATTAGGATTTTATCGTGGATTTGATAAGGGGGTAGGTGAACTTGGGTGTGTATTAAAATCTGAATTTCAAGGAAAAGGTTTCATGACAACAGCAATGAAACTTGCAATCGAATTTGGTTTTAATGATATTGGGCTAACAAAAATAATCGCCATTACAACCAAACAAAATACTAATGCCGTAAAGCTTCTTCGACGATTAGATTTTATAGAGGTATCCAATCTTCAGGAAGATAAGATTGAATATCAGTTTGTAAATAAAATTTTAGCCAACCAATAAAGTTGCCTTGTCAATCCTATATCATAGAGTAATCTAAATAAATATCATGACAGTGTCATTAACAAAACAAATACCAACCATTTCTATTGCATTACTTTTTTTCATTTGCCTCTATCGGTTCATTGCCCCTTTTGGGTAGCGACCCTCTTAACAAAATTTATTGCCTTCATTTCTTACCTGAAGTCAATGAAAACTTTCAATTACCCGGTTAGTTTTGTACCACAATTAAAATGTACGCAATAGGTTTATGACCAATGTATAAAAAAGGCGATTAACAAATTCTTATAAGTCAATTTCTGAATCAAAATAAAATATGATTATGAACAAGAAATTACAAGCAATATTAGGAATGGTGTTCCTTACCAGCACTGCATTTGGTCAGACAAGTGAAGAACATTTAGACAAAAAAATAAAAGAAAAGTGTGAAACAAAGACTATTCAGCAGCCCAGTTGCCCGTAGGACTATTTGTATTCGTATAATTATTATTAGTCCAGTTTGGAAAGAAAGCATAAAAATTTATAATTAAAAAACAAAACAATGCCACATTTTATTATTGATTGTTCATCAAACATTTTATCGAATATTTCTGAAAGTGAAATCTTGAAAGCTGTACTCGATGCTACCGATGCTACGACGCTTTTTGTGAAAGAGGATATTAAAGTAAGAGTAAACGCATACAAGGAGTTTGAGGTAGGAGGCAAAAAAACGAATTTTATTCACGTTTTTGGATATATCCTCGAAGGAAGGACAGCAGAACAAAAAGCAAAATTATCTAAGAACGTGGTAGAAGTATTGACTGCTATGTTTCCTGCCGTGAAATTTATAGCGATGAGTGTTGATGAGTTTGCAATAGCAGGATATTGTAACAGGCATTAAAGATATGAACCCGGCTTTGCCGAAAGATGGGTAATTAGTGTCTGCATTGTCCTTACTGGCATGATGCGCCTGGTAAGTACAATAATCCTGAAGTTTCACCAATACTTCCAGAAGATTTGAAAGGATTGCCGCCAGATGCTTTAGAGCTAATGGAATTTGAAGCAATTGTAAAGACTGCAATGAAAGAAAGTTTTCAACCATGACATCTTTAACTCAAGTATCTAAACCAATAATATAAAATATAATAAAGATGAAAGCAATTGTGTGTATGCAATACGGACAACCCGAAGTGCTCCAACTTAAAGAAGTAGAAAAGCCAATCCCTAAAGACAATGAGATCCTAATAAAAGTTTTTGCTACTGCAGTAAATTCCGGTGATTGCCGTTTGCGTAAAGCAGAACCATGGGCAGTAAGATTATTCTTTGGTTTTACAAAACCAAGGCGCTCTATTTTAGGTGGCGTTTTTTCCGGTGAAATTGAGGCTATAGGAAAGAATGTATCCAGTTATAAAGTAGCAGACCAGGTATTTGGTTCAACGGGGATGAGCTTTGGCGCTTATGCAGCATACAAGTGCCTTCCGGAGGATGGGACCTTATCACTTAAGCCAAAAAATATAAGTCACGAACAAGCAGCTACAATTCCATTCGGAGGAACTACTGCGTTGCATTTTCTTAAAAAAGCAAATATAAAGCCCGAACAAAAAGTGCTTATTTACGGAGCGTCAGGTGCAGTTGGTACTGCAGCTGTGCAACTAGCCAAACATTTTGGGGCACAAGTAACAGCGGTTTGCAGCACTTCCAATATCGAGCTGATAAAATCTCTTGGAGCAGACAAAGTGATTGATTATATCAAAGAAGATTTCACCTCGAATGGAGAAACTTATGATGTAATTTTCGAAACAGTAAACAAGTTATCATTTGCAAATAGCATCAAATCTCTAAAAAAAGAAGGAATAGTGATTTTAGGAGCTCCCGGACTTTTGGGAATGCTGCAAGGGTTATGGTCTTCAATAGCAAGCAACAGAAAAGTAATATCGGGTTTGATTAGTGAAAAGGCAGAGGATATAGTTTTCCTCAAAGAACTCATTGAAAAAGGATATTATAAAGCTGTCGTTGATAGAAGCTATTCATTAGAACAAATGGTTGAAGCACACAGATATGTGGAACAAGGACATAAGAAAGGTAATGTAGCCATAGCCTTGTCTTAATGAATAAATACAAAACAGAAGACTAAAATGGAAATTATTGAACAGACATTTGGTGAATTTCTTATTTCAACAGACAACAAAATTTATGTTTAGAATATTCATCCCTTTCGGTTAATACAACTTCAAATTAGTCCTATTTAACTGTATTCATGTCCTACCATTTAGCCTGTATCTCAAACTAATTTTGTTGTATTAAAACTCACAATTAAAAACAACAAAAAATGAAAATTATCATCGTAGGTGCAACAGGCACTATGGGCAAACACCTTACCAATGCATTTGAAAAGGAACATGAAGTTATTCGGGTTGCCAGCAAAGGTGGAGACATTGAAGCAGATATTACTTCAACAGAATCTATCGAAAACATGTTTAAACAAGTTGGAACTTTTGATGCATTGATTTCTACAGCAGGTCCCACTCATGTAGGCCCCTGGAAAAACCTTACTGATAAAGAATTCCGGAAAGGTGTTGAAGGAAAAATGATGGGTCAAATTAACCTGGTGCTGATCGGGCAACATTACATCAATCCAAAAGGATCCTTTACTTTAATCACCGGTGCTTTAACGCATGATCCTCAAAAGAACTTTGCCAATGCATCGGCAGCAAATGGGGCAGTGGAAGGCTTTGTAAGAGCAGCAGCCATTGAATTGGAAAATGGTATCCGCATTAATGCAGTGAGCCCGACTGTTATTGAGAACTCACCACAGTACTTTCCTTTTTTTCCTGGAGATATACCAGTAACCATGCAGCAATTGGAATACGGTTTTCGCAAAAGTGTATTTGGCGCAAACACAGGCCAGGTAATAAAGCCTTACTAAGTGCTTTAAATGAAAAACAACAATTGTAATCGGGGTCATTATTCTTTAGGGTAATGATCCGGTTGCATCCATAAAAAAATCTATCCGCTGTAAGCGTTTAATCAATAAATAATGAGGAAGATAATATTTGCGGTAACACTACTGCTTAGTACACTTTTTGCCCAAAGCCAGATTAATATAGTGAGGTACAATGATAAGTTCAGTTATCTTAAAAATGATACTATACCTAAAAAGGGCTTTGAGAAAATAAAGTACATCCATCTTTATAAAAATGTAAATATTTCTTTTGGCGGAGAATTAAGGGAACAGTTTCAATATTATAATAACCAGAATTTTGGTGATGTGCCACCTGCATTTACGAAAGCAAGTACCGGGCAATATTGGCATCGGGCGATGGCCCATACCAATATTGAAATGGGAAGCAAGCTCCGGATATTTGCACAGTTGGGAAATACGTTTCGTTTCATCAACCACAATCCGCTGACTCCCGAAATTGATGAGAATCAGTTGAGTTTGCACCAGGCTTTTATTGATTATCGTTTTCAAAAAAAATGGATGGTAAGGGTAGGCAGACAGGAAATCAGCTATGGCAATCACCGTTTAATTACTTTCCGTGAAGGTCCCAATACAAGATTGGCATTTGATGCCGCCGTTATCAAATATCATTCAGAAAAAAGACGAATAGATATTTTCGCCTTAACTCCTGTAACATCAATGCAGGGTATATTTGACGATAAATCTTTTGAAGATTTGATTTTTGGTATATATGCTACCGATAATATTGTGCCCAATAAAATTTTATTGGATTACTACTTCCTTAATTTTAATTCTAACAAACGACGCTACAATTATGCAGCAGGAGAAGAAAACAGGCAGAGTTATGGTGTGAGGATTTACTCTCAAAAGCCAACACTCAATTACGAATTAGAAGCTACTTATCAATCTGGTAAATTCAATCAATTAAACATCAGCGCTTTTGGAATTTCTGCTAATGTAAATTATAAATTCGTTTCCCGACACAATTTTATAATCGGGTTAAGCGGTAATTATATGTCGGGCGATAAAAATAAAAACGATCATCAATTAAATACCTTCAATTCAATTTTTTCAAAACCACCTTTTGGACTGATTGCGCCAATTGGCCTGTCAAATATTGTAAATATTAATCCATATTTTAAAATAAATCCTACCCAAAAATGGAACGTTTACGCAGGCGTTTACCGTATATGGCGACAAAGCAATCAGGACGGCACCTATTCCCCGGGAGCAGGAGGTGCAGTGGAAACAAGACCCAATCCCAGGTTGCTTTTTGCTTCAACCAAAAAGCAAATTGGAACGCTATTGGTTATGGAGAGCAGCTATCATGTAAACAGGCATTTGTCATTCGGATTTGATGCATCTTATTTTTTTAAAGGACAATATGTAAAAGAAACCGGCAAAGGGAAAGATATAACGTATTGCTCGTTTAAAGGAAGCTATAAGTTTTAGAAATACCGGGTAGAAAATTAAATTAAATGAAGGCCTGTTTCAGCCAGAATTTAGTAAGATGTTAGCGCAAAGCTTATTGAAGATTTAGATAGCAAATAGAGTAGACCAATCTCTGATAAATGAAAAGTCCGTGAGGTATTGCGTATCAAAGTGCTGTTGAAAGAATTCAATAACTAAGTAAAAGCGGCACCCAAACAAAAGCCCAAAACTCAAAGAAGTTTTGCAAGCAATATTACTGGGCAGATGTCAATAACTGCCGGGCATAAAAAGATTTTAAAACTATTTTTACAATAGGCAAAATGATTCCTCAGAATTTTTTTGAAACATGAGTAGTTGCTGTTGTTTAATGAAATAGCAAAAGACCGGGTTTGATGGAGCATTTTGAATGTGAGTTACTTTATGACTATCCGCAATAAAGAGCAACCTCATTAAAAAAAACTGTAGAGCATAGGCTCGTTTCTGTTTTGTAATCCCGCCTGAGGCGGGAGGTTTCAACCCGTTGTTGCAAAGCATACTGGTCCAGAGCCGTAGGGTCGGCACATATAATCGTATCTATTAGTAAAACCACAAAGTTTGGTAATTGGGTGTGGCAGTCTTTTATGCGCCGAATCCACGGTTCTCAATATACTTTCATCGACGGGGTTGAAGCGTACAGCCTAGGGCGGAATGACGACATTAACCTACGATGGTGCAATAAATTGCGGCTCATAGGTAGCTAATTATACCTTATAGGGTATAAAACTGTGTTTTTCTTCTAAAGTATACCCGAAAAGGTATAAATATAGGTGTTCATAAACAAAATACACCCGAAAGGGTATATATCCTTTGATATTCACTATTATTGCACCCTAAAGGGTATATTATGAGCATAGCAGCATTTATAAAGGAAAAGAGGAGTGCGGTAAAGCTCACTCAACCGGAATTAGCTGAGAAAGCTGGAGTAGGTTTGCGTTTTGTAAGGGAATTGGAACAAGGAAAACAAAGTTTGCGGTTGGATAAGGTAAACCAGGTGCTGGGTTTATTTGGTTACATGGTGGGTGCGGTTCCTGCTAAAAAAGAAAATGAACCATGAGAAGGGCTGTAATAAAAATGGATACACAAATAGCAGGACAGCTTTCACAAGATGATCAAGGGTATCATTTTGTTTATGATAAATTGTACCTGGCCATGCCTGATGCCAGAGCAGTAAGTTTAACCCTGCCACTTCAAGAAGCTGCTTTTACATCCAATGTATTGTTCCCTTTTTTTGACGGATTAATTCCTGAAGGATGGTTGTTGGATATAGCGGAGAAAAACTGGAAATTAAATCCAAGAGACCGCATGGGCTTACTGTTGGCATGCTGTAAAGATTGCATAGGAGCAGTGAGTGTTGAACCAGTAAAGGAGGATACGCCATGAGAAAATGCCTGTTTTGTTACCAGCCATTGGCAAATGAAGACCAGGATTTTCATCCATCCTGCTCAAAAAAGATATTTGGTCAATCAACTCCACCTGCATTGCCTTATACAGAAGCAGACCTGGAGTCTTTGGCTAAGGAGGTTATACAAAGTAAAACGGCGGTTACAGGAGTGCAAGCCAAATTATCACTTCACATAACCGGTAATGAAAAAGATGAGGTGGGAAAAAGATTTACCATCGTTGGCCTGTGGGGTGGCTACATATTGAAACCACCAACTGCATTATATCCACAGTTACCCCAGGTAGAAGATGTAACCATGCATTTAGCAACCATAGCAAAAATAAAAACAGCACCTCACAGCTTAATCCGTTTGGCATCCGGGAACCTTGCTTATGTTACTAAACGAATAGACAGAGCGAAAAAGCGTAAGCTTGCCATGGAAGATATGTGTCAACTAACGGAGCGACTTACTGAAGATAAATACCAGGGCAGTTATGAGCAAATTGGAAAAACCATACAAAAATATTCTGCTATATCAGGTTTGGATGTGGTGAATTTTTTTGAGTTACTATTGTTCTCTTTTTTAACAGGTAATGCCGATATGCATCTGAAAAACTTTTCGTTATTAGAGCAACCTGGTCTGGGCATGATATTATCGCCAGCCTACGATATGGTAAACACAGCATTGGTAAATCCGGCAGATGATGAAGACATGGCGTTAACCCTAAATGGAAAAAAGAAGAAACTTAAAAAGCAGGATTTTGTGGCTGCCATGAATACATTAAAGGTGGATGAAAAACAGCAACAGAATATATTTACCAAAATGGAAAAAGCCAGACAAAAATGGACGGAGCAAATAGAAAATAGTTTTTTAACGGAAGAGTTTAAAAAGCAGTACAAGCAAATATTGATAGAAAGATTGGAGAGAATCAATAGGTAAAATATTGTATCAGTGAAAAATTATAGAGGTAATAGCTTAAAGTTTGTATTGTTAAAATATTGCCGATATAGAATTCCTGTCTATAAGTGAGGTAAAGTCGCTTCTGTTTTTTGAACTTTCGGGTAAAAGGAAATTGCTCACAGATTCCGGAATTTTTTTTAAAACCATAGCTGCTAATTAAGCATGAATTATTTAAACAATTTTTAAAATGGCTACTCCCTAATGAAAAATGGCCTGCAAATCATCAATGTGCAAGCCGTAAGGTTTTATAAGCGGGCTGGTCTGGAAAACTGCTCCCATCTTGAACAAACTTCTACAGGTAATGATCCTGTATTTTCAAAACCATTTCTTTTTATACTTCCATTTAAAAACAAAAATTAGTAAATTAATAAATACTGAAAAACTGGTGGAGAATGATTATCCGGTCTTTATGCACTACCCCGTAATATACTCAGCAACTTAATCCAACAACAAAAAATTTATGCAGACCTTCCGGTGCATTTCCATTGATTGAAGCAAGCATTTTTCTAATGATCTTTTATGGCACCTGTTTTTCATATTTCATCTTAAAAATTTTCATTTTTTTTAGATTACAATTGCTTAAAACCTATACCAAATTTAAGCGGATGAAACAAAGGAGAAAAGTTTGTTTTAATATCACTATAGTCAATCAGAATTAGATTATGACGTTACATACTTATAAATGATTGGGGATTTTTTTTCTCAAAATGATTTGGATTTTAGCTTTTTTACCGCACTACGGTTCCATTTATACATTAAATATCTTCTGGATATAATTTTTAGATGTTGGCATGATTTTGAAATAAATGAATTAGCAGATTTTAATAATGCCGGGTAGCTTTCTATCCTATTATTTATCAGGACCGGCGCAACAGTATAAATACCTTTTCTAACATGTTCGGATCAATTGCTGGGTAAGGAAAGATTGCGTACACAGAGGGGAAAGGGAATTAGAATCTAAGATTATTTGCAAGCAGGATGTGGTTAAACAAAAATTTATTATTCACTTTTAAATAAAAAAGCAATGACAACAACTACAACAGAAACAACAGAGGTATTAAATGACCTTATTAACATTAACAACGATCGTATTGAAGGCTATAAAAAGGCTGCTGAAGAAAGCAAAGCTATGGACGTAGACCTGCATGCGCTATTTACTAAAATGGCTGATGAAAGCCGGTTAAATGTTTCCGCATTAACCCAACATGTAGTAGCGTTAGGTGGCGAGCCAGATAGTGGAAGTACTGGTATAGGCAAAATTTACCGGGCGTGGATGGATGTAAAAGCTGTTTTTACGGGTAAAGACAGGGTATCCATTCTTGAATCATGTGAATTTGGTGAAGACCAGGCGCAAAATGCCTACGATGATGCATTGGCTTCGGATGCTGAATTGGATGTTGAGACAAGAAAGCTGATAACGTCCCAGAAAGAAACCCTGAAACAAAGCCACGATGATATAAAAAGGCTGAGGGATATCGGAAAGTAATACGGTATTTAGCTAACAAGAAATAAAACACAAGTATTTTAATCAGGTTTTTAAAGGGTAAATTTAAAAGCCGGTTTAGTTGATAAACCGGCTTTTTTACAGGAAATTAATCTGTATTCATTGTAGCAACTTGTTCTTTTATTTTTTACGTTGCGTCACCAATCTTAGGGCTTTGTTCATCCACATCTTCACTTTCATCTCTCTTGTCGCTTTTAACAGCAGCGTTTACACTTCCATCTTCTATTTTCTCCTCCTCACCAGATGGCAAATCATTTTTATAAAAAGATTTTTCTTTTTTTGATTGGTCATCTGATGTTGTAGGAAATACCGATTCGGCATTTCCATCTTCTTCATTGATAATGCTTTCATCATCTTTATTCACTATCTTATTTTGAGACTGTGAATTAACTATTGTTGTCTCATTTTGATTGTCTTCATTTTCTTTGCCGCCGGGCAGGTTGTTTGGGCTGTTATTAGTTTGCTGTGTCATAAAATAAATTTTGATTAATAAATTGATTACCTGCTTTCCGTTCCGAAATTCATACCAATTTAACCATCGAATGGCATATTGCTATTTTGAAATTTATGTGTAACTAAATACACAATTCTTCCATACTTTTTTTAAAATACCACCCCACTAATAAAGTTACTCAAGGCATTGTTCTACATCTATTCCCTTGCCCGGCCCGGTCTAAAAATATCTCCTGTTTTTTATTCTCTCCAAAGCAGTATCAATTGTAAAAGCTGATGGGCCTAATCCTGTTTTTACTTCCCACCATTGTAAAGGAGTATATACGGTAGGTTGAATAAGAAAATATAATTTATTATCTGTGGAAGATTGCAAAATATAAAAGATGATTAGCTCAGTCCAAATCTCCAAACCACCCTTGCTGCCAGCAATGTCATACAAAGATTTTGGTTCGCTTCTCTTTATAAAATTTTATTTATACAAAAGCATTACAAATCTGTTGTAAAAAATGCAGTTTTTTCCATTTATAGTGTTTTGTTAATACCAGGCTCCTCAGTACGTACGTCGGTTGGCTCCACATCGTTTTGCCGCTCCAGCTTTTTTTGTACATTCCTGCTTTTAGAACGAAGGATGGGCCATTGCATCGGGCTTCGCCTGGGCTTTTCATCGCCGAACAAAACACCCCATTGCTTAAAAATTTCTGTTCGGTCAAATATAATTTTCATAACAGCAATTACCGGCAGCGACAGAAACATGCCGGATACACCGGCTAAGGCTCCAGCTACGATAACACCGATAATTGTTGCCAGGGCGTTTATCCTAACTTTACTTCCAACAATGCGTGGCATCAGTATATTGTTATCTAAAAACTGCACAAAGGCGATGGTTCCTAAAACGATAAAAATCGGGGCCACTTCCTGCGTGGAAGAAAGTGTAAGCACTACTCCAATCAGGTTGCCAATCAGCGCTCCTACGTACGGAATTAGGTTAAGGACTGCGAAAATGGCACCGATAAGAATAGCGTGTTTAATACCGAAAATTAATAACAAGCCACCAAGTAAAATAGTGATGTAAGCAATCTGAATAAGTAGACCAACGAGATAACTTTTTATGATAACCTCCGATTCCCGAACCACTTCCTCTACTTTTTGATGTTGGCTAGGTGCAAACCACAGAAATACAAAACGCAGCAAAAGGTTTTTGTAAAAGAGCATCAGGAATATATAAATTGGCAAAAGGCCAATGAAAATTAAGGTTCCGGTTACTGATGACGCAGCACCACCCAATATGCCGCCGGCTAAATTTAGCAGTTTGTCGTTGTATTCAGCAATCATTTTTGTTTGCCGTGCTGCAGTAATGCCAAACTTTCGTCCTACCCATTCGCTAAGGGTGTGCAGGTGTGCCTGCACATTAGCTTTAATTTGCGGAAAGTCGGAAACCAGCCTTGTTATTTGTGAAGAAAAAAACCAAATGATAAGCGCAGCAACCAATATCAAAACAAAGAGCGACAGTGCAATTGCCAGCTCTTCGCCTAAGCCACGCCGCTTTAATACCCGATAAATGGGAAGGAGGATAATGGAAAGAAAAAATGCCATGACAACGGGCGTTATCACGTTAGCTCCAATAAAAATGATAGTACCGAGAAAATACAGACCCAGAAGTTCAACGGACCTACGAACGGTGATGGGAAATTTAACCATTTTTTTATTTATTATTGCCATTAACAAAACCGGGCCATTTTTGCCGGGTATAATATTCAACCCCCTTCTTGAAACAAGTCCTGCAAGCTTTATGTGGCGGCGGCCGTAAGGATGGTCAGTTTTAAAAAGGAGTATAGAAAAGTTACACCCTACACTATCGCAACTACAGGAGCGCTTTTTCAATACATAGTATAAAAATCATGCTAAAAATTGTTTACCTACATGCTACACCGCTGATTTAATCAATTATAAAAGCGATGGGAAAATAGTGGTGGCTCCTTCCGGGCAGTGCAAACTCAATATTAAGCAAAGCAGCCATTGAATTTGGAGAGGGCGATACCCTATCCTCTGGCTAAAAATCCTAATAGCTTACAACCCTTACTCTTTATCAATGCGCAGCAAACCATCCACAAGACTTTTCCATTGCAATTTTGCAAGACCGGTCATTGCGCCAAGAGCTACCACCGTGTTTCGCAGTTTGTCCGTCCAATTTTTATTATCCGTATTCGGCGATTCGTTACGTCCAAATACCGCGGCTGATACGCTGTTTTGCTCCCGCCAAACAATAAAAGTAGAAGTGGAGCTTCCGCTAAAAAAATGGGCTGTATTTGGGTCGGAATTGAGTGGGTTAGCAGCAGGACGGACACGAATAGCGATGGCTTGCCTTTCGTTCTCTTCTACTTCTTTTACATCCTCAATTTGAACCCAGTCGCTGCCCTCACCGCTTTCAGAGCCTGGGCCAGGTATATCAATTTGAAAATAGTCGCCCACTTTCGCCATGCGGTGAGGATCATTGCCGTTACTATCAATTAATTGGAAATTTGCAGTACCGTCCCCTGCTAAACTTTTCCATTGGTTCACGTTTAACAGGCGCTGTTTAACCAGTGAATAAACATGTAATACTTTTTCCAAATTATCAAAATTAACAACACTTTCTGTGTTGGATTGGGCGCCTTCCTTCTGTTCGGGAATAAGACTATCTGGCAAGTAGTTGCTCATGGTGATTACTTTATAATAAAACCAGCAACAAAACCCTGCCATAAACCTTTTTTAAGAAATTGTTTTTCATCTATAAAGCAAAAAACAGTATACTGTTTTACGGAGTGGAACTGTGAAATAGCCCCCATTAGGTTTTTTGCAGAAATCGGAAATCGGCCCCCCCTAAAAACTTGAGGTAGCTTCCGCATTTTTGGGAATTTATTTGTGATATGTTTTATAAATGCCCACATTTCTCCACACGATTACAATTCAGTTTGGAGGGTACGTTTTGCAAAAAATATTTTTATCAACTGATGTCATCATTATTTTCCATACATGTAAACAAAAATTGATTATTCTTTTAAAGTTCCATTTATAAGATGGAGAAAATATCTTTGAATGATCTTAAGTACTACTTCTGAGATAGTTTTTACATCTGCAAGCCTGATATTTACAAGCCCTTTAGCGACATCTAATTCTCTAAAGTTTAAGTGAGCGCCAAGTGGATCCTTATTTTATTTCTTCTTATATAATGGCCATTATAGGGTGCTTTCGTTTAAATAAGTCACTAAAAGTCATTTGACTTTTCTGTTACATTGTTTCAGGAAAGTTTTTCAAGGCATTTTTTCAAGTCAATTCCTTTGCCCAGCACGCCCGAAAAAATATCTCCTGTTCTTTTTATTCTTGGTAAAGCAGTTTCAATGGTGAATGCGGATGGCTTAAGACCCCGCTTTACTTCCTTCCAATGCAACGGCATAGATACGGTAGCACCGGCATGAGGCCGAAGACTATATGCAGCTGCAATGGTTTGCCCACGGCGGTTTTGCAAATAATCAAGGTATATATTATTGTTACCCCTTTTTTGTAAGTTTCTTTCCAGGCTTGTAAAATCTGGCAATTGCTCATTTACCATTATGCAGAGAAAATGAGCAAAATCTTTTACCTGCTCATACAAATATTTTTTACCCATTGGTATAAAAATATGAAGTCCTGTTGCACCGGAAGTTTTGCAATAACAATCTGCACCGGCTTTATCTAAAATTACTTTAAATGCAAGTGCCGTTTTGATCACTTGTTTAAAAGTATTTTTTTCTGCAGGGTCCAGGTCTATTATCAAATAATCCGGTTTATCAAGCGACTTTGTTCTCGAGTTCCAGGGGTTTAATTCTATGCAGCCAAGATTGTTTAGATAAGCCAGAGTTTGCCTGTCGTTGCAGATAATATAGTCAATTTCTTTTTTTGCAGAGTCAGAATATAACTCAATACTTTTTACCCACGCTGGTGCAGCATCACCTGCATCTTTATGATAAAAACCTTTATCTAAAATGCCATTGGGATTTCTTTTTAAGCTCTGCGGCCTGTCTTTTAAATAAGGCAGAATGTAATGAGCTACCTGTTGATAATAATCAATCACCATACCTTTTGTAATGGCTTCATCAGGAAAATAAATTTTATTCAGGTTCGTTGTCGTCACCTTTATTTTTTCAAAGGATTTTACTGCACCATTGGGTTTTTCTTCGGCAATGGGTTGTTGTTTTTGCGGCTTTACTTTTTTTATAGATGCCATGTTTATTTCTTTTACTGTTTTATCATCACGTAATCCTAAAAAAATTGGATGTCTCATTTTATTGTCTGTTGTCCATTCTGTAAATTTTATTTCCCCAATGAGTGTGGGCTTTACCCAGGTAACAGCTGCGTTGGTTTTTACCGCTTCATCAAAAGGTGATTTTTTTTGAATCAGGGGCTTAAGCATTTCGTAAATCTCTTTTAAATTATTATCAGTAAAGCCCGAGCCGGTGTGCCCGACATACTGTAGTTTGTCCCCATCAGGAATCGCTAACACCAAAGCACCGAAATGTTTTCTTGACCCGGTGGGCTCAGTAAAGCCTGCAATAATTACCTCCTGAGATTTGTGGTATTTTATTTTCAGCCAGTCGCCAGATCTTGCACCGGGATGATACATACTATCCGCCTTCTTTGCCATTACTCCTTCCAAATCATTCTTCTTTGCGGCTTCAAAAAATTCTTTTCCTCTTGCAATGATGTGCTCCGAATACTTTATCACTGCATTTTTTGGCAACAGCTTTTTAAGCAGTTCCTTTCTTTCAATCAAAGGCAACTTATAAGTACTGTTTCCATTTAATGACAAAAGGTCAAACACATAATAACAAATGGGGTATTGGGTATTGTCTTCATAATGTTGCAGCTTCTGGAAATCCGATTTGCCTTCTTCATTTAGTATCACGATTTCACCATCGAGAACGGCGTCGTGTTTTATTTTTTTCAATTCCTTAGTTACTAACGGGTAATCATTGATAAAGCTGTTGCCGTTTCTTGAATACAACAAAACGTTGCCTTCTTTAATTTCGCTGATGGCACGGTAGCCATCCCATTTTATTTCAAAAAGCCAGTCTTTATCTTCAAATGCATTGGCTGTTTCTTTTGCCAGCATGGGTTTAATAAAGTTAACTAGCTTTTCTC
>Ga0163147_10004521_pt1 | contig 17673 bp, 7 predicted proteins | sample OliLakLV19MP6G1_FD_148597 | JGI IMG/M metagenome (GOLD analysis project Ga0163147, IMG submission 148597) | Freshwater microbial mat bacterial communities from Lake Vanda, McMurdo Dry Valleys, Antarctica- Oligotrophic Lake LV.19.MP6.G1 | ecosystem: Environmental > Aquatic > Freshwater > Lake >...
GGTCACAGCGACGAGGCGACGAGCGATATTCCGTTCTGATGCGGCTCAGACCGCAGCGGTGCTGTCGTGGAGGCGACAGCACCATTTTTCTCAAGTTACGCTGGAATTTACAAGAGCGGAACGCCCCAACCAAGCCTCGATGTGGATGCCAACCGCCTCGTCCTGCTCGACTGCACTGAAAACGGCTACAGCGGTCACAGCGAAGATACGGCGGACAATCCATATCTAGCGAGCGATGTTGACTGGGAGGTGGCGCGAAGGTACCGCCTCCCACATTAATTCTCTTGAAAGGCAGTTACTTACAAGTCCTTAAGTCGCCTTTGAACTATCCGATTCCTAATGCTTTCATCGCTGCCGACAGTGGATCAGAATAGAAGATCGGGTCAACTTTTTCGAGCGTATCAGGGGGTACTTCAAGAAACAGCCGTCGACTCGCTATTGGGATCAGAACACGCTTCCCACCGTTATCCATAACCACCCTTAAAGGCTCAATCAGGCTTTGCAACGGAAGGATATTGCCTTGGATGGTCATTTCACCTATAACTGCAAGTCCGGGAAGGACCGGCTTGCTGCGCAAGAGCGAGTATAGAGCAACAAACAAACCAACACCTGCATCGGCACCATCTTTCGTATGCGACAAGTTCACGACTTGTACATGAAAATCACTCGTCTCCAGCTCTTGCTGTATGCCGATCATGTGGGCGTTCGCACGTACATAGTCGAAAGCAGTCATAATACTTTGTCGGAGCTGCTTCGTTATTTCCCCGCTAATCCGCAACTTGCCATTGCCGCCGAACTTGTTTACCTCGATACGTCCGACGAACACCGTATTGTTGTCTGTCAGCGCAGCAACATTCACGCTTCCAGGCGGCAGCGGGTCTTGCCCGATGAGGTGCTGTCCGCCTTCTTCAGGAACACCGACAAATTGCTCAGTCATTGTCTCGGTATCGATATAAGAGAATGAGGTTTGGTAGTACTCAAATGACCCCATCTTCTTCAATTGTTCTTTGACGCGACGGCGCCCTTCGAGTGCCAGCTCAAGATACTCCTGCAATTCGTGGCGTTCAAACTCACCTGAAGGATGGAGCAATTTAAGCAGACCGGATACCGTGCGGCGCACCGCTCTAGCATCGCGTGTGTTGAGGTGACTTCCAAGACTGAAGTGCTGATCAAGCAACTGAGTAAAGCTCTGACGACGCAACTCGCGCATGACTTCGGCAAGGTAATCCACGATGAACCCAAAATGCGCGGTGAAGAACTCATTGCGCATCTTCGGCATTTCCCAACCGGGCAAATAGAAATGCAGGCGGTCGATGAGCGCCATATCCTGCATTTCAGCTGGGAGCGGTTGGAACAATGTAGAAGTTTTCAAGAGCAAATCAATAGGTTGATTGATGTTACCGTTGAAGACCATGGAAGCGTCAGCGACCAGCTCCTCTTTTCCACGACTAAAGCTACCGCTTTCCATGTAGTCTTTCATGATCTGAATCGCCGTCTTGTCCGAGAACTGAATTCCCGCAACCTCGTCAAATGCGACGACATCCCACAGCCCAACTAGTCCGACCTGACGCGAACTCATGTTGTAAAACAGATTTGCGACGGTTGTTTTGCCACCGGAGATGAGGATTGTGTAGGGCGACAAGTCACGGTAGCCGAATGACTTACCCGTTCCCCGAGGTCCAAGTTCGATCAGGTTGTAGTTGCGCTCGATCATCGGGACAAGGCGCATCAACATTAGCAGCTTGACGCGATGCGTGAAGTGACTGGGTTCGAAGCCAATCGAACGAATCAGTAGGTCGATCCATTCCTCTGTCGCGAAGTCATCGCGGCCGGCCGTATATTCCGCTAGGTCGAGCGCTGAAACCTGTATCGGGCGCAGTTCGGTGATGAAGAACGGGCGAGTTTTGTTTCCTTCGGTATCTTGGTCAACTAGAAACTCTATATCAACCTGACACCACACACCACCTTGCAAGAGGCGTTCGTAACGGCGGACAAACTGATCGGGAATATGCACGAACCGATGCCCAAAGTTCACTAATTCCGCCCAGTATTTCGTTCCGTCGAGTCGAACCAGTACTTTATCGATGTAACGCTGCTGTCCGTGTTCTTTGACGCGAGACTGAGCCTTCATCGCCTCATCTGGGCGGATAATGCTTTCAGCGAGAGTCGTATGTACCATCCTCAAACCGGCTTGAATTGCGTTTTCGTCGTTGGTCGCACAATAGCGACCTAGGAGGTACTCAAGCACATAAGTAGGGACATTAACGCCGACCTTGACCTGCTGAACAAGGTCTTTTCTAACGACTTTTCCGGCAAAGATACGCGCTGCCTTTTCGTCCAAACTATCGAGTTCGACCACTGCTAGACCTCACTCAAACAGATTTACCGGGATGTTCTTCATATTTGCCAGAACTGCGCCCGTCGCTGCATCCAACAGATGAAGATCAACATCTGTGCCCGGTTTCTCTGTCAGGAATACAGTCACCGTGTTTTTCTCAATGCCATGTGTTGCTTCATCGAATCTCAGTCTAACATCCTTCGTCGCGTCTTGGAAACCGTAAGTCGCCGAGACAGGAACCGATAAAGCCTGCTCACGATCACGCAGTTCGACACGAACCAGCGGTGTTTCAAACGGCAGCAGCATATTGGCGGTGACCTCGATGGTGACGGAGACAAATGGCGAGGTGATCTTGGTACTTCCAAGCGTGAGTGTCCATTTTAGCGCGGGTGGCGCCGGTGCCACAGCGCCAACAGGCGATACAACCAGCACAGGAATGACCACTTCCTGCAATGCAAGTCCGCCGTGGAAGTACTCCGAGTTGCCGCCTTGAACTTTGAAAGCCGCCAACCCAACCGGAGTGACCAATTCGAGTTTGCCACCGATCCCAAACGCCGACAGCGGAGTCCGCATGGTTGATGGGTGACTGTCTCCGCCGACACCAACCCAGACTCGCCGCTTGAGCAGCGATGCCTGATCGCCGCCCGGCGCATCGATTTTCTGACCATCGTCAAGGCGATCGGCGAGGATAAACCCGTGATCGGCGGTCACGATGATTTCAGAAATGCCAGCCACCGCCAAAGCCGACAGCCCACGCCTGAGCAGACTAAAGACATCATCGAGCGAGCGGCGTGCTTTCTGCGGCATGTTTTCGCCCAGACCATCAATGTCATCTGAGGCGGTCACGACGACCACCTGCGCCTCGGCGAGCTTACGACTGAGCGCCGACTTACGCAGAGGTGCGATTTCGTCCAATGTCGTCTCAACGATCTCAGCACCGACCGCTGTTTTGATCCGTTCCATCCGCGCCTTTGCTGTACGCACGGCTTTTCCACCAATCTGGGGGACAAGCACGCCGCGTTCAAACGTCAGCGTGATGCCGTCTTCCGCGCCGGGCATCAGCGCCGCCATGCCGACATCGGTGATGGTGGGAGGTGTTGCCAGAGCAGGCGTAATCTGAACGTGCCAACCCGGTTCTGCTGAAATGAGCAGCGACACGAACTCGCGCGCCATTTCAAAGCGAAACGCATCGACTAGTATGTAGGCGACCCGCCCGTTACGGACACGTTCGGCAACGTAGTCGCGATAGATGTCAGCCTGCAACTGGACATCCGCAAGTTCGAAATCCTCGTCCTTGTAGGCTGTCACGAACAGTTCGGCAAGACGGTTGATCATGGCGGCATATTGTGTGGAAGCTTGGGCGATCAGCCGCTGTAATGACGCATGTTGTTCAGGACTCAGATCGTAACGGTGGACATCTCGTTCAAGATGGCGATGAGCAGTATCCAATCCGCACCACGGATTATCCCCGTAGACATACTCGGCAAACAGCTTGCTCGCCGTCCACTGTTTCCCTTTCAGCGCAGTTTCAATGCGCCCGGCTTCCTGAAGCACCCGCCCGGCATTCAGGATGACTTCCCAGCGCGTCTTGATCTCTGGCTTCTGGGCTGACCAGAAACCGCCGATACGTGCGCGCACCAGTTCAAGCAAATTGGCAGTTGCCCGCTTGAGCAGTGCCTCTTCTGTCAGGATTTGCAGGCGAGCTTCAGCAGCCGGGAAGGTTTCAGAGCGAGCCATGGCATCTAACCCAACCTCGATTGAACCGATGCTGAGTTCCGTCTGAACTTGCCCTGCCCACCTGACGTAAGCCGGTGCGCTGTCACGGCGATTGCGCCACTGACGCGCGAGTTCGACCGCCGCAGCGCGGGCAACGGGTTGTTTGGACAGCGGAATCGGGGAGGTTATATCCGCGCCAACGGACTCGAAGAAGTCGGTCGCGAGTATTTGCCGCGCAGCTCGCGCGCGCAGTCCATGTGAATCCGGCACGTTGGTGAAATCGACGCCAAGCGCATCGGCAAAGACTTTTGCCACGTCATGAAGTGCCCCTCGCTCGCTGATTTTCGCATCCAACGACTCGTCACTGAGGAAGCGCAGCATAACTTCAGCGGCGTTGCCCGTGCCGAAGATGACCGCCAGTGTCCCGGTCTGGGCATCCGCGCCGCGTTCAGCAATCTGATCCAGCTCTGCCAGCGACAGCTTTCCAGCGGCGGTTTCATCGACAATCTGCGCCAGACGCGCATCCGGGAAGATCGGTTCGAGCGCGGCGCGGGCGACCGCTGACAATGCGCTGTTACATTCCGGTGGACTTTGAGCGGGCTGCATGACCATGCCGCCCGTTTCATACTCGATCAGGGCATGGTGCGCCTTCGACTGCGCCAGTGGAACATAGATGAGCAGGCGTGGCGCGGCATTCAGGTCGAGACTGCCCCAATGCGGTTCGATCTCGTGGCGCAGGGCGAAAAAGCCATCGCTCGGAGCATAGCGAAAGATGTGTCTCGCCCCCACTTGATCGGGCGTGAGCGCAGCCGCTACGTCAATATAGGCGCTGTCCGGGTCATACCAGACCACTGTTCCATGTTTGGCAATTTGCGCTCGCACCAGCGCGATCAGTTTATCGGTGACAATCCCCATCGTGTTCTCAGCCCTTGCCGGTGATTAAGCCGCGCGTGTTCATGCGCTGCGACATTGTACTCCAGGTGTATTCGCCGCGCGTGAGCTTCGTCCACATGGCAGCGGATTCCTTCCACGGCACAAGTTCATGCAGCGGTGCGATGCTGATCAGCACGCCATCATTATGATCGGGCGGAAGCCCTGAATTCGCCAACTGGCGCACTTTGCTGTGAAAGCCTGTCACTTCATCGACCAGCCGGGTTTGCGCGGCGATGTCGGCTTCGCGCTGCTTCCGCGCCACCCGATCCAGACCGTCGATCCCCTGCTTGAGTTCATTGAGGCGGAAAGTTTCGCGCTGAATCTTTTTGTAGGCGATGTCCTCCGCGATGAACAGGGTGTTGTTATCCATACGCGGATAGTACAGCCACATCCCATAATTCGGGCTGCGCACGCCGGTTTGCAGCAGCCAGTAGATCGGCGCTTTGCGGCGGCTCTTGGAATAGCGCTTGATGTGAAAGGCGAACACCCCCTGACGCGCATCACGGAAAATGGCGCGCAGCTCGCGGTAGCCCAAGACGCGGCAGATTTCCGCCTCGATACTATCCGCGCGATCTTCGCCCCACAGCAGAGTCAGCACACCGCGCACCCGCGCCACGATGTCGAGCGAGCGTGGGTCGGCTTCTTGCGTCGGGTCATCGACCAGAATGCCCTCCCACGCAACCGGCAGCGGGTAATCGTCCGGCACGTCAGCGGGACTGGCAGACAGACCGTCGGCGTTCATGAGCGCGCCAGGGGCGCAGCGCGGCAGCGGGTCGAACGGTTCGGGTAGGGGAGCGAATAGGGAAGGATCAAACGCTTTGCGCACATCCCAGCGGCCGAAGGCGGCGCCGACGCACCACATGAGCAGATTCAACACCTGCGTGGGCAGGTTTTCCGGCGCGGCGGCTTCGTCGTCTTCGTCGGGACCGTCATCGGCGACCACTTCCTCCGAGGGGGCGGCGGTTGTCCCCATTTCGCGTATGACCAACTGGCGATCCGCGTCGTCCAGCCCGTACAGTTCGAACACAATCTCGTCAATTTGCGCTTGCACCGCTGCGAACTGCCCCGCCCGTTCCGCTTCATGCTCCGCCAGCGTAAGCGACACCGCTATCAGGGACTCACTGCGCCGCGCCGCTAGTCCCGGCAGTTGAAAAACGTGTGTCGTTTCGTCCACCAACGATCCTTCGCGCTGCAAGTCGTGGGCGCGGCGGGCGAGTGTAACAAGGCGTGTCGATATTGATTGACTGGGCTGAACCCAAGGCAGTTGAAGTAATACGCCAGCGATGAATTCTGGAAATCCTTCTCGACCCAATAGCAATTTGAATAGTTGATCATATGCAGCAGAATTTAGCACAGCCAATGAAAGTGCCAATTGTTCAGAAGACGGGTAAATCAGGAAATTTCGGGCAGTGAATATTGATCCTCTCGGTAATGAACGTGGGGAAAAACGTGAAGCCCGTAGAGACTGAGTCAGACCAGGCAAAAAATAGAAATGTTCATTGCGGGGAAGAGCCTTATCATCATTGTGAATCGCTTCACCTTGGTTCGACCAATTCACAACAAGATGAATATCTCGATAGTACGGCTCCGATACACCTCCGGTTAGGTGAACCCAAGCAGTTCGACTCTCAGTCTCCTCGTTACTGAAAGCAAGCCATTTTCCCTGCACCTCCCACCACAAGCGGACAAACTTAAAATCGTTAGAAGTTGTCATGCCTACGCTTGCGCTACCGACTTCTTCGCCAAAACCTGCTGAAGTCGCAAATAGTTCCAGCAAACGATCAGAAGACCAATAAGAGAAAGGGGAACTGTGTATATCCTTGAGTCGAGATAGCTTAATTTGATATACGTTGCCTACATCGTTGGTTCGATTGAAGGAGTACACCAATTCGCCAAGTTTAGCGGCTTTGTCCTCCACATTCACTTGCAGCAGCCGGAAAAACACCGCTTCACTCATCGTTCGACTCCTTGCGCTGCATCACGTACGCCGCCGTCTCGACCATAGCAGTATCCAGCACGCCATAGCCTAAATCCGCCATCGTGATGAAGTTCGCCTCGCTCAACAGGATTTCCTCGCGCCACTTCTGGAAGCTGCTCAGGAAAAACCCGGTGCGGCTGGTGATCGCCCCCAGATAGCCGTCCGGGCGCAGAAGTTCCAGCCCGCGCTCGACAAACGCGGCGTACAGGTCATTCTTGGTGCGCGGGTAGTGCGCCTCAATATACGCCTTGCCGCCGATGCTCGACGCGCCAAACGGCGGATTCATCAGGATCACGTCGAACGGCTGTAAGAACAGGTCTATGAATGCCATCCCCTGAATCGCATCATCGACGAACAGGCGCCGCAACACGCGGTTATCCAGCGAGGCTTCGCGGCTGAAGTCGCGCAGCGCCGCGACCACGCGGGCTTCGGCATCTCCCCAGAACGCGACATCATGCAGATCGCTGCGTTTCAACGGCAGCGCCAACTGCTGCGGCTTGTCGGGCCCAAACAGCGTCAACTGGATCGATTCTGGCAAAGCTTCCAGCGCCTTGCGCGTCTTGGTGATGGTCGCCTTGATCGCTGTTTCGATTTGCAGCAGGCTGCCAACCTCGCCCGCCAGCTTCATCTCCTGCCAGACATCGAACAACATCGCTCCCAACGCCGCCGGTTTCAAATCGCGGGCAAATGCACCGAGCAGGTCATATTCGCCCGGCATCGGCTCCGCGACCACGATGTGAATGCCATCGATGCGCGGGCGGTCTTTCATTTTGAGCTTGAGCGCTTTGTAGCTGCGTTGCGCGCGCAACCACAGCGCCAGCGTGGCAATTTGCGCGGCACGCAAATCAATATCGATGCCGTGTAGATTGTACTGGAGGATTAAACGCGGTGTTTCCCAGCGAAAACCATCCGCGTCGGGAAAATCAGCCCGCAGCGCGCCGCCAAGGTCAGGATCGTCGTAGGCTTCGGCATAGATAATTTCCAGCAGGTCAAAGCAGTAGAGCAGGAAATGACCACTGCCACAGGCGGGATCAAGAATACGCAGCATGCGCGGGTCACGCTTGGGCAGGCGGTCGCCCGCGTCAATCCGCGTGATGAGGTAACGGCAGGATTGTGTCAATGCGGTATCGCCGTCACGCATCTGATACCAGGTGCGTGCCAGTGTGTTCTCCGCCAGAAACGCGACGACATAGCGCGGGGTGTAGAATTGATTGCGAAACGACAATTCGTAAGGGTTGCGCGGCGCGGCGGACTCGGCGCGAGCGGTTTGTCGCAGTTCGCCGGGCGTGAAATACTGGTACACCCAACCGATCGTTTCATCTTCCGCCCACGCCTCTGCCAGCGCTGGGCCATTGAGCAGGTCGAGTACGGCGATGAGGCAGGGCTGGCTGGGAAACAGAATGGCGGTCGGCAGCGTCTGGTCAAATAGGACGCCGGCGAGCTGCGACAAATCTTCAAACAGCAGTTCGAGATACAGCTGGTAGCCGCCGTCAGTCTCCGCGCGGAAGGCTTCTGGTGCGACCCTTTTGATCTGCGTGAAGCCTTTCGATTGATCGCCCGCACCGACCGCTTGCATCAGGATGCTGCGCTCCGGGTGTTCGAACAGTTTGAGCGCCGCCAGGCGATTCAGGCAGGTGAAGGCGCTCTCACGCACGTAGCGTTCCAGCGCAGCACGCTCCTCTGAGCCAGCGCGGGTCTCATGCTGGATGAAGGTCTCGATAGCGGCGCGTTCGGCGCGTCCAATGGCATCGAGGTTAGGCAGTGCCTCGACGGGCGTGACCTCACCATCAGCGCGAATGCCGTAAACGCCCTCCAACTGCTGCCGGAAGTCCGTCTCCAGCAATCGGCGGCAGTTCACGACCGCGGCATAGAGCAGGTTGCGTAGGGCTTTGTCCATTGGCTATGTTTCGGTTTCGATTAATTGTGCCTCAATCACTTGACGCAGTTCGGCAACCCTCTGGGCAACCAGTTCGTCCAGTGCCAAGCAAACATGATTGATTGTATCTATAGCATGTTGGGTTTGAACGTAGGTGATTTCCTGCTGCTCACCGGTTGGGTCTTGTTTTGTTCGATCCGCACGATGAACGATGTCATTTCTTCGGTCTACAGTGTATTCAAGCGTCTCGATGAGTTCTTTCTTATCTCGTCTTAAATGGTTGGCAATTTCATCCCAAGGTTTCGTAATCCCGAGAATCGCGCCAGCCAGATGAATTCCCTTGCGCGAACTCAGATAGTTATGGTTGATATAGCCGAGCATCTTCTCCGTGATGTATCCTGGCGCGAGGGGATCGTCCAAGAGTCTCAGGGTATCAACAAGAGTGAATGTGAGATCCTTGAAGTACTCCTGAATGCTGCTGTCACCGGGCGGCAGGATGTCACGCTTTCTCACCCGAACAATTGTTGGCATGTGCGCCCGCAATAGCGCTGGCAAAAATGTCTCCAAAGCGGTTGCAGAAGCGACAATGGCTTGGCGCAGGAGGTGTCCAAGTGAGCGTTTCAACAAGTGCGACCGTTTGATGTCGGCGCGCTCACGCACTAAGCCGAGAAACAGTTCGTTATAGATCAGGAGCACTTCTTCGTCCTCTGTCGCCTGAACGACTGTCCGCAGTTTCGTGACCATATCGCCGTCGCTGGCAATGCTGTCATTCGAATCGAGCAGGCGGTACACGCGCAGGAGCAAATGCGCCGGACGCATATTGTCTTCAAAGGTCTGGCGCGGACTGAGCAGGCTGATGTCGGGCATGATGTTACTCCAGTACGACCTTGGCACCTGAGCGGATATATTCAAGCAGCACTTCTCTGACGCGCCCTAACAGTGCTTCGATATCAGCTTCATCCCTTAACGTCTGACCGCCAGTGAATGACTGAAGACGTACTCGTTCGATCCGCTCGTGGGGCGCTGCCAACCGCTGCACCCGCATGGAGATGTCCGAGTGTAGTCGGTCGATAGCAGCGAGGTCGGATGCCATCTGTGCCAGCGTCGGCTGCGATTCATCGAAGGTCACGATGTCCGGCAGTGCCATGTCCAACGCGCCGCGGCTGACCAACGGTTTGAGCAGTTCCTCTTCAAGCGCCTGCTCGTCGCGATCTGTATTTCCCTCTGCAGTATTGGGGAACACAATGGGCCACGCTGGATGATTTCTGATTTGCTGGAGCGCTTCGGCAACGGCGTTTTTGCGTTCGGTATGACGCACGACAAACGCATCGGCATAGGCAGTCTCGATGAGCTGAAGCACGTCATTGATCCCGTTTCGATGCGCAGGATCGAAGTAATCGCCATTTTGCAGGCTGGTCTCCAAGTACTGCGCTGCCGCCTGAACCTCTCCATCCATCCCTTCCGCACCCAACATCGGAGCGATCCGACGTACCGCCATCCGTGTGCGCGTGAGATGGCGCAACCCATCTTCATCCAATATTTTCCAGATGGCTGAAATCCGCTCGCGCATGGTCTGAAACGTTTTCCACTCGCCAGCGAGGATGTTGACGACATCATCGGAAGCACTGTTGAGGATTTCTTCCAGCGTCGATCGGTACTCCTGCAAGTCTTCACGCAGAGCATCGATGTGGTTTGCCCGCACCGTCGCTTCCAGCGGTAGCAGATTATCAAGGTCAGCGCGCGCCAGCGATTGCAGCGCATTCGCAATCGCGCTCTCTTCCACATCGACCTCATCGCCCGTCAAATCTTCAAAACGACGTGCTGCCGTAACGAGAACCTGCAAGTCCGGCGCTTTGCGCGGCGCGAATGATGCAGAGCGGAACGCATTCGCCCCAGTGAAAGGTGCGCGCGCTTGGGGATCGAGGTGATTACGGTAGCGCCGTCCCTGATAGGTGACTTCAATAGCACCGCCGCGTAGGAGAGTCGCGGTCACCAGCCAGAGGATCTCTGGTTCCCAGCCATAACCAATGCCGCCAAACTTCCCCTCCAAGGACTTCCCCGTGACTTTATTGCCATAGGAGTTCTCGCTGTCGAGATAGTTCTTGATTTCACGGATAATCGGCGCTTCCAGATTGATAACCCATTTGCTCGTCCGCTCATCTTTCCTGACCAGTTCGAGGTTGCCCTCGCCGTCGTAAAAGATCGGCGACAACCCGCTCAGGTTTGCGGCTTTGAGAATGTCTTCTGCTTCCTGACCCTTCTTCGGCAGCAGCCGCGCGCCGAGTTCCAATTTAGGATAGAGGAACGGCACAGCATAGGCGAACCAATGGCTCATGATTTCACCTAAGCGCCTGCCCAGCACCGCGCTGGATCGGCTTACGCCGCGAAAAATACCTTCGCCGTTTTCCAGCACGCCAATCACCAGATTACGCAGGCGTTCTTCATAGCGCAGTGCCAGCGTTTTCTCGTCAGCGAGACTCTTGGTATCTTCGGCGTTCAGGCTGCCTTGTGAGCGCAGTCCTTCGTATTCGCCGACCATCCGCCGCGACCGGTGCAGTTCAGCCACCACCTCATCGATATCGTCGTCGAGCATGAACAGCCAGAAGACGCGATTGTGATACGGGTGTCGATCTTCGCGCGTGTCGGGCATGATTTCCTCGCGCCGTGCCGCGAGTTCGTCATGGTCTTCACACACCACCAGCGCCAGCGGAATCTGCTCCCGACCGTCAACAATGACCCGGTCGTTCCAGCGCACGTCCACCTGGAAGGTGCGCAGATCATTGTAGCGATAGCGAGCCAGTGCCTTATCTTGAAAGATCGAGCGAAGCTGCTCTTCTAGAATGGTATTACGGTCGCGCGGCGTTGGGCTGAAACTGCTGCGCTTGACCGCCCAGCTTTTCTCTTGCAGCGACAACAGCTTCCAGCCGGTGTCGGTCTGGCGGATGAATTCCGCCTCACTCAGCGCCTCAATCGCCTCCTGCACTGCTGGAAGTGGTGAATCATCGCCCAACCGCCGATATAGCAGCGCCGCGATGTTTTCAGCAGTGCGCGGCACACCACGAATGTATTCGAGCAGGGCAATGGCTTTCGCGACGCGGATCACCCATTCTTGCCCCGCCCACTGCCGCTCAATATCGGTAATATCGGTGCGCTTCTCGCTACTGAGATTGCCCTCAACCAGATCATAAATGCGGTCGAGCGTCACCAGTTCGCCGATTGCCAGCCCCTGCAAGCCAGTGCGTTCGCTGACCAGCATTTCATGTGCCTGCTTGATGATCGTGCGGTTGCTGCCGCCCAACTGTTTGAATGCTCCGGATTGGCTGCGCAGCCCGGAGACAATCTGGATCGACAGGTCAATGAACTGGGGGAGGTAGGGATAATATTGGATGAACTCGTCGCGCGTGACCTCGACGACTGGAGCCTGCTGCTGCAACCGCGTATGGGACTTCAACTGTGCGTTGTAATCGTCATAGACTTTGCCGAGATGATGTTTGCCCGGTTCTGTCTTCCTGAGGACACGCAGACTGGCGACTTCGCGGATGTCCGACGGCGACATGTCGATTTTGATGGCGAACCGATCCTGCAAGCGCGCCAGTTCCACGCGCTTATCGTCAATTGCCTGCACGACTTCGTCCAGCTTCTCCTGTGAAGTCACCATCACCCAGACCGGCGCGATAGCCCGACCTGACCGAACGCGGTTTGCGCCTTCTTGCCCGAAATGCTCAACGACTTTGCGCAGGTCTTCGATCTTGTTGACGCTGAGGGCAACGTATGAACCCACCTCGTCGATAATGTAGGCGATGGCGTGACCCGGAGCACGGCGGCTTGCCAGCTCAAAGGTGCGATCTACCAACAGTTCGATATTGAGCTGCGCCCGCCCACGAAGAAGTCCCGCCGAGTCTGCCCCTTCATATAATCCTGGCGACACCTCGCGCAGTGCGGCGACAATGCGCTGGAACGCCTGTGCGCCCTTGCGCACCATGACCCATACGTCATAATCGACTTGGGCGACGTTAGGGAGTGTTACCGGAACAGGGTGAGCTTCATTGGGTGAACGGACCTCATTTCGAAACAAGCGTGCGCAAGACTGAACGAATTCTGCCAGCCGATCTTCACCTTCGAGTTCGATCTCCAATTCGGCGATGTCCAAATCGCTGGCGTAATCAAGATCGTCCAGCAGTTTAGCGTACATCAACTGATGCAGCGGTTCGCTGCCCTGCGAGGCAATCAGGCGCACATCGAACATGATCACACGGGTGGGGATGCGCGCATTGATGAAGCGAATCATTTCATCCAGGCGTTTCGTGTGGCCGCCGCCACTCTCTTGCACGCGCTGCATGAACAGATCGCTGGCAGATGTCCCGCCAAGCATCTGGTTTTGCAGGATATAGCCCAGGTTCTTGGCAAACGACGACTTGCCGGAACCGAAGAAGCCTGAAATCCACACGCCGACGCGCTCATCCGGGTTGGATAAGCCGTCCCCGTACTCGCGTAGGAAACGCTCATACGCCTCTTGAATGCGTTCGGTCGTGACGTATTCCTCGATCTCACGCCGAACGGTGTCTTCTTCCTGCTGATCGAGCTTGATGACTTCTTCTATCGGGCGATCCAGCCGTTCCGCCGGAAAAAGATCACGTATAGTCCGCATTGAATCCTCCGCGCTTAAGTGTGTGTCTCAAACCAGTCTTCGTGACCGTGCGCGATGGCGAACGACTTGTTCGTCCGGCATTTGGCGCGCACACGATCGTGCCAATATTTCATGGCGATGTGACTCCAATCGAAGTCGCCCGCTATCAGCTTTTCCCAGTGCTTTTTCGGCTCTGCTTTCCAGATTGGCAGCAGTTCCCACAGGGGCGCGAGGCGCAGAATCACCCCGTCGTCGATCCAGTTCGGCTCCGGCTGATAGCCGTCGTTGGCGATACGTTCCATCGTCTTGCTGAATTCGGCAAGTTCATCGACTTCGCCCGTGAGCGCGTCGATCTCGCGTTCCAACGCCCGCACCGCCTTGCCGGTCAGTTCACCGCGTCGCGCTTCCAGATCACCGATTCCATTGCGCACACGGTTAATGCGATAATCGAGGTAGTCGCGTAGTAAGCTGTATAAAGTGTACTTGCTAATGCGCTCGTGGAGCACAACGAATCCATAACTGCGCTTGGCAGATTGCAGCGGCCAGTAGACCGGACGTTTGCGATACCACCTGAAATGCCAGGTGGTGAAGAAATCTTTGCTCAGGAACTTCCGCAGATCGCCCGAAGCGCCAACTCTGATCACCTCGTCCGCCGCCGCATCGCCGAGCATGAGCGCCAACGCCCGTTCGACCAGCGCGGGCAGGTCACGCGGATGTCTCTCATCCAGCACCGTGATCCCATCCGGCACAGCGAGCGCATTCAACGACGCTTCGACTTCAGCGGAGAAGACGTGCCGCCCGCCCGCGTCATCGACAGTGGCGAAGCGATCCACCGTCCCGACCAGCAGATCGAACTCGGCTTCATCCGGCGCAGGCAGGCTGCCAACCGCAAAATCCTCGCGTTTGTAAACCGCCCGACCGAGCGCACCCGCTACTCCCGGCTGAAAGCGACCCAGCACCACGCCCACCGCATAGCTGATCCAGCGCACTGCGAGTTCTTCGTGTGTCAGCGGCGACTCCGGCGCATCTTCCCCTGGTTCATCGTTAGCTTCGGCAGTTTCGCCCTCATCTTCCGCCGAAAATGACCCACCTGCCAGTTCCGCCCCGATGGCGGCGCGGTCGTCGCCCTCGATGCCGTAGAGTTTATAAACTTCGTCATCGATCTGCCGTTCTAGTTCAGCGAGATGGGCTTGTGCGGCGGTCGCGTCTTCTATCCCGATATGCCAAGCAAGGGGGACGATGAAGTCGTAGGTGGTTTCGTTCGTGACAGTATTAAGCTTGGCAGTGGAAATGCTTTGTTCTACGGTCCGGCGAACAACCTTGTTCACGTCAAGACTGACTACAACGCGTTTCAAGTCACCGACCTGAAAATTCACAGTCGGATTTAACAATCGCAAGGCATAGCGCGAAAATTCTGCGTTCAGGAGCGCGAGAATCGCAAAGTTCTCATTGTGGGTGCTGCCAAATATCGATGACCCCGCGACATCAAACACAAACCCTTGTGGCATTAGTCGAACACTAAAATTCCCCGATGTAAGGTAGGAATACGTCACCCCTTCGCGGAAGTAGTAATCAGTGTTTTGTGGACGAGAGGCTAAACGTCCGTTGTCGCCCATGAAATTCTGTATTTCGTGTCCATCTTTTTGCCAGTTCACTACATATTCTTGATTGCCGCACCACTTGCGATAGTCGCCACCTTTCATATACGGAAACCATGTCTTGTCTGATGCCTGTGCTTCAGCGCGGCTACGGAAGCCAAGACCAACCTGTGCCGTCCCGACTTCCCACCAGTAGCGCAGGAAGCGAAAATTGTCAGCCGTCGCTAATCCCTGCCTCGGCTGCGCCACCTCCCCCAGTTTCGGCAACGTAACGAACAGCTCGCGGATCTTCTCGCGCACCCAATACGCCCACGGCGCGCCCGGGATCGAATCGAACTGGCGTTGTGCCACATGGTAGGTGTTCGCGCCCGTCGCCAGGGCGTGTTCCAGCCCAACACGCTTGCCGTCCCCCACCGGCGCGTTCACCAGCCGGATGTACGAACCTATCGTGTTCTCGCGGTGTTCGGCGTTCTCGTCGGCGTGCAGTGTGAACACAGTTGTATTCACCTTTTCGCCGCCGATTTCGGCAAACGCACGCGCGCCGGTGTGCGCCATCGCCTCAACCGCCGCAATCCCGCGCAGGTTGGCACGCATCTGCTCATACGACGACAGGAACATGAAGGACTGCTGCGTGATCATGCCCACTCTGCCGCCCGCTTCCAGCAGTTCGGCACAGCGTTCGATGAAGGCGGCGTACAGGTCGCCTTTGCTGTCGGGGTACTGCTCATCGAGGAAGCCCGCCAGCGCCTCGTTCAGATTACGCTTGCCGCTGTAGGGCGGATTGGCGACCACCACGTCATAGCGGCGCAGCGTCACATCGAGCAGGCGCAAGCCTTTAACCGCCTCCCGCGTGAAGAAGCGCATGTCCGCGCCAGTTTCTGCCTGCCGCTTGGCGAACTCGTTCAAGCCGTTGACAATCTGGTTATAGATGACCGCCCAGAAATCTTCGTCGGTCAAGCCGATGCCGAAGCCGGCTTCCATCCGCGCCATCATTGGCGTTTCCCCGCGCGCGTGCAGCAGCGTCTCGATCTCGCGTTCCAGCCGCAGCAGCGACCCGAACTGATTGACATCCTTCAACCGTTCCCACAGCGTCCTAATCAGGCGTTCGGTCAGCGGCGAAAACTGCATCTCGCGCAAGAACGTCCCCAAACGTGAGCCGTTGAGCGGCAGCACGTCGGTGCAGGCAAGGTGACTGTCGGTGATGTGGGCGTTTTTGTTGAGCGCCTTCGCCTTGAGGTAGAGCGCCAGCGCGCTCAACTGTACGGCGCGCAGGTCGATGTCAATGCCGTACAGGTTATGCCCGACGATAGCGGCGGCGATTTCGGAGGGATCGGTCAACGATGGGTTTTCCAGCCAGCCGTTTTCCCCCGCCCGGTCGATTTCTTCCTGATACATCGCCGCGAATAGGTCGAACGCCACCAAGCCAAAGTGCATCGTGCCGCACGCCGGATCGAGTAGCGTGATCTCGCGGACTGGGCGCAGCGGTTCGGCATGCACATCGCCTTGCAATGGGACGAGATAGTTCAGCAGGTCGGTTCCGAGCAGGCGTGTATCGGGATGCATCTGCACCCACGTCCGCCCCAACGTGTTCTGCACCAGAAAGCGCACGATCCAGTTCGGCGTGAACAACTGCGTCGCCGCCGGGATGTCCTGGCGCCTGATTTTGCGTTTGTTCTTCAACCCCTCGAAAACGTCTTTCTTTTCCTGTTCGTTGAAGAACTGGTACACCCAACCGATGGTTTCATCCGCTTTCCAGCAGGCGTCCATGTCTGGATGGTTCAGGGCATCCAGCAGCACGCTCAACGCACGCGGTCGGGGAAACAGGCGGCTCCCCAGCGTGTCCGGGTCGAACAAAACGGCGATCTCCTGCGCTATCTGCCCCGCCTGCCACAGCAGAAAGCGGCGGTAAGCGGTATCATCGGCGTGCACTACGCCTTCCACCTCGACGAGGTAGATTTTGAAGCCGTTGGAGTTCGTACCCTTGTCCAGCGTCCCACGAATCAGCTTGCGCGCTTCCATCATCTTGAATGCAACGAGGCGGTTGAGATGGGTAAATGCCGCTTCGCGCACCAGTTTCTCAACCGCTTCGGGGCGGGGCAGTCCGGCGCGTTCCTCGTCATCCAAGAACTGACCGAGGCGGCGATACGTCTCGGCGGTTTCGGGGTCTTCGCGCACCTGCGGCAGCCGGGAGACGGATTCAAGCTCTCCATCGGCGGTCAAGCCGTACACGCTCTCAAGCTGTTCTCTCGTATCGCGCGTTAGTAAATCGCGTGCGCTGAGGGCGAGGTCATGAATGGCTTTGCGTTGGGGGTCGGTCAGTGTCATTCCGCATAGACTTTCGTGTGATAACTACCGCGTGCTTCGTTTTCGGCGATGCCCATATACTTGAGGTTCGCCTGTCCCTCGGTCGTCGCGGGCATGAACAAGACACAGGGAACGCGCGTGCGCCCTTTCATCTCATCGAGCAGTTTCGATACGCGATACACATTGGGCGCCAGCGCCCCGGCGCGCACGATAAAGGCGAGGTGCGTCTGCGGTGACAGTCGATCCAGCGGCGCTTTCAGCAGTTCGCACAGCGGACTCCAGTCCCGATCAGACAGATAGCGG
>Ga0163147_10004526_pt1 | contig 17659 bp, 12 predicted proteins | sample OliLakLV19MP6G1_FD_148597 | JGI IMG/M metagenome (GOLD analysis project Ga0163147, IMG submission 148597) | Freshwater microbial mat bacterial communities from Lake Vanda, McMurdo Dry Valleys, Antarctica- Oligotrophic Lake LV.19.MP6.G1 | ecosystem: Environmental > Aquatic > Freshwater > Lake >...
GCTCGCCGCCACTGCAACCATGGCGGCGATCGCGCTGCGCGATGGCGGCGGCGGACCGCTGGTCGCGCTCGGTTTCGGCGCCGTCGCTGGCGTCCTCGCCATCCTGGCTGAAAGCGCGGCGTTCAGCTTTCCGGTCACCACCCTCGCCGCCCTGGCTGCGGCCACCACCGTCACCAGTCTCGGCTTCCATTACCTCGGCAGTTCGGCCCAGGCTCAAGCCCAGGTCATCGTCTCGGCAATCCTCGGCGGCAGCGCCGCCGCGGCGTTGCTCACCAAGCGGGCTCCGTCGGGCATCGCCGCCGTGGCAGTCATCCTGCTTGGCTGCGCCCTGGTCGCCGACTGGCGCTTCGGATCGGCGGAACTGCCAATCCCCCTGCTCGTGCTTGGCCTGGCTCCGCTCGGCCTGGGCCTGGGCTTGTTGCCGCCCTGGCGAGAACGCCGCCGCCTCGCCGCCATGCTGGCCGTGGCGGGGGTGCTGATCATTGCCCTCATCGGCGGCGTGCTCGCCTTCCGCGGCGGCCAAGCCGCGGATGCGGATTCGGCTGGATATGGTTACGGCCCCGCCCCGGGCTGAGCGGTGATGTCCGCGGCCGCCGGTTGCGGCTGCGGTCCTTCCCAATCCCACACCAGCGCCGAGCGCGTGACGCGGTCGTAGGCCACCCACCGCCCGCGTTCGACAGTGCCGGGACCGATCGTGAGCAGGCAGTAGCCCCAGCGCGGACCGGCACCGGCGGAGAACCAGGCCGGCAGCCCACCTTCGGGCTCGGCGAAGCCCCAAGCCGCGGGCGGTGGGCCGTCGGCGGCAAGCGCGCGTAGCGGCACCTCGGCCACCAGCGCCTGCGCGGCCGCCTCGTCGAGTCCGTCAAGGCGCAGCAGATAACGATGGCGGTTGCGCAGCGGCAGCAGCAGCGCGGACAGGTGCTCGACCCCGGCCGGCAGGCGCTCGGCACCAGGGGTGTCGCGCGCAGCGAGACGATTGAGGGTGAGCCAGCCGGCGGGCGACGCGGGCTGGCGGCGTTGGACCACGAGGTGGGCCAGCGCACTGACCAGTTCGTCGCAGACCAAGTGGGCAAGCACGTCCGGCCGCTGCGGGTGGACATCGGTGCGCGTCCACGACCACAGGTGCAGCCACTGATCGACCGGATCGTAGTTGGCGTAAAGGCCGCGCGTCGGGCCGTCGGCGGGCAGCGTCTCGTGCAACCGCCCCTGGGCCCCGCTCGGCTGCCACCACTCGGGCACCCGGAAGGGTTCGCCAGCGGCGCCCCACGGCCAATCGGCGGGCGGGCGATCGTCGAACGGACGCCGACTGTCAGGCGGGAACGCGAGCAGGCTGCCGGCTTCCTCGGGCGCGATGCGGCAGCGCATCAGGTTGAGCGTGCCGCGGTCGTCCTCATAGAGGCGCAGACTGATATCGCGCCAGGTCTTGGGCGATTTCTCGCCCAAGCGATAGCCGTGCGTGGCCAGGTCGTGGGCGGCGACGCCGACGATGGTGACGTCGGGGCGCGCGACGCGAGTGCGTTCGTCGGCGCGTATCGCCATGCGGCTGGCGATGAACCGCGTGCCGATGATCACGCCGGCCGCGACCGCGACCGCGACCAGCAAAGTCTGCACCGGCGAGCGCTTCATGCGATCAGGCCCATGCCGCGCGCCTGCCACAGGAAGCCGACGTGCACGCCATGGCAGAGGCGACCGTCGGCGATGGCGGCGAACGCCTCGGCCACCGTCATCAGCCGAACCCCGATCGACTCGGCGGGGTCGAGCGACGTCGCGCCGGCGCTGGCCGCGACACGCACCATGAAACCGTGGGCGCGGCTGCGGTTGCGCGACGGCTCGGGAAAGAGCACGCCAAGCGCGACCGGTTCGGCGAGGGCGGCGAAGCCGGTCTCCTCTTGAAGTTCGCGTACCGCGCCCGCGGCCGGATGCTCGCCCGCTTCGAGATCGCCGGCCGGCAGTTCGAGCATGATCCGCTCGGCACCGTGACGGTACTGTTCGACCAGCGCCAGCCGGCCGTCGGGCAGCACCGGCACCACGCACGACCACGACCGCTCATCGATGACGTAGAAGGGATCGAGCAAAGCGCCTTCAGCGGTACGCACGGTGTCGGCATGCAGGGTCAGCCAGCGGTCGGCGACCAGGGTGCGACGAGCGAGCACGGTCCAGGGGGCGGGTTCAGGCATGGGCGGGCAGCGTCCGCGCTGTGGCGCGCGGTCCAGCGCGGACCTGGTCGGTGGCTAGGCCCGGGCTGGAATCCCGTGCCCGCCGTCAACCATTCCCAGCGTGCTCCCACCGCTGGTCGATACCCACTGCCACCTCACCCATGGCCGCCTCGCCGCCGACCTGCCCGAGGTGCTGACGCGCGCGCGCGACGCCGGCCTGGGTCGGGTGATCACCATCGCCACCGGGCTTGCCGACGGCGTCGCCGCCAAGCGCATCGCCGACGCCGATCCCGGCTTCATCAGTTGGACCATCGGCCTGGATCCCTTCAGCTGCCACGCGGCCGGGGCAGGCTTCGCCGCTGAGCTGAGTCACCTGCGCCAGGTGCTTGCCGCCGGCGCATTAGCCCCCGGTGGTCCCTGCGGGGTGGGCGAGATCGGCCTCGAGTACCACCATCCGCTCAATCCGCATCCCCTGCAGATCGAGCAGTTCGGCGCCCAGCTCGACCTTGCCGCCGAATTCGCCTTGCCGGTGATCATCCACTGCCGCGACGCGCACGAGGACATGCTCGCCGTGCTCGCCGCCCATCCGCGCAATCGAGGCGTGATCCACAGCTTCATCGGCGACGCGCCAACCGCGCGCCGGTACCTCGACCTCGGCTGGCATCTGTCGTTCAATGGCACCGCCACCTTCAAGGCCAACGACTTCATCCGCCAAGCGGCGGCGATCACTCCCGCCGACCGCATCCTGATCGAGACCGACGCTCCTTACCTGGCGCCGATGCCGCTGCGTGGCAAGCGCTGCGAGTCGGCGCAGATCGTCCACACCCTCGACATGCTCGCCGAAGTGCGGGGCCAACGGCGCGAAGATCTAGCCGCATGGACCACCCGCAACGCCGTCGAGTTGTTCCGACTGCCGCCGTTGTGGTGATGTGGAGATTGCGACGAGCACAGCCGTAGAAGGTTGTCGACCGCTGGCTTGCTCGCGATCAGCCAACGCGGCCGGGTAAATTTCGCCATTAATTACGTGGAATTCACTGTTTTTTCAGCCAGCCCCCCGCACACGGCTGATTCCGGAGAGTGAAATACGCGGGCCATGCTCGCCTCACGCGATCTTAACCAGACGTTGCGGTGATCCCGTCGTCGGCGTTGCCTAGGCGCCAACCTGCCATTGGTGGCAAATTCATTGGCCGCGGGGCCTGCCGGCGGCATTTAATACGGGGTCAGGAGCCGCATATGAGCCAGCTTGTCCGCCGTCCTCCCGCGATCCGCTTCAACTTCGACTGGCGTCGCTACACGGTGTCGGTCGCCGCCGATGACGCGGCGCGCTCTGCCGCCTACCGCCTGCGTCACGAGGTCTTCTGCGTCGAGCTGCTCGGTCGCCATCTGCCCGGCGGCGTAGAGCGCGACGCTTTCGACGACCAGTGCGATCACATCCTGGTCCACGATACCGCCAGCGGCGAACTGGTCGGCACCAGCCGCGTCAACCTCGGCGGTGAGCAAGACCGCTTCTACTCCACCGGCGAGTTCGACCTCACCGGGCTGCTCGCCCAGGACGGGGTCAAGGTCGAGGTCGGGCGCACCTGCCTGCGCCGCGACCACCGCAACAACCTCTGCCTGCTCGCCCTCGGCCGTGGCGTCGGGCGCTATGCCGGCACCTGCGGCGCAACCTGGTTCTTCGGCTGCGCCAGCGTTGCTGGCGACGATGTCGCCCAGGCCGCACGCCTGTGCGCCTATTTCCGCGCCAACGGCATCAGCGCCGGCAGCTTCGGGGCCCTGCCCCACTCCGGCCATGTCTTGGCCGGGCTCGAAGCGGCGATCGCCGCGCTGCCCGTGGATGCAATCGATGCCAAGGGCGTCGACGAAGCGCTGCCCCCCCTGCTGCGCGCCTACCTGCGCGCCGGCGCCGCGCTCAGCGCCGCTCCGGCGCACGACCCCGATTTCGCCTGCGTCGATTTCCTGACCGTGATCGACCTGCGCCTGGCCTCGGACAACATCTTCTTCGGCCGGTTGGCCCCGTGCTGAGGATCGTGCTGCGCACCTGCCTGCTCACCGGCCTGGTCGGCGCGTTCCTCGCTCGCGGGCGGGTGCCGGGCAACGATCTCGACCTGCGCCGCAACACGATCCGCACCTCGCGCTATTCGCGCTTGGCCGCGCGCGTGCTCGGCATGCGACTGACCAGTGAGGGCCAGCGCGAGCGGCGCCCGGGTGGTGGTGGCGTGCTGCTGGTCGCCAACCACCTCTCGTGGATCGACCCGATGCTGATGGCGGCACACCGCCCGGCGGTGTTCGTGACCTCGGTCGAGACCAGCGAGGACGGCTTCCTCGGCCGCGTCTGCGCGCTGTCCGGCTGCGTGTTCATGGAACGGCGCAAACGCGATGGCCTGCGCGACGAATGCGCGCACCTCGCACGCCTGCTCGCCGGTGGCGACGTGGTCGTCTTTCCCGAAGCGACCAGCAGCAATGGCTCGCGCCTGCTGCCCTTCCGCCCGGCCTGCTTCGCCAGCGCGCTGACCTCCGGCGCCCCGGTGCAGCCCGCGGCCATATACTATGCCAGCATCGATGGCCAGCCGGCGGTCGGTCGCCGACGCGATCGCGTCTGCTGGTATGGCGACATGACCTTCCTGCCCCACCTCGCGCGGCTGATGACCATCGGCCGCATCGCGGTCGAGATCGCCTTCCTGCCACCGGTGACCGCCGACGGCGGCTGCCGCAAGACGCTGGCGGTGCGCGCGCATGGCGCGATCGCCGCGCGTCTCGGCCTGTTCGCCCCGCGGGTGCGTGAGCGCCGGCGCTCGACCACCAGCGATTCCGCCGCGGCCTGACCCTGCAGGCGATTTTCCTCAAGCCCACCACACGTCTGCGAGAAGGCGCGCGCAGACGGTCTCTCCGGCGTGCCGTTCTGTCCACGCTGCTTGCGCGGATCACCTGAGGCCCTGCCCAGGTCGACCAACGCCGCAGATGGGCCGCTTTCGCCGGATTGAGGATGATTCATCCGTTCACGTCCATGGCGGTCGTGCGATGCCCGGTTCCTGCACGGCCTGGACGTGAGGGCGGCACCCGGCAGCTCAGCGCGCGGCCAACGCCGGCTTCAGACGCATCACCGCGTCGTTCTGCGCCTGCTCCGCCTTGGCGACCACAGCCGCCATGCCGAAGAATTCGTGCGTGGTGCCCGGGTAGATCGTATGCACGACATCATTACCGGCGGTCTTCAGCGCGGCGGCCAGCAGATCTCCATCCGAGCGCAGCGGATCGCTTTGCGCATTGATGATCGTCGTCGGCGGCAGGTCCTTGAGATTGGCGTGGACGAGATCGATGCGCGGATCGCTGCGATCCGCCGCCTTGGGCAGAGCGTGCTTGATGAACCACCCCATCATCGCCGCATTAAGCGGCTTGGCCTCGGCGCTGTCGCGATAGGAAGGAGTATCGGTGCGGTTGCTGCCGACCGGGTAGACGAGCGCGATATGCGTGGGCCGCTGCAGCTGCTGATCGCGCGCAGCCATGGCGACGTTGAGCGCCAGGTTCCCGCCCGCGCTTTCGCCGACCAGAGCGATGCGCTGCGGATCGCCCTGCCACGACGCCGCCTTATCGCAGACCCAGCGGTACGCGGCGATGGCATCGTCATGCGACGCAGGGAACGGATACTCGGGAGCGACGCGGTAATCGGCCGAGACCACGATCGCATCGAGTTTCTTCGCCAGGGCACGCGGGGTAGCGTCGTAGACGTCGAGATTGGCGATCACCCAGCCGCCGCCGCGGTAGTAGACGATCACCGGACGCGGTGACGACGCAGCGCCCGCAGGGCGGTAGATGCGCGCCTTGACCTCGCCCGCGGCGCCGGGGTAAGTGACGTCCTGGGTGGTCACGCCGGGAACCGGCACCGTCGACTTACCCTGGGCGCGCAGCACGGATTTCACCGCATCGGCCGGCGATGGCTGCAGGCGAGCCTGCTGCGGGGTGAGCTGGGCGATCGGCTTGGGGCCAAGTGCGGTATGGGCATCGATCACCGCCTGCATGTCGGCATCGAGGTCCGTCACGGCAGCGGGCTGCATGCCCGAGGTCTGCTCCCGCTGTGGGCTGGGGGTGGAGGACTGCTGATCGCGACCCTCCTGCTGGCATCCGAGCAGGCCCAGGCCGAGAACAGGGATCACGGTCAACAGACGGACAAGCAGTTGGGTCGCGCGACGCAGCATGGTGAGGCACCTTCGAGGGTTTCGGGATGGGACGGGTCACGCACGCTATCCGCCATCACGCCCATGCGGCAGGCAACGGAGCGAAATGGAACGGTGCCTCGATGCTGCGCGCGCCCGTGCAAGGCTGCAGAGGGAAGTCATGCGCCTGCGGGCAGCGTCACTCCGCCTGCATTTCACCCGGTTCGAGGGTCAGGCCAACCGCTAATGCACTCCCGCCACGGCGGACCACCGCCTCGACCGCGCGCGCGGAACCTGCACGCCATCTTCACCGTCCTTCCAGCTAAGTGGGCAGCGATGAAACTCGTTCAAAGTTTGGTCGATTACCTTCATTCGAGCGGAACTTGCGCAATGGTGTTGCAGGAGCATCCATGAAAAATCCACTCGCCATCGCCCTGATCGTCATCGGCATCCTGTTGATCGCCTTCGGCATCTCGTCCGCCGAATCATTGGGTTCTGAATTCTCGAAATTCTTCACGGGGTCACCCTCCGAAAAGTCGATCTGGCTGCTGATCGGCGGCGTCGGTGCACTGGTCGCCGGCTTCGTGATCGCGACGCGCACTCGCCGCGCGTGAACCATCCCCAGTCGCTGGGATGGATGGACCCAGGCTCTGCTATGGCTGCCCGGGATTGAGGTGATCCGGCTCGGCGGTATAATCTCATGAAATTGTTGTTGGGGCAGGTGAACGGTCCCTAGGCTCGTCTCCATGGCGAACACGACCAACACCTACATCCCCACCATCGTCTATGTCGAAGACAACGCTGGGGATGCGCTGCTGCTTGAAGAAGCGCTGCGCGAGCGAGGACACGCGACCCAGTTGCTGGTCATTGCGAAAGGCGACAAGGCCCTGCGCTACTTCGAAATCAAGGAAAGCGCCCGCGACCTGCCGCCGCCGCACTGCATCCTGCTCGACGCCCACCTGCCGATGATCACCGGCGCCCAACTGCTGCGCTTCATCCGCGGCTCGCGGGTGTATGACGATACCCCGGTCTACATTTTTGCCGCTGAGAAGGAATACGAGGATCTCCTCCTCGCCAACGTCGTCTCGAAAGAGAGTTTCATCACCAAGGCGAATTCCTGGGCCGGGTTCCTGCAATTGGCGGACCTGCTCATGCGCAGCGCCGCAGCCAAGCAGGATAACCTCCCCGCCTGCGCCACGGACTCCAAGCCAGAGGCCCATGCCGAGGGCGCTCTGCGCCGGCAGGATACCAAGGAGCAGCGCCGCGTGGCAGCGGCGCAAAAGGGATCGCCTCCCATCGATTGACCAACAGCGCCAGCGGCCGACCGGGAGCGCCAATCATACCTCACAGGCGGTTAACGGGTTTACGTTTCCCGCTTATCTGGGCGTCCACAAAACCGGGGGAGGATCAGCTCTCGTTGAGCGGCGCTAGGGGCTAGGATAGAGGTCGGACGGATACGGCGCAAGTCCGTCAGATTTGCTAAAAAAACCGCCCGATCCAAAACTGGATCGGGCGGTTAGTAATAAAAACCCAGGCAACGACCTACTTTCGCCTTATCGACTATCATCGGCCCTGGCAGGCTTAACGGCCGTGTTCGGAATGGGAACGGGTGTGTCCCTGCCGGAATGGTCACCTGGGAAAACTTTATAGAGATGTAAAGATGCTTGAGGTCGAGTGGACACGCCGGTCCACGTCGCCTTGGGCAACTGCAAAATCACGGAACACACCAGCACGAACGACCACGACATTGGCTCGATTAGTAACGGTCAGCTGAAGGCCTTTAGATATACGCCTGTACACCTCCGTCCTATCAACCTGGTGGTCTTCCAGGGAGCTCATAGGCAGAATTCATCTCGGGGTGGGCTTCACGCTTAGATGCTTTCAGCGTTTATCCCGTCCGTCGGTAGCTACCCGGCCATGCCACGAGCGTGACAACCGGTGCACCAGAGCGACGTTCAACACAATCCTCTCGTACTAGTGTTAAGTCCCCTCAATTCTGCGACGCCCACAGCGGATAGAGACCAACCTGTCTCACGACGGTTTAAACCCAGCTCGCGTACCTCTTTAAATGGCGAACAGCCATACCCTTGGGACCTTCTCCAGCCCCAGGATGAGATGAGCCGACATCGAGGTGCCAAACCTTCCCGTCGATAGGGACTCTTGGGGAAGATCAGCCTGTTATCCCCGGAGTACCTTTTATCTGTTGAGCGATGGCCCTTCCACGAGGTACCACCGGATCACTAGAACCGCGTTTCCGCTCTGCTCGACTTATAAGTCTCGCAGTCAAGCCAGCTTATGCTCTTGCACTCAACGTACGATTGCCAACCGTACTGAGCTGACCTTTGTGCTCCTCCGTTACACTTTGGGAGGAAGCCGCCCCAGCCAAACTGCCCATCTTACCGTGTTCCAATGGTTACAAACCACCGGTTAGAATTTCCATGCCTCAAGAGTGGTATTTCACTGATGGCTCCCCACGGACTTGCGCCAGTGGATCAACGCCTCCCACCTATGCTACACATGATGCACAGAAACACAGGATAAGACTACAGTAAAGGTTCACGGGGTCTTTTCGTCCTGCTGCGGGTAATCGGTATCTTCGCCGATACTGCAATTTCACCGAGTCTCTGGTTGAGACAGTGCCCAACTCGTTATGCCTTTCATGCAGGTCGGAACTTACCCGACAAGGAATTTCGCTACCTTAGGACCGTCATAGTTACGGCCGCCGTTTACTGGGGCTTGAGTTCGGAGCTTCGCCTTGCGGCTGACCCCTCCCCTTAACCTTCCAGCACCGGGCAGGCATCATTCCGTATACGTCCTCTTTCGAGTTTGCACGGAACTGTGTTTTTAGTAAACAGTCGGTTGGGCCTCTTCACTGCGGCCGGCTTGCGCCGGCACTCCTTCTTGCGAACGTACGGAGTGAATTTGCCGAGTTCCTTAACCAGAGTTCTCTCGCGCACCTGAGGATACTCTCCTCGCACACCTGTGTCGGTTTGAAGTACGGTTGCCTGTGAAATTATCTCCCGACGGGCTTTTCTCGGCACCATGACATCACACGCGTATAGCGCTCAAGGCGTTTGCCGGCAACGAAGCGTGCACCTGATCTTTCAACCAGGTAAACCGCGTCACCGGATGGGCCAGCTTCTGGCTCCACCGTGTTAGTCTCATGCGTTCTCCGTGGGCACTTCACTGGCAGGGCGGGAATGTTAACCCGCTATCCATCGTCTACGCCTATCGGCCTCGACTTAGGGACCGCCTGACCCTCCGCGGAATGACCTTCCGGAGGAAACCGTGTGCTTACGGTGAGCAGGATTCTCACCTGCTTTATCGTTACTCATCCCAGCATAATCACTTGTGTGCTGTCCAGCAGTCCTTTCGGTCTGCCTTCAACCTGCACACAACGCTCCCCTACCCCGTGACGATTCCCGAAGGAATTGTCACAGCCAAAGCTTCGGTAGCATGCTTGAGCCCCGGTTATTTTCGGCACCATCGTGCTCGACCAGTGAGCTGTTACGCACTCTTTAAATGGTGGCTGCTTCTAAGCCAACATCCTGGCTGTCTGGGCACAATGACTTCCTTTACCACTGAGCATGCTTTAGGGACCTTAGCTGTTGGTCTGGGCTCTTTCCCTTTTGACAATGAAGATTATCCCCCACTGTCTGAGCCCCACGATAGTCGATATGGTATTCGGAGTTTGATTGGGTTTGGTAACCCGGTGAGGCCCCTAGCCCATTCAGTGCTCTACCCCCACATCGTAGTGTCGTGAGCCTATACCTAAATATATTTCGGGGAGAACCAGATATCTCTCAGTTTGATTAGTCTTTTGCTCCTAGCCACAAGTCATCCCAAACCTTTTCAACGGTCACGGGTTCGGCCCTCCACGAGGTTTTACCCTCGCTTCAGCCTGCTCATGGCTAGATCACTAAGTTTCGGGTCTACCGCCTGCAACTGATCGCCCTATTCAGACTCGGTTTCCCTACGCCTCCGGTCCGTAAGACCTTAAGCTTGCTGCAAACGGTAAGTCGCTGGGTCATTATGCAAAAGGCACGCCGCCAACCTGTCTTGCGACATAGGTCTACGACTGCTTGTAAGTGGCAGGATTCAGGGTCTTTTCACTCCCCGCCAGGGGTCCTTTTCAGTTTTCGCTCGCGCTACTACTTCGCTATCGGTCTATCAGGAGTATTTAGCCTTAGAGAGTGGTCTCCCTAGATTCACGCAGGATTTCACGAGTCTTGCGTTACTCAGGTACCCGCTAGGGCCAACTCGACTACGCGTACGGGGCTATCACCCGCTCTGGCCGACCTTTCCAGGTCGTTCTGCTCGTCTTGTTGGTCCCATATCGCAGGCCCTACAACCCCAGGTAGTAAACTACCTGGTTTGGGCTTTGACGCGTTCGCTCGCCGCTACTGACGCCATCTCGGATCGATTTCTTTTCCTCCGGCTACTAAGATGTTTCAATTCACCGGGTATCGCCTCCCTTGCGGGATCGTGGGGGTTATCCCACGGGGTTGCCCCATTCGGAAATTCCGGGATCATAGCTCCTGTGCAGCTCCCCCGGACTTATCGCAGCTTGGCGCGTCCTTCATCGCCTCTGATAGCCTAACCATCCACCTGCCACCCTTATCCACGTAATCATTTCATGCTGGTGTGTTCCGCGAATATGGAGTTGTCAAAGGATCGCAGCCGGTCGTGAGACCACCGCGATACATGAGAGCAGGAGCAGGAACCGTGATAAGCCGTGATATCCGCCATCGACGCCGCGATGTGCGCTGAATCGGTGAAGCTCGCTTCGCAAACTGGTGGAGATAGTGAGATTCGAACTCACGACCTCCTGCTTGCAAAGCAGGCGCTCTACCAACTGAGCTATATCCCCCCATTCTCTATGGAAGTCCCGGTGGTCCGGGATGACCCGTGCCTGACTGCTTGCGAAAGCCAAGTTGGTGGGCTTGAGAGGACTCGAACCTCTGACCTCACGCTTATCAGGCGTGTGCTCTAACCAACTGAGCTACAAGCCCGTCTCACGGGTGCTCTGGTTCCTGCTGATCTGTCATTGTCAGAGAACATGAAACTGAAACTGGACTGGAAACGCTGATGCCGAACCTGCCATCCGAATCTCGAAAGATCACGGTGTGGCAAATCAAAAGCTGGAGCAAGAAGAGCGGCTATTCGATCTTGTCTCGGATCCGGAGGTTCCCCACCGCTGACGCGGCAGGTCCGGTTCCGACACCAGGCCAGTGGCCCGATGTTCTAGTTATCCCTAGAAAGGAGGTGATCCAGCCGCACCTTCCGATACGGCTACCTTGTTACGACTTAGTCCCCCTCACCGGCTTCACCTTAGGCGCGTCCCTCCTTGCGGTTGGAACTACGACTTCGGGTGCGACCAATTCGGGTGGCTTGACGGGCGGTGTGTACAAGGCTCAGGAACATATTCACCGCGGCGTAGCTGATCCGCGATTACTAGCGATTCCGGCTTCATGTGGGCGAATTGCAGCCCACAATCTGAACTGAGGGCGACTTTGTGGGATTGGCTTCACCTTACGGCTTCGCAACCCTCTGTGTCGCCCATTGTAGGACGTGTGTAGCCCAGGTCATAAAGGCCATGATGACTTGACGTCGTCCCCACCTTCCTCCTACTTTCGCGGCAGTCCGTCTAGAGTCCCCGCCATGACGCGCTGGTAACTAAACGTAGGGGTTTCGCTCGTTAAAGGACTTAACCTAACACCTCACGGCACGAGCTGACGACAGCCATGCAGCACCTGTTCCGGTTACGCTTTGAGGGCAATCATCCCGCTTTCACGGAACTAATCCCGGAATGTCAAGACCTGGTAAGGTTCTTCGCGTTGCTTCGAATTAAACCACATCCTCCACCGCTTGTGTGAGCCCCCGTCAATTCCTTTGAGTTTCAGCCTTGCGACCATACTCCCCAGGCGGAACACTTAGCAAATTGCCTACGGCGGGCACCGATAGCTCGGCACCCACCTAGTGTTCATCGTTTACGGCGTGGACTACCAGGGTATCTAATCCTGTTTGCTCCCCACGCTTTCGTGCCTCAGCGTCAGTTACGTACCAATGGGGCCCCTTCGGCTCTGGCCTTCCGAGCAATATCTACGCATTTCACCGCTACACTGCTCGTTCCCCCCATCCCTCACGCACTCAAGCTCGCCAGTATCAAAGGCAATTTTCCGGTTGGGCCGAAAACTTTCACCCCTGACTTAACAAGCCGCCTACGCACCCTTTATGCCCAGTAATTCCGAACAACGCTTGCCCCACATGTATTACCGCGGCTGCTGGCACATGTTTTGCCGGGGCTTCCTTTAGCGGGCAGTCAAGCACGCCGATATTCTCGACGTACGTTTCCCCCCACTTGACAGCGGTTTACAACCCAGAGGGCCTTCATCCCGCACGCGGCGTGGCTTCATCAGGCTTTCGCCCATTGTGAAAGATTCGCGACTGCAGCCTCCCGTAGGAGTCGGGCCAGTGTCTCAGTGCCCGTGTGGCCGGACAGCCTCTCAGCCCGGCTACCGATCATCGCCTTGGTGGGCTTTTACCCCGCCAACTAGCTAATCGGAGATCGTCCGCTCCATGAGCGCCAGGTCCCGAAGGATCCCCAGCCTTTGATCATCACCGGCGTACCAGCAATGACATCATCCCGTATTACAATCCCTTTCGGGAAATTATCCGTGTCTCATAGGTACGTTGACTATCTGTTACTCACCCTTACGCCGCTGTACTCGGGTTGCCCCTTTCTCGCGCGACTTGCATGCCTAAACCCCGCCGCCAGCGTTCGTTCTGAGCCAGGATCAAACTCTTCATAAGAAGAATACTGATCTGGTTGAACCCGCACTCTACCACCAAGGAAATGATGGCAGAATCCGGTTTTGACATCGTCCGAAGACGACGTCGATCACTCTCTTGCTCCAGCTATTGATTTGTCAAACCGGCCTCACCCAGGGGTGAAACCTCTTTCCCCGTAGTGGCTGGCCCTTTCGGGCTGACCTCGGCGGGGTTAAGCAGTATGGCAACCACTCATTTCCCGTCAAGTCCCTGTTTCCAGAGGTCTTGCGCACCCGCGAGTGCGAGGTGGGAGGCCGCGAAGCCTGCCCACCATTGGGGCGCGTGGTTGTATGCGGGCAGAGGGGGTGTCAATCCCCTGCTTCACGGCACCTTCGCCGGATCACTTCAGACGCTTCACATAGTCCATCAGCATGGTTTCCCACACCGCGACCGCCTGCGCCTTCGAGCCATGCGCCTTCTTCAAATCAGCCATGAAAACCCGGTCGAAGGCGTCGCTTCCGTTCTCGCCCGCCTTCAGAGCCGTCCAGTAGGTCTTGAAGCGTTCAGTACCCCCCTGGGCGCCGAAGATCCAGAAGTGGACCATCGCATAGACCTCACCGTACTGCTCGGCCGAGATGTGCCCGTAGTGGCCAAGGTACTTGTCGAGCGGCCACAGCGTGCGCTTCCCCTGGGCGTAGAGCTGCTGGAGGATCTGGATGCGGCCCTTGGGCGACTGGAGCACGAACTGTCCTGATCCGCGTTCAAAGCGGCCGTTCTCGAAATACACCGCAAGCCCCTCGTTCATCCAGGTCGGAACGTGCTCGCTGCCGTTGCAGGTGACGTGCAGGAACTGGTGCGAGCATTCGTGGGCCAGGATCTTGTCGACGGTGGCCTCGGCTGGGAAACCGGCCGCGTCGGTCTGCTGAAACGCCCAGATCGAGAGGAAGCCGGGCATGAAGAAGCCCCCTACTCGGGATGAGATCGGCGTACCCATCGCCGCTGCGGCCTCCATGAAGTCGCCTTGCGAGTTGAAGATGTGCACCTCAAGTTTGAAGGGCGGTGTCGTCTCAGGATCGTAGGTCTTGCTGTAGACGGCGTAGAGCGCTTCCAGCAGCGCCCCGTATTCCACCAGCTTGGCGGGCGAGACGTGGGTGGTCACGTGGTAGTGCCGGGTCTCCAGCTCCCACCCATCCTGCCAATCGCGCGGTCCGGAAGGCCCGGCTTTGAGCGGCCGTCCGGCAGACGTGATGACGAATCCCTTCCTGCCCTGGCCTTCGCGCCAGGACTGCGGCTCCTTCCCCTTTGGGACCAGGATCTCGAAGCTGTCGAGGATGCGCTGGTTGTCGCCGGCGGTGAGCCCCCCGGTGAGGATTACGCCGCTGAACCGGTCGCCATGCTTCACCACCAGTCCGCAGGCGCCCGTGCCGGCGCCGACCATGGCCACCAGCCTGGGTAGGGCCCACTTGGCTTCGGCCTGCGGGCGTTCGTCAACGCGCTGGTAGTAATCGAAGGGCGTCCAGGTGAGGGCGCGATGAGCAGGCGCCAGCGCCAGCCGGGGATCGTTGGCCATGAGGTTGCCGACCGCCTCGGGCGTGGCGGAGACGCCGGACGGCAGCGAGCCGGCGGCAAACGAGAACGCCTTGACGTCGACCCCCTCCGGTCCGGCGTTGGCCTCCTCCATCACCATGACGCGCTTGCCGTTCACGGTGATTTCGCGCATCACGGCGCCATGGCCAGGACGCTCGCGAATCAGTTCGGCGGCATACTGGTCGGGTATGACGTACTCGTACGGATAACGGAAGGCGTAGCCGGAGACGTAGTCAGCGCAGGAGCGCCAGCGCATCAGCCACGGGTTCTCGGTTTCCGAGGACGCCGCGATGGCGATCCCGGCACACGCGATGACCAGCAGGAACAGGCGGTAGGGCATGACGGCTCCCGCGGCCACCCTATGCGGCGCGGGTGGAGCGGGCAATCCCCGTAAGACCAGGGATCAGGTGAGGGGCGATTTGCCCGGTTGGCCAGGTTCCTCGCGCACCAGGCGCGGCACCAGGTAGCCGGGGAGGCGATCGGCGAGGGCGCGCACCAGTCCACGCGCACGATCGTCGTCGACGGCGAAGTGCGCGGCGCCCGAGACCCGGTCGAGCTGGTGCAGGTAATAGGGCTGCACGCCGGCATCGGCGAGGGCGCGTGAGAGGGCGTCGAGCGAGTCGACCGTGTCGTTGACGCCGCGCAGCAAGACCGACTGATTGAGCACGGTGACCCCGGCCGTGCCGAGGCGGCGGCAGGCGGCGACCACCGCCGGCGCCAGTTCGCGCGCATGGTTGGCGTGGACGACCAGGACCGGGCGCAGACGTCCGCCGGCGAACCAGGCAAGGAAGGCGTCATCGATCCGTTCCGGCAGCACGATCGGCAGGCGCGAGTGGATGCGCAGGCGGCGCAGATGCGGGATGGCGGCGAAGTCGGCGGCCAGCGCCGCCAACTGGGCATCGGGCAGGGTGAGCGGATCACCTCCGCTCAAGAGCACCTCGTCGATCTCGGGTCGGTCCGCGACATAGGCGCAGGCCGGTCGCCACCAGGCCGGGCCGCGTGGACGATCCTGGTACGGGTAGTGCCGTCGAAAACAGTAACGGCAATGCACCGCGCAGGCGCCGGTAGTGACCAGCAGCACGCGACCGTGGTACTTGTGCAGCAGGCCTGGCAGCGGGGCGCACTCCCCCTCGTGCAGCGGGTCGCTGACGTAGCCCGGCGTCGGTATGGTCTCGTCGGCGAGGGGCAGCACTTGGCGCAAAAGCGGATCGGCTGGGTCCCCAGGAGTCATCAGCGCGGCGAAGCCACGCGGCACAAGGAGGGGAAAGAGACGTGCCGCCGCCTGGGCGCCCGGGCGCAGGGACGCGGGCAGCGCCAATACCGTGATCAGCTCATCGGGATCGCGGATGGCCTCGCGCAGCAGCCGTTGCCAGGTGGCTTCACCGGGGGCTGCCAAGCCATTGCCCGCCGAGGCTGCCCCGCTACCGTGCGCACTCTTTTCCACGGGCCGCGTCCTACCGCGGGCCCTTCGCAGCACCACGGCAATCTCCAGCAAGGACGGACATGGATACCAGCGAACTGAAGAACGGCGTGAAGGTTATCTTCGACAATGCCCCCTGGCTCGTCCTGCACGTCGACTTCGTCAAGCCGGGTAAGGGCGCGGCGTTCTACAAGATCCGGACCCAGAACATGCTCACCGGCAACACGCTCGAAAAGACCCTGCGCAGCGGCGAGAAGATCGTCACCGCCGACGTCACCGACGTCGACATGCAGTACCTCTATAGCGATCACAACGGCTACGTCTTCATGGACAAGACGACCTACGACCAGCTGACCGTCCCGACCAAGGTGGTCGGCGAGCAGAAGGATTTTCTGCTCGAGAACATGGACGTGGTGATGACGACGTGGAACGGCGAGGCGATCGGCATCCGCCTGCCCAACTCGGTGATCATGGACATCGTCTACACCGAGCCGGCGGTGAAGGGCGACACCCAGAGCCGCGTCATGAAGCCGGCCAAGCTGCAGACCGGCGCCGAGGTCCAGGTGCCCATTTTTGTCGCCCAGGGCGATCGGATCACGGTCAACACCCAGACGCGTGAGTACGTCGGACGCGTCATCGCCAAGTGACTGGTCTTGGCGGACTTTCCCTGGCGGAGCCAATTCAGACGGCTCCGCCAAGGAACGCGCCTGCGGCGCTGCCCCCTTGATGACGGAATCAGGAACGGAGAAGCTGGGCATGTCTCCGTCGGATGAATCGTCATGGCGGCCGGAGGCAAGCTTCGCGACCTTGCGGCGGCGGGCGGATATGGTGGCGCGTACGCGCGACTTCTTCGCGAAGCGCGGCGTGCTCGAAGTCGACGTGCCGGTGCTCCAGGGCGGCGCGAACCTCGATCACGGGGTGGTTCCCTACCGACTCGAAACCGAGCGCGGTGCGCGCTTCCTGCCGACCAGTCCCGAGCATCCCCTCAAACGCTTGGTCTGTGCCGGCCTTGGCGCGGTGTGGACGCTGGCGCCAGCGTTCCGGCGCGGAGAACTCGGCAGCCGGCATCAGCCTGAATTTCGCATGCTCGAATGGTACCGGCCGGGTTGGGACGACATCCGCCTGCGTAACGAGACGGTTGAACTGCTCGCCGACCTGAGCGGCTGGCCTGCCGAGTGCGAGACACTGTCCTACCGCAACGCCTTCGTCCGGCATACCGGCGTCGATCCGTTCGCGGCCGATCCACTCGCGATCCTCGCCGCGCTTGGCGATGCGGCCGATGCGGTGGCGGACGACCCGCATGCCGCGCTCGACCTGCTGCTCGCGATGCGGGTCGAACCCCACCTCGGGCGCGGGCGATGGACGGCTCTCAACGATTACCCGCCGTGGGCCTCGGCGCAGGCGCGGCTGCGATGGGATGGCGCCGGGCGGCAGGTCGCGGCCCGCTTCGAGATCTATCGCGACGGCATCGAGTTGGCGAACGGCTACCACGAACTGCGCGATGCGGCCGAGCTGGGCCAGCGCCTGGCCGCAGAGCTGGCGACGCGTAAGCCGGATGTCGCCCGCGATGCCCGCTT
>Ga0163147_10004528_pt1 | contig 17657 bp, 18 predicted proteins | sample OliLakLV19MP6G1_FD_148597 | JGI IMG/M metagenome (GOLD analysis project Ga0163147, IMG submission 148597) | Freshwater microbial mat bacterial communities from Lake Vanda, McMurdo Dry Valleys, Antarctica- Oligotrophic Lake LV.19.MP6.G1 | ecosystem: Environmental > Aquatic > Freshwater > Lake >...
CCCACCACCGCGCTTTCATCTGGTGCGCTATTTTGGCGTCCTCTCAAGCCACTCCAAGTTCCGCTCCGAAGTAGTCCCTAAGCCGCCACAGGATTCTGCCGCTTTCAAGCCACCTCCAGCTTCCGGCGACCAGCTTGAGTTCCCCAAGCTCAATGCCCAAACTGACGACGCTCGCCCTTCCCGTAAACGCTGGGCCTGGCTGCTGGCTCATGTGTTCCGGGCAGATCTTGATAGTTGTGTCCGCTGCGGTGGACCCATGCGTTGGCTCGAAGCCGCCACCACCGAGCAGGCTGCCACCGCGCTGCTCGCCAAGCTTGGGCTTGCTCCTCAACCTCCTCCGACGCCACCACCGGTTTTGTTCGGGCAACTGAGGTTTGGGTTCTGTTGAGGGTCTGACGCTGGGCTTGTTGCCTTTGGGGGTGCTGCTCCCTTTGTTGGAAGTGAGCACCTCAGGGCGGAGATCTATTTGCGCGTGCGTGAAGCGGGCTTCTCAGCTCCGCTTTGCGTCGGGTTCACCGCTCCTTGAGCTTCGGTGACGTGGTGAGCAGCGTTCAGAGCGTCGTCGGCTGGATGGCCTACTCTTGGCGCTGCTCCTCCTTCCGACCGATTTCGCAGTTCGATTGTCTTATGCTCCGACGAAACACTCGTCTTCATCGGCTCAGAGATTGGTTGGCCTGAAAGCCATGCACAGGACAACATCCCGATCATGCTCGCGGGCGGTGGCGGCGCCTTCAAGACGGGGCGCGCACTCGACTTTCGTAAAAACAAGAGCGACGACAGCGATCCGGGCATTTCGCACAGCAATCTTCTCGTCAGTATCATGAATTTGTTGGGTGATCCGCGCACCACGGTGCAGCAAGATGGCAAGAATTACTGCAGCGATCCGATCACGCTGACGTAAGGCTACAGGCCTAAGCGCGCGGGCTAGCATCCGCCGAGGCTTCCTCATTCGCTACACCAAGAACGTAGCGAGCCGCTGGGGTGAGGCGCGAAAACGTGGCTGGTCGTAGGAAGCGGCGCTGGTCGAGCTGCGCGGGTAGTTCACGCCGACAAAAATAGGCGTGGAGCGCACGGCGAGGCAGCGTGGTGCGGTTGAGCGTACCGCCGTGCCACGTATGACTGTTGAAGATCACCACACTTCCCGCCGGCCCTGTCAGCAACACTTCATTGGGATGGCATAGAGAAGGGTCGACCATTGCCATGCTCGGGATGAGGCCCGACCGATGAGATCCGGGCACCACACGCGTTGCCCCATTTTCAGCCGTAAAATCGTCTAACAGCCAAATGGAGTTGCACACCTGGAACTCGCCGGCTCCCACCGCCTCATGCCAGTCCACATGCAAGGACTGAAGCCCAGCGCCTGGCAACGCCGCACGACTATTGAGCGAAGAAAGCTTGAAGTCTGTACCAAGAACCCGAAATATTCCTGCAAGGACTCGCGGGTGCGTAAAGCATTGGTCGAACAGCGGGTCCTTGTTCACGAGGTCTGCCAGCCTCGCCGTTCCAGCTTCTTGGTGCACTTCCTTTCCAGCGTCCGCTCCCTCTTGCGCCAAAAGTTCGTCAGACCGCTCTCGCAAGCGACTCACCGCTGCTTCGGACAACACATGTTCAAGGATTACGAACCCGTCGTTATCCAAGCGGGCGGCCTCCGACTCAGCAAGCGAATTGGAACGCACTCCCAGTTCGAACAGCGCTTCTTCGATACTCATGCTCTGAGCATGCGGGAGAGCACGTGCTCAGAGCATGGCGACGCTTTTCCATCACTTGCTTAAAATTGCCTTTTTTAAAACCTGAGGTCCATTGCGTGCGCAATTTCGGGTGGCTTACTCACGCTTGGCCTAGCCGTGAGTGTCTGGTGGATTGCCGGAATCGAAGCGTCCGGAGGAGCGCCGCGGGTTTCACCCCATGATTGGCGATCTTGCAGCAATATGGGATCTGTGATATGTATACCCATATCCTACCATGAAAACGACTATCGAACTCTCAGATTCAGTGCTGCGCGCTGCTAAAGCCACGGCTGCACGGGAGGGTACAACGGTGAGGGCTCTTGTTGAGGAAGGGCTTCGCAAGGTCCTCGCTGAACACAAAGGTCGCCCCAAGTTTAAGCTTGAGCTCGTCACATTTCGTGGCGAGGGTCTTCAGCTGGGAATAGCAGAGGGCGGCTGGGAGGCGGTTCGCGAGCTGATCTATGAAGGCCATGGTTCGTGATCGCCGTTGACACGAATTTGCTGATCTATGCGCTCCGAGAGGAATCGGTCTGGCATGCGTCAGCACATCACGCATTGACCGGTCTGGCAGAAGCTCCGGGTGCATGGGCAATCCCGGCCCCCTGCATCCATGAATTCTTGGCTGTTGCGACCCACCCTCGTATCTTCTATCCGCCGACACCGCTTAACATCTCGCTCGATTTTGTAGGTACACTTTTGAAGTCTCCGAGCGTTGAAGTTTTGTCTGAAGGACCTGACTACTGGGCTCTCTTAAATTCGCTCTTGCGCAAAGCCAAGGTGACGGGTCCAAAGGTCCACGATGCACGCATCGCGGCCTTCTGCTTACATCATAGAGTCAGCGAGCTCTGGACCGCAGATCGAGACTTCGGGCGTTTTCCGGAGCTCGCGACGCGCAACCCGTTGGTGGCTTAGGTTCATGCTAAGCGAATGCCGGCGCGGCGGTTCTCGGTACTCGTCTGCGCCAAGCGTTCTTCAGACCGCTCTCGCAAGCGACTCACCGCTGCTTCGGGCAACACGTGTTCAACGCCTGCTCAGAGCATGTCTGCGCTTTTCCTCTACTTGTCTAAAATTGCCTTTTTTGAAACCTGAGGTCCATTGCGTGCGCCATTTTGATGCTATACTCAGCATAGATTGCGTACTCCTCGATCATTAGCGGATGTGCAGCTGCTCGGTTGGGGGCGTATTGCGCCACAAGTGGGCTGGTCCTATCCGCTCCATCAGCACGACGACTACCATGAGCTCATCGTCGTGTTGCAGGGCCGCCTAGAAACAAAGATCTTGGGACAAACGATCACGTCGAAAAAGGGTGACGTGCTCTGCTACCCCCAAAGCGCAGCTCACGTCGAGCGTGCCATGGGCCCTAATGCACTTGAGCTGCTCTTCGCTGGATTCCAAGCAGATCTCCGGTTCAAGAAAGATGCTTCCCTCGTGCAATTTGATATGCACGGGCGCATTGAGCATCAAGTACGTTGGCTGATTGAGGAGGGCCAAGCCTCCCGAAGTCCCGATCAAGAGTTCCAAAACGCCCTTATGCTGTCCGCTCTCCGGGAATATCAACGCCTTGCCTTGGGGACAGAGAGCGCAGTGGTCCTTGATGTCACACGCTACGTGCAGAGTCGTTTACCGGCAGCCATCACCCTGGACGAGCTTGCCCGGCACGTCGGGCTGAGCAAGTCCTATTTTGCTCGGATGTTTCATGCGGCCTCCGGCCAATCTCCGATTGCTTTCGTGCGAAAACTCCGCGTGGAGGCCGCGCGTGCCCTGGTGCTCCGAACAACGCGGCCGCTCAAACTGATCGCGGCGGATCTAGGATTTGCCGATGAGTTCCACTTTTCGCGTGTATTTCGAGCTGTAACGGGTGTCTCCCCGAGTTCGTTGCGGCGGGGAATCTGAGGCCTCGGGCAGCGCGGCAGCTCGTTTGTGGGATTGGGGAAAAGGAACGACGCGAGGAGGGGCAAAAGTGGTGCGAGAGTGCTCAATCCCAAAAACAAACCCGACCGGAAATCATGCTAGGCTCGAACCTGTGAGCGCCGCCGTACGACAAGCAACCTACGAAGATGTTCTTGCGGCACCTCCCCACGTCGTGGCCGAGGTCGTTCGCGGGGTGCTGCATCAAAGTCCGCGTCCTGCGACGCCGCACGCGCTGGCAGCGTCGGCTATTGGCGAAGAGCTCGGCCCGCCCTTCAAACGCAAACGCGGCGGACCCGGGGGTTGGATGATCTTGGACGAGCCAGAGCTCCATTTGAACCGCGACATCGTGGTGCCCGATTTGGCCGGTTGGCGCCGGGAGCGCTTGCCCGAAACGCCGCTCGCCCCTTACTTTGAGCTCGCTCCGGATTGGGTGTGCGAGGTGCTCTCGCCCTCCACACGCGCACTGGATCGCGGCAGCAAGCTAGCCGTTTATGCGGAACATGGCGTGTCCCACGTGTGGCTCGTGGAGCCTCTCGACCAGCTCCTGGAGGTCCTTGAGCTAGATGGCCCAAGCTATCGCATCATTCAATCGGTTACAGGTGAAAGTCCGGCTCGGCTAAAGCCTTTTGACGCGCTTGAGTTCGATTTAGCTGCGCTTTGGGCTCGCTAGCCACACACATTCTCCCAGCGTTGCGCGTGAAGTTGTCTCCACGCTGACGCAGGGCTCGTACCATCGACGCCGGCTAACTACACGGGATCCGCGCACGAGCCACACGCCACGCGCCCATTGCCACAGTCGAGCTTCGGCCCCTTGGCACATTGGACCTCGCAGGAACCCGTTTGGCGGCAATCCACCACACAATCGCCCGCACACTGAACCTGACAGCTCCCAACACGCTCGCACACCACCTGGCTTTTGGGGCCGACGTGCGGAGTGCACGAGGAGACATCCCGGCAATCATACGCACAGCGGTCCCCACACTCGGCCGCACACGTGGAAGTGCTCTGACAACTGATCGCGCAGTCGCTAGTGCACGTGGCTGAACAATCCGTGCCGCTCCGGCAATCATACTTACACTGATCACCGCACAGCGCCGAGCAGCTGTCTGCGCTGGCGCACGCTGGCACGCAACCGCTGAATTCTTGACACCGATACAGACAGTTGCCCCCGATACACTGGCAGGGCACGCCAGGACGGCAGCCGGGTGGCGCATCATCCGTGCAGCTCGGCGTCAGCAAGCTGAGAAGACTGAGCATGCCCAAGCGTGCCGCGATCATCGCCGTTTTCGTTTTCCTTAACATGTTCATCTCCTTCGCGCCCGCGATGACAAGCCGCCAACACCTCGTATCAGCGCGCGTCGCTGAAATGCAAGGAACTCAAACCAACGCCTAGCACACCGAGCGAAGACGCGTAAGCAGCCAAGAAACAGCCGTGCGTGGACCGCCCTACCAGAGCCAGGTAGAGTGCTGAGTCGCGAAGAGAACATTGAGACGGCGCGTCGTATCGGTCACGTTGGGCATTGTATCGGGCGCTCTACCTGGTTGTTCTAAAGAACAGAGCACACCAGCTCCAGTTGTGGGCGAAGGAGGCGCAACCAGCACAGGAAACGGCATCGGCGGCGCTTTGGGGAGCGGAGGAGCTTTGGCAACTGGCGGCGCTTTGGGGAGCGGAGGGGGCGCCACGGGAAGCGGTATCGGCGGCGCCTTGGCGACCGGCTGGAGTCACGCTAAACCCTTTCCGGGATACGCACAGATTATCGGCAACAATTACGTAAATTTCGCGACCCCTGGAGGCTACTCGCTCTACAGCGCACTGCGCTCGCCCAGCACGCCTCAGTTTGAGGCCACGATGTCACTCGACGTGACCGCTTCGGGTACACCGCCCACCGATGCAACGCGCGTAACCGGAGCTTTCAGTGGCGAGCCTCGGATCTATGACCTAGGCTCGATCGATACTGCGAACTCCTTTCAGGGAACCGCCAAAATCAACTTGAGCGCGTTCCAAGGTTCCGAAGGCTTTGTCACGATCGTGCCGGGGGGTGGTGTCGACGGTGGCTCGCCAGAAAATTAGAGTCTCATTCGCGCCAACGGCTCAAAGTATTTCAAAGACTTTGTCTATGCCTTAGCCGTGACGCTCAATTCTGGCGCGTACTACTCGATGCATCCGATCACCACCTTTGAAGTTGGCAATGAGGTGAATGAGGAATGTTCGGGCGCTCCAAAGGCGTGGCCAGTGGTAAAGCTCGCCGGTCAGCTGATACGCTTTGCGTCCGCGCCCTTGAGTGACGTCCCGACGACCCGAAGAAGAGGTCAAGGCCTTACGGGTCATCGCATCTTTCACGCGCCGTGCACTTTGACGCCCCAATTGTCTGCGATCTTACGGACCCTCGCGAATGCATTCAGGAATTCAAGGCCACACGCATCGGTAACCTTTCGAGAGATGCGATCAATGGTCAGTGTCCCCGCGACGAGCGGAGGGCGGTGCCAGGCGAGGTGGATCGGCCGGGGAAGCGTTGCTTTAGCAGTGCTGGCTCTCGGTGGTTTGGTGGCGATAGTTGCCTCTTGGTTGGAGGTCGAGCCTATGACCCCTCACTTCCAGGACCCTAAGCGTACAGCTGCGGTGGCGCGGTTTGCGCCGGCCCAAAAGCCGTCGATGCCAACGCCGCAATTCTCAGCGGAGGCTTTTGCGCGGGATCGGCAGGCGTACCTGTCAGATGTCGTCCCGGGTCGCGCGTTTCAGGTTCTCTCGCCGCGGCCTGGCCTCGGCACTCTTCAACCAGCCTCCCCTCTGTCGCCGGTCGTGAAACCTCTCGGAAGCGTGGATTTGGCTGTAAAAGCGCCCCCGAATGCGCCGGTCACCTTTACGAGTGTGGGATTGGGCGCTTTTCCGAACCGCCGCACGTCCATCACGGTTGCGGCCGGCAGCGATGGCGTGGCGCGCACCCAGTTTACGGCCACAAGAGGCACGGTGGGTACCGCGATGGTGTTCACGGCGAGCCCGCTGGCCAGCGGGCAGGTGCGCTTCTATGTTGAAATCCAGAGTGTGAAGAACGTTAGTGGCAGACCCTCTGACGCTCAAGACGCTCAAGAGGGCGTTCGGTAGTTCATGTGTGTAAGGCGGGGCGCGGGGGAGCTCGCGATCGTCTGGAGGAAACGATCATGAGAAATAGGAAGTTAAGAATTGATCCCGTACGCTCATTTGCACTGCTGGCCTTCAGCCTAGTTGCGGCCTTGCTATTCTTCGCTGAGCAAGCGTCGGCGTCTTGCCGTAATTGTACCGGCCCCGACATGGGATCGGGTGGGAGCACTTCGACCGGTGGGAGCGGTTCGACGGGCGGTTCAAGCACGGGCGGCAATGGGACTGGTGGATGCGGTGCAGAGCCCGGCAACGGGGACACCGGCGCGGGGTCTCTCATCGACAACGTGATGTTCGAACATCATCACTTCGCTACTGACTATGAGACGGCTCCAGCTGAAAGAACGAGCGGCTGCGCTAGCTGCGCGGCTCCCCCCACAGAAGGCCACGGCACCGAGCTGCCGAGCTTGAGTTTGAAGCGGATCCACCGGCCGCGCGTATTCTACCAACACGGAGCGTTTGGGCCCGGTGTGTTCAGCAACTTCGACGCGCAGCTTGTTGCGGAAGGGACAGGCGCGAGCGCCTCGGTTCGCTTATTCACCCCGGAGAATAGGGTGCTGGAAGGTATCAGCTTCACCCCAAATGATCCGCTGACCGGACAAACAACCCTCGGCGTATTGTGGCCCAACGAAGCTCAAGCCTACCGATTCAAGTCGCTGACGCTGACGAGTCCGAGCGGTAGCCCATCAAGTTCCGTGATGGAGGGCGGGGCGGCGGTCGTGCTGCTACCGGATGGCAGCAAGTGGTCGTTTGAGATCGTTCGCACCCGAGCGGCCAATGATGGTCAGCTGCTTGGTCGGCTCACACGCCAGGAGGACCGGAACGGAAATGCGCTTGTTATAAGTTATCGCTATCCGGCTCTCACCTCAGATGCCACGCTGGAATATGATCGTGATCGGCTCTGGCATATCTCGACCGTAACGGATGCCTACGGCCGCTCGATGGCTTTCTCCTACACACTTCAAGGCGAGTGGCAGTCTTGGGGTGTCTCTCGCGTCGATCTGCCGAACGGTCAAGCCATCCAGTACGAATACGGGAATGAGAACATTCTCCCGTTAACACACGTAAGATATCCAGACGGCACTGTGTCAACGTTTGAGCATGGCGAGGATGATGTTACTCAGCAACACGCGGTGCGCTACGACGATGCGGGTGCGGAGGGCACACATCGTCGAAAGACGGTCTACTTTACCCGCGATCAGTACGTGGATCCCATTTCAGGCGAAGTGGAAAACCTGGTCCCATATCTAATTCGCCGCGCTTTCAACGGCTCCGGGGAGCTGGCCTACATGAACGAAGAGGACGAGACGCTGGACGTTCCTGTGTTGTACGCCTACATGGCTGACCAAGGCTACGTGCGGCTTACCTACGATCTCAGCATTGATTCCTTCATCTCCGAATTCTCGACAAATTGACCCTTGGTGGGGATCCGAGAACCTTCACCTACGAAGCGAATCGCAACATCGTACTCGACGGGTATCTCAGGCCTGAAATGCGCATTGATGGGCTAGGCCAACGGACGCAGTTTGAATACGATCTTCCAACAGGCAAAATCTCCAAAGTCGTCTATCCGGACAATACCACGGATACATCGACATATAACCAGTTTGCTGAGCCCCTTCGGCAAGTGAGTCGAGACGCTCGCATCACCGACCGCACCTATGATTCGAAGGGGAACCAGCTCTCTGAAACCCGTGGCGTGGAGAGTGGAACGGAATCGACCTGGCGCTACGTGTACAACACGAAGGGCCAGGTAACGAGTGCCACCGATCCCAACTACCTCTCGTCCGCGCCCGATCTACACATCACAAATTACGTCTATGATAGTCGGGGATTCCTGACGCAGCGAATTGAACCCGCAGACACGGCTGGAGGTTCTCGTCCGACGTCGAGTTACGTTTGGGATAGCGCCGGAAGGTTGACTCAGAGTACGGGGCCCTCGGGCCAGGTGTTGCTTTACTCCTACGATCCTAGGAATCGGCTCGTGGCGATCACGTTCGGGGACGGCTCGCAGGAAACCAAGACTTATGGGGCCGGTGTTGATGTCAATCTTCTGGTCCAGCAAACGGATCGCAACGGCAATGCCACACAGTACACGTATGATGCTACGGGGAGGCGAACGTCCACGGTCCAGGCTTTTGGCAAACCGGAGGCAGTTGCGAGCACTTGTTCCTACCTCGCAGGCTCACTTTCCCTGCCAACAAGATGTGTTACGAAAGGCAACGCCACGGACTACGGTTACGACGCGCGACGGCGACGAACGACCGAGACAGCGCACCCCAACGCCAGCGTTTCTCTCACCACAACCACGAAGTTCAACGCGAACGGGCGCCCCGTTTACCGGGAGGATCCCTACGGACGCGCCGACCTTTTTGGCTATGATATCAACGATCGTCCTATACGAACGGTGAGAGAAGCGGTGCCAGCGGCAGTATCGAGAACGGTCAACGTAGCCACATTGACTCGTCCGCCCGGAGCCAACCCTGGCTACGTAATTGAAGACACCGTTTACAGCGGCGACGGAGACGTTGTGCGTCGAACCGATCCTCGTGGAGTCAATCGTGCGTTTGAGTTTGATGCACAACGTAGATTAACAGCACTGGTTGAGGCCTCGGGAACAACGTTGTCGGCTCGCAGTGAGTATTCCTATGACAAGGCAGGGAACCGCACTCGCGAGCGTCGACCTCGTGCTTTCGCCGAGGCGGGCGCTTTCGAATCGGCGTTCGTCTACAATGGCAGGAATTTGTTGCAATCTGTAACGGAAGGCGCCGGTTCTGCCGCGGCAGCCACCAAATCGATGACATACACGCCGTCACGAAAGCTGCTCGCAGAGACCGACCTTCGCGGAAACACCACGGCCTACGGGTACTCTGGGTGCTGCGATCGTCGAACGAGCGTGACCGATCCAAGTGGCGCGGTAACACTGACCGCTTACGATTCTTTCGGCAATGTCTTATCCGTTACGGACCCAAATCGCAACGCCACCCGGATGACCTATGACGCCAGGAACCGAATGCTCACGCGGAAGAACGGCGCAAACGAAACCACCACTTACGGTTACGATGACAACTTAACGGACGGCGTGGGGATCGACGCGCAGAGCAGCCGCGTAGCGGGTCTAAATCTAGGCTTGAACGCCGTTGGGTCCGGGGTTCAAATCCTTGACCCGTTGGGCCATAGCTCGATCGAGCTACGGGACGGCAATCAGCGCACGATTCGCAGTATCGACGGAAACGGCAACGCCCTAACGACGACACTTGATGTCATGGTGAGCGGGTTACTCGAAAGAAAAGTAACCGATGCGCTCGGGCACTCCACACGCGCACGCACTGATGGCCTTGGCAACCTCCGGCGTCAGATTGACGCTCAGGATTGCAGCACCGTTCGCACCTTCGATGCAAACGGCAACGAGCTCAGCATGAGCGATCCCAACTCAACGGGCATGACGTGCCAGTTCGACGTTCGAAACAGGAAAACTTCGTGCACCGATACTCAGGGCGACACACGAGCCTTCGGGTATGATTCGGAGAGCAACCTCACTTCCCGAACGGACGCGCTGGGTCAGGTCACTATCTATACCTATGATACTCGAAACCGCAGGGTTGCCGAACGTGATCGCCTTTTGGGGGTCACCACATGGACGTTCGACGGAGATGGTAACGCCCTCAGCATGACGGATGCTCAAGGCAGCGCCACCGGTTACCTCTTCAACAGCCGGGGCTTGTTGACGCGCGAGACGCTGCCAGCTCAGCAAGCAGGCGTGCCCAACGTGCGGAATTATGGGTACGACGCCGGCCGAAGGATGGTGTCTCGTACCGACCAAACGGGCCTCATCACACAATTCGTCTTTGACGCAGCTAATCGGCTCCTTGGGCGCACCTACCCGGATGGGTTGAACGATACACTCACCTACGATGCCGATTCGCGCCTCACGAGCGCGACGAGCGGTCGCTACGGTACCTCGGTAACGCGCAGCTACGACGCGGGCGATCGGATCGTAAGCGAAGTGCAACGGGTGGATAACGTCAACTATGCGGTTAGTTACGCGTACGATGCCGCAAACCGGAAAACGTCGATCACCTACCCTGATGGATCGGTGAGTGCTCGCACGTACACGGATCGCAATCAGCTAATGACCGCGAAGCTGGGAACAACTCTGCTGGCCACAAGGGCCTACGACGCAGGTCAGCGCTTGACGAGCACCACGTTTGGCAACGCTCTGGTAGAAGCACGAACTTACCGTCCAGATAACTCGGTGGCGACCATCTCGACTCCTGGGATCAATCAGCTCAGCTATTCCTACGACGCGAACAAGCGGGTCACCAATGAAACGAACCCTCTCCTGCCAGCAGAGGCGTTGACGTACGGGTACGACGTTGCAGACAGGCTAACATCGTTTCAGCGGGGCCCAACTGCTAGCCCTCTGCAAACGCAAGCCTGGAACCTTTCACTGGTCGGAAATTGGACAGGCACCACGCGAGACGGCGTGGCGGAGGCACGCACCCACAGCGCCGTGCATGAGGTCACAGCACTCACCAAGACCGGCGCGCCCACAGTGGCCCTCAGCCACGACGCGAAGGGCAACCTGGTCCTGAACCAAAACGGCCAAACGCTCGCGTGGGACGTCGAGAATCGGCTGAGCTCCGCCAACACCGCCCCAGGCCTCGCGGGCGGCCAATACAAGTACGACGTCTTAGGCAGGCGCCTCAAGAAGGCAGCTGGTACCCTCTCCACCGTATTCGTGCACGACGGCGACCAAATCATCGCCGAATACGAAAACGGAGCACTTAAGCGACGTTACGTCTACGGAGCCTACATTGATGAGCCCTTGGCCATGGTATCCAGCACCGGCACTCAGTACTATCACCAGAATCGAATTTACCACGTGATGGCGATGACGAATTCGAGTGGCCAGCTAGCGGAGCGCTACGGGTACATGCCGTACGGCAAGCGTCGAGTGGTTTCGCCAGGAGGCGCGACGTTAGCTGCGAGTGCTGTGGGGAACCAAGTGGGGTTCACGGGCAGGTACCATGATGGGGAGACGGGGCTGACGTATTTTAGGGCTCGGTATATGGATGCGGAGTTGGGGAGGTTTGTTTCCCGTGACCCATGGAAACGGGCGCGCACGCCTAAAGGGGCCGTTGGGTTTCGAGTCCAGCGTCCAATGGCGGGAGATGGTTACCCAAACGGGTTAAATTTTTATTCTTCTGCATTCGTGCCTGTTCACACGGATCCGACGGGTTTACATTTTTGTGGGTGTGGACAGGCGGTGGCCAGTGTCCTGGCCGTAGGACCGTTGGCCGCAGAAAAGGCGCGGGAGCTGGGTAACCTTGCGAGCCAAATGGCTATCAGCACCGGGCTACCAGGAATTCACAACGGGCTAGCGGACGCTCTCAAGCACTGCCTCTGGAGTTGCCTCATGGCTAAAGCCCTGGGACCCGACGTTGCCAAGGAGATCGCGGATATACACGAGGAGTGCCAATCCGAAAACCCACCCGCGGAGGAACGCATGGATCTGACCAACAACTTCATCGGGAGGGCTCTCGCGAACGGAGGCGAGGGTTGTGAGGAAGGCTGCAGCCGCGCCCTAGAGAATCATCAACTCCACCTCAATAGCTCCGATCCTGGGCCAGATGCATCTTTGCCTATTGCGTCCGGTGAGTTCGCCGGGGATACGAACCTTGTTCCTGTCTACAACTGACGTCCGAATGCCGATCGTCCCGCTCCGCACGTTCGTATGGCTTTTGCGTGTAGCATTTGTTTGCTGGGCGCTGCCGTTCGCCCTGGGTCTACTCGACTTCACCTGGTGGTACCTAACCAGGGCTGAGTGGTTGACGACCGCGGGAGCCGTCATCGTTTCCGTCGGAATAGTTCTACTCGGTATCGGCACCGCAGCGCTCGTGGCTTACGGACTTCTCGTGAAGAAGCCCCGTCCGCCTGGGTGGGGAGTAAGGACTGCAACTCTCTCCGCGCTGCTGGTTAGCAATTTGCCTCTCGCCGTCGGCTTGGTCTTTTTCGCGGAGCGCCTGATCACGCTCAACTCGGTAATCGTGGACAACCAGTCTATGCGAGCAGTAGAAAGCGTTGATCTGCTGGCGCCCGATGGTGAGCGATTTTCGCTTGGGCCTGTGCGCCCCCGCACTCGAGTCGTGCGGACCTTTCACTTTCGAGGAGAAGGCGAAGTAAGATACCTCATGCGACTCAAGGGTCAAGTCGACCAAGGCGGTGTTGCGTTTCGCGGAGTCAGCAACGGCTTGGACGGGATCACCTCGCTGCTCAACGTCGGGGCCGACACTCGCGTGCGGGTCACTGAACGACCGAGTCACTAAACGCAAGTGGCAACTTCTCCCACTTACATGTTGCGCACTTATTTACCATCGTAAGCCGATGCCGAATTGGCGCCGTATGATTTCGCGATGAATCCCACGCATTCATCGTAAATCAGAGCCCCCCACGTCGTAAAGCAAAGGCGTTATCCTACGACGCCACGTGCCACCTGATCGCTCATGCGCTGGGTGGCATTACGACGTCGCGGACAAAATGAAAGCGCCCCGCAGGGGCAGCAAGAGGCTGCACCCACAGGGCGCCGGCGGTCGCAGAGTCGCGACCTATCAACTTGCGACGTTCATGTGTTGACGCTCGAATTGACATCGTATACCGCGCTCAGATTAACATCGTACAAATCCAGCGAAATTGAGGGCATGTGACTGCACTGCGGTCCGAAAAGTAGCTCAGTGATGTCGTAGACCGCTCCAAGTGTACGACGCTGCGGGTCGGTCACGCGGGTATACCTGTGGCAACAAAGCGCACACGGCGCGTAGTCAGCTAATCACAGATATCGGACGCGCCAGACGCGCCTGCCTTGACGCGCGCCACGCCGCGGGGTGCTCGACGACTGAAGAGGTCGAGGGTGGCGTGGTGCTCAGCACAGCGGGGCGGTAGCCCCGCCGTGCTCGAGCTCTGGGGGGCTAGGAAAGGTCCTGTTCTTGCCTCCAATGAGGTTGAAGCAGGACGCGGTTGACCTGTTTCAAATCGACGATTTTTGTGCGGTCGCGGACGGCTTCGAGCAGCGTTGAAAGACACAGGTTTCTGGCTCGCCGCAGGATCCCCTCGGAGGAGCGCACGATGAGGTCGAGCGCTTCGACGGTAAACGTGCGGTGCGCCAGGGCGACGCGGTCGAGTTCGGCGAGGATGAAGGTATTCATATCTTCCGCTGTGAGCTTAGGGACCACGGCAGAATAAGTCACACGGCTTTTGATGTCCTCGTTGACGGTGAGCGCCAATTTTGTCAGCAATCCCGGCTGAGCAATCAGTACAAGATTGTGGTTCTTCGGAAAGTCTTCGAAGAGTAGTCGAAGACGCCGTAGCGAGTCAACGTCCAATAAATGCGCGTCATCGACGATAGGGACCAGCATCTTGCCGAGATGGTTCAGGCGCTGGGCCTCCTCAATCAGACGGCGTTCGCAACGGAAGTTCACCCCATCCGTGTCGATTTGGAAAGCCTCGCACAGGATGCGCAAGATGCTGTGGTAGGTATGAAGCGTCCTATTTACGACCGGCGTGAGCATACGCTTCGGATCGTGCTCCCGAAGGACATGCTTGATGATGCTCTTGCCAGTCCCCGGTTCGCCAACTATCAGGCACAGACCGCCTTGCTGGCAGTGCACGCGCAGCGTGTCGAAGATTTCCTGCTGCTGTCGCAACAGCGAGAGCCTCTCGTGAGAGAAAGGGTTCTGGTCTAGGCCGAAATGAGCGCGGATCATGTCGCCACCTCGGCTTTTCTCGGCTTTCGGTCGTTGGCACCGAAGTCTACCGGGCGTGCTTCGCCAAGGCGTTCACCCTTGTAGTAGACGACGACACGGCCGAATCTGGCGCGATCAAAGCGGACCTGGATCTTGCGGCTTCGCACATCACGCGGTGCCTCGAAGCGGATCCGTCGGAGTGAAAAGGTGTTGTCGGCAAGCACGGTACGTTCTTCCTCAACAAAGAACAGTTCGTCGTTGACGCCATTGGGCGGAAGAAACCGAATGAGCGAAAGGTCGAGGCCAAAGCGATCGACGGGGCGCATCTTGAGCACCGAGTGCTCGTCCTGGTGGTATTCGTCTTCCACCCACGCGATGAAGGCTTGATTGAGCGCTTCGAGGCTTGAAAGATCCAGAGTGCGGATCAAGAAAACCAAAGTGCTAAGCCCAAGGATATTCAAAATCCTGAAACTCCTAGTCGCGGACTCAATGTGCGAAGGTCAGCGACAGCGCGAAAGCCAGCGTAGAGCAGCACCAGCTCCGAGAGGGTGTACAGCACGCGGAGCGGTGCCCAGGTTTGCTTTAAGAATGCCCAGCGCCAAGTTGCCTCGGGGAGCTGGAGTCCGAGGCGCGCCATGCTTGGACCTTGGAGCCGCACGAACACGAACAGCAGCGTGAAGGTGAGGAGTGCGAGCGTGAGTAGCGAGCGTTCGTGTGGCTTCAGCCATACCGCCAAGCGTTCGCGCATGGCGTCTAGGAGAAGCCCGACGAAGAACGCGAACTGCCAAGCGGCCAACGAGAAGACAGGCGCACCGGATCTCGCATCCAACCAAGGCAACAGGTTCGGCTTGAATTGCGCACCACACCAGAGCAGCACGGAAACTCCGAGCCGCCGGAATTCTCGCCAAGGACCTGGATGATCGCGGCGTTGAATTGATCGAGAATTCACAGGTACCGGCAGTGCACATGGGTCGCACGCTCTGCTTCTGCCCGCTGGCCGCTGGCCACGGCCACGCTGTCCGCCAGTTCGGCCACCTGACCTAGCGAATTAGCCGCATATCGCGCCGCGCCACCACCGGCACGCATCTAGCCATGGCCGATGGCTGTGGCCCACCCTGCGCACGCCCATGCAGCACTACACCCTACCGTTCGCCGGGACGGCTACGCGCGCCGAAGGCCCGAAGAGGGCGTGCTCTACCAGGCCGTGCAAGCCCATTGGCCCCAGGTGCTGGAAGATCTCGCCGAGCATGGCGGTCTCCCGAAGTTCGTGGTGCGCGAGTTCGAGGAGTACTTGCGCTGCGGGCTCTTGTCCGCAGGCTGCCTGCACCTCGTTTGCCGCAGCTGCGGCCATTCGCAACTCGTAGCTCTCTCCTGCAAGCGCCGCGGATTTTGCCCCTCCTGCCTGGGGCGACGCATGGCCGACACCGCTGTCCACATGGAGCAGCACGTGTTGCCGCGCGTACCCGTGCGTCACTGGATTTGCTCCTTGCCCTGGGGCTTGCGCGCGCTGCTAGGCTATGACCGCGTCCTCGCGGCGCAAGTCGTGAGTGCCTTCGTGCACGTTCCCAAGCGTTGCCGACACCCACACAGGCGCCATCGCCGCGGTGCAGAGAACTGACAGCGCCATCCGGCTCAACGTGCACTTCCATATTCTCGCCTTAGACGGCGTCACTGTCCGCGACGCTACCTATGACGCTCTCGTATTTCATACTCTTCCTACGCCCACCCATGCCGAAGTCGCCGACATCGCCCGCCGCACGGCACAACGCATCGAGAACATCCTCCGAGCAAACGGCCGCTCACTCGACCCGGCAATGCAAGACGACGAGCCGCCCAAGCTCTGCTCCGATGAGCCCGGCCTTGCCGCCTGCTATGAAGCTGCGGCGCGCGGAGTAGCCGCCTCCGGTGACCGAGCAGGCCAAACCCCACTCCGCTTGCTCGACTCGCCCGTGCCAACCGCCGGGGAAACTCACGACGAAAACGACCCCGTCGCTGAAGTTCGCGGCGTTAGCCGGAGTGGACGAGTGCAGCACGCTGCACGAGTCAACGGAGGACCACGGTCGGCGAGCCCCTGCGAGCCGAAGCGCCGAAGGCGCTAGTGAATCTCCACGCTCGTCAATGCGTCGACGGCCGCGACAGACGACAGCTGGAGCGCCTTTGCAGGTATATCACGCGCCCCCCGCTTGCTCAGGACCGCCTGGAGCGTCGCCCCGACGGCAAGCTCGAGCTCACTCTCAAAAACGTTTGGAAAGACGGCACCCGCGCCATTCTGCTTCCGCCTCGCGACCTCATCACCCGCCTCATCGCAGCTATCCCACCACCGCGCTTTCATCTGGTGCGCTATTTTGGCGTCCTCTCAAGCCACTCCAAGTTCCGCTCAGAAGTAATTCCTAAGCCGCCACAGAATTCTGCTGCATCACTTACGTTCGCCCTTCCCGTAAACGCTGGGCCTGGCTGCTGGCTCATGTGTTCCGGGCAGATCTTGACACTTGTGTGCATTGCGGTGGGCCCATGCGCTGGCTCGAAGCCGCCACCACCGTACAAGCTGCGGCCGCGCTGCTCGCTAAGCTTGGGCTTGCTCCTCAACCTCCTCCGACGCAACCTCGGGTTTCGGTCGGGCACCTGAGGTTTGGGTTCTGTTGAGGGTCTGACGCCGGGCTCTTGTTGCCCTCGGGGGTGCTGCTCCCTTTGTTGGAAGTGAGCACCTCAGGGCGGAGATCTATTTGCGAGCGCGTGAAGTGGGATTTTGAGCTCCGCTTTGCGTCGGGGTCACCGTTCCTGGCACGAAGTGGCTAGCAGGGAGAGGAAGACCAGGGCGCAAGTACGCAGCTGCATGGGGCTGGTTGTCGGGGATCTGGAGCGAGGGGTAAAGCGGTTGGTCTGATGGCCCTTTAGGCGTCGATGATTTTCTGCATCTCTGCCGGCTGCTCGCTGTCAAAACTGCGGATGTTGCCCAATTTGCAATTCTTACGGCTCATGTTACCGTGCACGCCTGTTCAGCGTAGGAGCAACGGAACCCATGTCGAACGACAAATTGAACCAATTGCTCGAGATTGCGAAGAGGGTGCAGATGACATCGCAGCAGCAGGAGCGTCAACGGCGTAGCTTCGCGTATGGCAACACTAAAATTGAAAACAAGGA
>Ga0163147_10004535_pt1 | contig 17611 bp, 12 predicted proteins | sample OliLakLV19MP6G1_FD_148597 | JGI IMG/M metagenome (GOLD analysis project Ga0163147, IMG submission 148597) | Freshwater microbial mat bacterial communities from Lake Vanda, McMurdo Dry Valleys, Antarctica- Oligotrophic Lake LV.19.MP6.G1 | ecosystem: Environmental > Aquatic > Freshwater > Lake >...
TTAATTTGTAAGTACCCAATTCTCCCTTACAGACCGAATCGTCCCCTACAATGAAACACTGTCCGGTTGATGAAAGGGGAATGACGAATGATGTTAAAGTGAAAAGGAAACTGATGGCAATAGAATGCCAATTACGGAAAGTTACCATGCTAGAAAGGGTTTAAATGTTAAGTTGTCTACATAATAGTTGCAAGATAAATATAACAATAAACAATAATATGTATTATGTTAAAATACATATTTATATATAATACAATATAATACTATATGTAATTTTTTAAAATTTGTCCTTACATTTAGGTGCGATGAGGGCTTATTCACTATTTTCCACTATTCTGGCAGGTCTTGCTTTGATTCTATGGCTTTTATGGTCATGGCTGCATGATGTGCGTGAAGTCCGAAAAGAGAATTCAGATTTACCAAAGGTATATTCCTACGCTTCATCAAGAACATATTCAAATACGAATACCTCGGCAGAAAATATTGATATCATTGGAAATGTTAAGGATTTCGAAGCAAATACCAAGCAAACTCGTAGAATGCCAATCGTAATTCCTGTTGTAGTGAATATCATTCACAGTCCTGATCAAAATGGCCACCTTTCGCCTTTCCCGGATGATGCATCAGTTGTAGCAGGAATTGAATGGATCAATAACTTATTGGCTGGTGGCCCGGCATGTCCTGAAGATCCCCTTTCTGCAGATATTGGAATTCAATTATGCCTTGCTTCACGAGACATTCAGGGAAGAGAAACAACCGGTATACGGCGTTTTGCCAGCGAACTGAGCAATATGGACTTATGCAAAGAGGATGCGGCACTGAAAGCTATTCCAAAACAGGATGGAGACCTGTTCCCTGATACCTCTTACCTCAACATTTACATCGTGGAGGAGGTTTGTGCTTCTTGTAAACCCGGTGATTGCCTGGCAGGTGGATACGCGGCCTATCCATCGGCCCACGGAACCAGATACGATGGAATAGTTGTTGAGGCCGTCACTTGGATGAACCAAGAATGTGATGTAAGAAAAGTAATTCTGCATGAACTGGGGCATTACTTCAATTTACGACATACATGGGAAGGAAACAGCTGTCAAAACGATAATTGCCTTGTTGATGGAGATGGGGTTTGTGATACCCCTCCCGATTTTGATATAAACATATACGCTTCAAATCCCTGTTTACAAGCCATACCTGTCAATACTTGTATATCAGATGTAAATCCATCAGACCCAAACAATCCTTTTTTGACTGATGAGCCGGATATGACTTCCAATCTTATGGATTATGCTCCTCCGGGATGTATCGCCGTATTTACGGAAGGCCAGGCTGAACGCATGCGGAATGCATTGTCCGGTCCCAGAAATTCGCTGCTACGGTCCGATGGTTGTAATCTCCCCTGTCCCGCCCCTGTTATCCTCAACATTCAGTGGCCTTCAGCGCCTTTTCTTTTTGGTGAGTCCATTGATATCATCAACCAACCTCAATCGGGCGTCACCTATTCCTGGGAATGGTATGGAGGTACAACGTTATCTCAAAACCTCAACATAGTTGCAGACAGTACAGGAACATTCGTAGTCTGTGTTGAAGCCTCTGGTGTCACTTCAGAATGTTTTGCGAAAGCCTGTGATACGATCATGGTGTCCTGTTCAAGCGGCAATCCTGAAATCATTTTGTCGGATTATCAAATTGACCCAGGAGAGGCAATTACGATGACACAAACATCAGTTCCGGTTCCGGGATATACATATACATGGTATATAGATGGAATCCCCGTAGGAGCCGGATCTTCAATGAACTTCACTGCAACACAGCCGGGCTCAACTGTAATTTGGCTGGAAGAATGTAGCACCGGTTGTTGCTCGGAAAGTCAGCATGCCTATCTTTCTGTTGGGACCTGTCCTTCGGGAAAGGAAGCCAATCATTGGCTTTTTGCCAGGGATAGAATACATTTGGACTGGAACAGTGGTATTCCAGTTGAACAAGCTCCTTCTGCAGCAAGGTCTGATGAGGCTATGGCAATCGCGATAGATCCCACTGGTGCTTTGTTATTTTACTCAAATAATGAATATGTATATAATCGGGACGGGCTTCAAATGCCTAATGGTCGATTGATAAATCCAGTTGGGAGAACAGCGACACATACTATAACGCTTCCTTTACCTGGATCTGACAGCTTATGGTATCTCTTTTATCCTGATACATATGATCCTTGGGATCAGGCACGAGACACCATAACGACTCTATACTTTGCCATTATTGATCTTGCACTTGATGGAGGACGAGGAGCAGTTATTTTAAAAGATCAACCTATATTACGCCCTACCACAGAAAAGGTGGGTGCTGTTCGACATTGCAATGGAATAGACTGGTGGATTATTGGGCATGAAGCAAATGCTACTTCAGGATCGAATCGTTTTTTTTCCTGGCTATTGTCTTCTGCAGGGCTTGCCAGTCCAGTAATTTCCGCTGTTGGAAGACCCAAAGCTCGAACATCCGCTACAAAAGCTGGAGAGTTGAACATTTCACCAGATGGACTTCACATTGCAATGAGTACAGGTCCTGATTTTGCAAATGGATCAACCCCTATTTCTACTATTGAACTTTTTGATTTTGACCCTTCTACCGGAATTGTAAGCAATGATATCCTAATAGGAGACTTTATATATCAAACTTTTGGATTAGGGTTGGGTGGTGTTTATGGGGTAGAGTTTTCTCCATCAAGTGATTTCCTGTATGTAGCAAGAGGAGCTTTCGTAAAAGATAGCTTGCTGCAATATGATATCCGTAGTGGAGACCCTGTAGTAATTCAAGAAAGTGAACTCAATGTCTATCAATCAATTGATCCAACCGAAGATAGTTTCGGCGCGATGCTTACAGGGCCTGATCAGAAAATTTACATAGCTGGTTTCCAAGATCCATATTTAATGGTCATTAATAACCCTGATCTTAGAGGATTGGCATGTGACTTTGTGAGCCATGGCATTGACTTGCAGCGAGGAGATTGTTTCCTAGGACTGCCCACATTTCCGGCAGGGATTTATTCACCTGGTAAACCATATATATCTGGTCCATATACTGTTTGTGATACCATCAGTACCGCCAAGTTTTTCGTTAAAGCCAACTGCCGTTATCAGGACTACGTCTGGAAAACCACAGGCAAATCAGAGGTCGTCCGTACCCAGGGGGATACCGTCTGGATCAAACCCCTGGCTGTAGGGACAGATCACCTGATCGTGGAGCGTATCACCGCGTGTGGTATAAAGATTGACACGTTTATTTTTGAAATCGAATCCTGTAAGCAAATAACTGATTCTTGCGTTGTAACATTTGACTGGAATGAAGCTGATACTGTTGTTTGCCGGGGTGAAGATGCCTGGCTTCATTTTAACACCCAGGCAGATTTTGTGAGCTATACCCTTACATCGGATGGCATTGAACATCAACTGACTTCTCCTGTAATCTATCTCACTAAACCTCAACTGGATGATCACATATCAATCAATCTCCGAACGGTCGAGGGTTGTGATACAACTATTCAGGCAGGCATTCATGTCAATCCAGCTTTAGATATTCAGATTGATATTTTGGACACTTTGGTTTGTAAAGGAGACAATGCGACTATTGCAATTAACCATGCACCCAACTATTTGGTTGAGCTGTTTTCAATAGACAACCGATGGGTGATTACAAATCCGGTTTGGCCTGTACAGCTAGGTCCCATCAATTCAGACTCCACCATCTATGTTCGAATCCGCGACTTTCAATTGAGTTGCGACTCTATTTTTGAGTGGAAGATCAAGGTCGAAGACGTTCAACCAACTGGCATGGATACTATTCTGTTATGCCAGAACGACAGTATTAATTATCATGGAAATTGGTACTATACCGATACAATTATAACGGAGGAATTTGCCCGCATCGGTTGTGATTCACTACATCGTACTATCCTGATTGAACGTGAATCTCTCATAGCAAGTTTGACTATTCAAAATCCATGTACTGATAGCACAGGAGTTATTCAGGTGGAGATACAATCAGGAATGTCGCCGTACGGCTTTTCTATCAATGGAAGCGCTTTACAATCAAATCCAATATTTACAGGTCTTGTTGAAGGTTCATATCTGATTGAGGTGATCGATCAGAATGGATGCAAATTTGATACCACTATATTGCTGCAAACTGGGGTGTCCATTGGGGGTGTCCTAATTGAAGCCACCAACCCGACATGCGATATTGACAATGGTATTATCCACCTTTATAGCCTCACATCTGGAATGCAATATTCCATTAATGACGGAGGTTATCTACCAGATACCTTATATATAGGTTTAACAGAAGGATATTACCAGATCATCAGCCGTTATCCAGATGGTTGTCTGGATACGATTGAAACAGAATTGTTTCAGACAGGAAAACCTCAATTTGAAAATATCAACATTGATTCTTCCCATTGCGGACATTCAGATGGTTCTATCAATATTATTTCCATTGTTGGAGGTTCAAGTCCTTATTTTTTACAAATTGAAAATTCAGATTTTGATACGACAAGACAATTTCTTGATTTACCTGGAGGATCTTATTTAATTAATATAACTGATGGTAATAGTTGCCAAAACGATACCATAGTTTCAGTGCCAACAATTCCGGGACCTTCTATAATAAATGTTTCTGTCACTCCTGCCGTTTGCGGATTGCCTTTAGGGTCGATCTCCGTTGATGCGATCTCAAGTAGTACCCTGATCTATCAACTGGGAAACCAATCATCTGTGTCATCACCCGATTTTACAAACCTTCTGCCAGGTGCATATACGATAGTTATTACTGATCAATATGAATGTCAGCAGTATGCGGATGTTATAGTTCCGGACAGTATTACCATTCAAAGATTAGATATTATAGTTTCACCGGAACAATGTGCGAAGCAAAACGGAAGTATTGATTTCACCTTTGCAGGCTCTTCATTTAATATATCTGTTGCAGAAATTCCGGGGGAAATTTTTACCCGGAATATTACTAACCTTAAGACAGGAGTTTATCATCTGACTATATATGATGAATTCTTATGCATGCATGATACAATAGTTGAAGTAGGTTTGGTATGCAAAATCTACGTGCCTAACGTATTCAGCCCAAATAGAGATGGCGTTAACGACTATTTTGGACCTTATATTCCAGAAAACTTTTATACCTCAGGCGCATTTGAAATTTTTGACCGATGGGGCAATCTTGTGTATAAATGCCATGATCTTGGATCCTGCTCATGGGATGGAATGTCCTTTGGCAAACACGAACAATCAGGAGTTTACGCTTGGCGATTAGTGTACACTGACAAGGAGGGGCAGAGTCGACTATTAACAGGAGATGTCACTTTGATCAGGTAGATTGCTTTTAATCTTCACAAAAAACCCATCACGTGCTCGCACACGGATGGGTCACTTCTAGTCTTTACACCATTTCCTGATCTTAGCTTCGAACTTGTCGAACGAGAACCTTGGATTAGCCTGGTGACAAGCCTGTCAGATATGGAAGACGAGACGATTTCGTAAATGGTCATCGTCACCCATTTCACGACCGGACTCATTGTGGAGATCAGCCAGTGCTCTCGCGAGCAGTTCAAAATGCTTTCTTGTCATGATTGGTTGTCTGAAAAAAGCCATTCTTGCATCTTCCGAGAAAGAAACATCAGAAGTAGACGCTGATGAAGTGGATGAGATTCTCGGATGCCTCAGTAATGACACTGAAGAAGTAAACGACCTGATCCATGCACACAAGGAAATGATGGATCTGGTAAGCCACTACGGTATCCATGATCTGAATGACTTTGATGCATTTTTTGATTTATTCTATGATGAGGATGTGCGTTTCGATTTTATACAGAAATTCAAGAAACTCTCGAAAGCCTTCGACATAGTATTGCCAAGTCCTAAAGCATTGGACTACCTCAAGGATTACAACATGCTATCGGAGATCAATGTAATGGCCGGAAGGCATTTCAGAGACGGACGTATGAGTATGAAAGGCGTTCCGGCAAAACTCAGAGCCATTACTGACGAGTACCTGATCTCCAGAGGCATTGATCAGAAAGTTCCGCCTTTATCAATCCTTGATGATGAGTTTTTAGAGGGTGTTTCTCACGGGAAAAGGGCCAAAACAAAAGCAGCCGAAATAGAACATGCCATCCGCAGCTATATTGAAGAGCACAATTCCGAAGATCCGGAACTCTATAAATCATTTGCAGAGTTTCTGGAGAAAATACTGGAGGATAACAAGAACAACTGGGAAGCCATTTATGAGGAGTTGAAAAAATTTCTCAGGCGAATTTCCGAAGAAGAGAACAAACCGACGTATGGTTTACATCGTAAGAAGCAGATGCCATTCTTCCGTATTTTGCAATCCGAACTTTATAGTAGTGAGGAGCTATCAGAAGAGCAAATAGGAATACTGGTAAATCTAACCCAACATTTGACACTGTTATTGGAAAGTGAACTCAAGCTTACCGGATTTTGGGAATCCTCCAAATTGACCGCACAAAACAGACTGAAAGGAGAGATTCAGAAGCTATTAATATCCAAGGAATATTTCACACTTCCCAACATGATGGGTAAAGCGAATGCCCTAATTTCAAGAATCATGGAGCTCGCCAGATCAAATAATGACATCATCCTTTACGCTGAGTAATACTAGACATGGAAACTTTTAAAAAGATCATTGCCGCAATTCTATCTCCGATAATAGGCTCGATTTTCTATAGTATTGTCGTTATAGTTAATTCCTTTTTCGAGGGAGAATCGTTTGATGAAATACCCTCTGCCTTTATGTTTTTTATCGGAAATCTGGGTGCATTAATTTTTATTGCAAAGTTTACATTGTGGTTAAGTCCCAAATCCAATTGGCCTTATGTATTTGGGGTTATCGTGTACACACTCCTAATGATTTACTCAATGGTCATGCTAGGTTTATTTCCATTTTACTATTACTTGATCTGCATTGTCATTGGAGTTGGCGCCACATTCTATCATCAAAAGAACATGAGTAAGGAGAAGGTAAGTGATGAGCCAGACAATGAAGTATTTATAACCGATACAAAAAGAAATCTTGAAAATAAGTATCTGCAAATTAGTAACCTATATCTTAAAGGTGGCGATATTCAACAAGCCAAGCATAATGCCGAAATGGCTGCTGATTTACTTACAGGAAATCCTGATGCCTATGAGTTCTTAGGTTCAATACATCATCTACAATTAAAAGATTATAATAGATCGATTGAATACTTCACCAAGGCCATTAATCTCTCACCGGAAGACTGCAACCTTCATTTTCAAAGATCGAATGTCCATATGGAAAATAATGACAATAAAAATGCAAAATTGGATCTCGACAAAGCAATAGAATTAGCATCCATTGACAGTCCTCTGACAAGATTGTACGATAAAAAAGCCAAGGAGATGATGGATTTTGAAAGAGTAAAGGATTACTACATTCTTCAAAGTATTATTCAAGGGTCGCTGAATCGTGACTGATGTATTCCACAGGAATTGGATAGTAATCGAAATAAAGTATTGTGTTGTCTTTATGCGTACTAAATTTGCTCAATGACTTTCACCTACCAAACCAGGTACTCCGATAAGAGAAAGACTCTTGGCCTTGTGGTCGAGAGGGATAAGTCAGTAGTGGTACTTGCTCCTATAGGCACAAAGGATAGCACCATTGATCAGTTTGTAAACAAAAGAAGAAGCTGGTTGCATGAGAAGCTGAATTACTCTCCAAAGTTCAAGGAGGATAAAACAGATACACCTTTCACGTCTGGTAAAGCTCTACTCTATTTAGGAAGGAATTATAAGCTTGATGTTGTTAATGATTCACCTGAAGACTTTCATTTTTCTAATAAGTTCACTATCTCCAAATCAAACCTTAATCGAGGGCCTGTATTTCTTGAAGCTTGGTATAAGGATAAAGCCAAGGAGAAGATTACTCCCAAAGTAGAGCAGTACGCAAAGCAACTTGGTGTCGAGTACAAAGGCATCCTTATTTCCGACTTGAAATATCGCTGGGGATCATGTACTCTCAAGGGCAATCTAAATTTTAACTGGAGACTCATCAAAGCACCTCACTTTGTTATCAACTATGTTGTTGTTCACGAGTTGGCTCACTTGTTAGAGCTGAATCATTCGGAACGTTTTTGGAATATTGTAAGAGTGCAGTTGCCGAATTATTTGGAAGCGAAGGTGTGGTTGAAAGAAAATGGAGAATTCATCATTTAATATTATAAAATGTCAACTAAGCTTGGTAGAAACGAACTATGCCCGTGCGATAGTGGAAAAAAATATAAGAATTGCTGCCTTAAGAAAGGAATTGAATTTAAAAAGCCGAACAAAAAGGAAGCAACTAATAAACTACGAGAAACACCCCGCTCCTTTTTCTCAAAATTTCAGAACGTTGATTTAGTAGCTACATTAGCTGCATTATCAATTTCTCCAAGTAACCATGGCAAAAACTTAAGACTTGAATATTTAACTATTGAAGCATTATCTATTCGTACTGACAGCATTCAATTTGTTACTAAAGATGAACTTCAAGGCTATCTTAATAAATATTATGATCAACATCATCTAGAAGATCCGCCAGAAAACCTTTTTACAGAAAACATCATTAATCCGCTCGGAAACAACACAGTATATGGAGGTAATTTTAGTCAGGGGGCGTTTATCCTAAATCACATTATCAGTGCAGTTAGTTTTTACAAGGATTCTTTTCCTCCGGAATTTATTAAATCAATAAACGATGCCTTTCTTGTAATGCTTGCAATTTCAAATTCTATTGCAACAGAAGTTGGCCATACAAGAAACATGTTAGATATGAATGAATCAGGAAATGAAATAAACTTTCCTGATGATATGGATAAACATAAATTACCATTAGTTTATTCCAATGATTGGCTGGAAAGTCTTTGTAGTCGTTTTAAGATTGACTTATCTGTTATAGATAGTTTCTGTTTGAAATCAAATGATAGGACAAGAATTGAAAATAAGGTCGGAGATAAAGATAATCCTCTTATTACAAAGCCACTGGCAAGAATAATGGATGGTATTTTAGTCGCCTCTCCCACATCTTTTATAAGTGCTTTAATTCATTTTGGATGGATACAATCAATAGCTTTTGAATGTAAAGAAAAACTAGTTCAGACTTTTCATGACCTCGTTTGGCATGAAGTGAGGTTTTTTATGAATAAAATAGGTTTTGAACCAGATCCTAATGATTTTATAACTCAAAGTGATTTACCCATTAAACAAGCATACTTTAGGTTTGATACAGATAAAATAGTTTACTTGAGCTTTTTGTATGATGAAGTAGATGATTACCAATCTAATACTCCATGTCACTTCGATCCAATGAGTAATATGGAACAGCTCCAAGATGTTCAGCAACAAAGTTTAGACTTACTAAAATCTCAATATCCTGGTCATAGCGTTATTGATTTAACACTTTACTCTTCAATTGGAAGGGAATATATGTTAATGTTTCCTCACAGAGGTGATAATATCCTAACATTGATTACCAGTCCTTTCAAATTTTTATGCTGGATTAAAAGTGAACAACATGACACGATGGATCTTTGGTACTTTCTAAAATCAAAGGAACAATTGGAAGAATCACTCTTACGTCCCATTCCAATTGATTTCCTGGATTATTGTAACCTTTATCAAAAAAATAAGTCGTTTTACTTGAGCGATGAAGCCAGGCCTAATGGGTTGTTTATATCCGATGGAGCTTTAAATATTATTTCAAAATCTTCAAATAAAGAAGATAAGATTGTGGTGTATCATCAAGTCCCACAATTCAATCATCCAGTTCTGATTCCTGTAGTTAAGTTTGATGGATACATTCCTCGTTATTTCAATCTTGAAAATGCTGGAAAACGATTGGAATTTTACATTCCAGAATATCCAATCGATATTTGGATTAGAGGAAAAGATTACAATGAGAAAATAGACAGAGAATTTTTCAACATCTACTGGGATATGGCGGAAGCTATTTCCTTTTGGTTCAGTGAAATTAAGGATTTGTTATCGCCACACCTTCTTCCAATTCAATATCCTACGTTTACCATTTCTTTTGACTTCGATAGTATCGAATTATTCAGAGACCAGGAAGCAACCAATAGTATTGACCTCTCAGTGGTAAATAAATTTAGAATATCTGTTGAAAAGGCTTTAATAAAAATGATCATTCCGGGATCAATAGTAGGCCACTTAATAATCCCAGATAACGAAGGTGAAAGAATTATTCTCAGAAGTATACTAACTGGAATAGGACAATATTTAGAATTCAATGAATTGCCCAATAGTTTAAACTATGAAGCAATCGAGCAAATCGTTGAAAATAAATTTCCATTGGGCCTTAAAAAAATGATTCTCATAATAAATACGAAATTTTCAACATCGCTTGATCCTAGGAACTTGACCTCGCCTAGATTGGTCCAGGAAGCCAGAGTTCAATGGTATATGGATGAAATCATCCCTCTATTAGGTTCCTTATGTCCATCTGAAGGCCCGGTAGTTGAAAAGGAAGCTAGAGTTAAACTTGGAAGGGACATAGTGTTTTCTTTACTCAAGAAATTGCGCGAAATCAGTTCTCAATATAATTCAAATGAATTACTTTTTGAATTTATGCGTAATCATGAAGCAATCGTGCATAATCGCATTATGTCAAACCTCAGAACCCCTACAAGGTTACATTGCTTTGCAGCATATGAGGACATTGTTGAGGAACTTCAAAAAAGTTCAGAAGAAATTGATGAGGCTAGCTTAGCTACCAGATGTTTAGTAGAACATTTTGCAGCAGAACCTACAAAGGGAAATAAACCAATCAATCAAGAGTTGACTGATGATCTAATGGCGCTCATGTCCCTAATTCTATGGTGGGGAGGCCTGGGCGATAGGCTTAGTTACGGACTGTTTGATATTGAAATAGATGTTCTAGCTTCAGGAAGGATAGGAACGAATTCGAAAGAAGCAACAGAGGAGTTCTTTAAAAATTTTACACATGCTAGAGTTAGGGAGTACATTGACGACACTGTTGATAGCTTCTCTTCTTTTTTCCAAGAAGAAGAACAAAAAACTACAATTCCAGTACCTCCTGGGTTTAACACAGCCTTTGATTCTGAACTAGGTATAAGTTTTGATAAATTGAGTGGTATAGTTTCACTTTTAGTGGACTTGGGGTTTGATCAGGATTCGACGATTGCAGAAATAACATTTGAGGAATTAAAGAAAAACATAGTAGAAGCATTTGAAGTTACATTTAGTGATGAGGAAATAAGTGCAGCGATTGCGATCCTTTGTCTACAGGATAGAGGAAACGTCATGTCTGTGCCTGAAGGCTTTGAGAATAGTGATATCATGCCATGGAGGTATAACAGAAGATTGAGTTACTTACAGCGTCCCTTAGTATTACTATCCGATACATCAAACTCCACACAAAAATTATATTGGACACCAAGGCATCTTAATCAAGCTTGGCACTACTTAAATCACTTATTCCTTTCAGCAAGATATAAAGCTAAACCACAAGGAGACCTAGAAAGACAATTATCAAAAAATGCTCAAGGAAGGAGTAAAGTTATTCAGAATGAAGTAATAAAATGGTTCCAGGAGAAGACAAATTGCACTCTTGACCAAGAAGTTGAATTATCTTCTAACGGAAAATTAAAAGTTGATTCAAATCTTGGTGACATCGACGTTCTAGCAATTGACCATGACTCAAAGACTATTTTTTCTGTTGAATGCAAAAGAACAGGACAGGCTAAAAATCCAAAAGAATTAATTGAGCAATTTGATCAATACTTTGGTAGTGACTCGACCTTGGGGTATTTTGGAAAGCACTTGCGTAGACATAACTGGTTAATCGATAATCTTCTGCAGGTTGGACTAGTATATAGATTTGATCCTTCTGGGTATGTTGTAAAATCGTTTTTTGTTTCTTATGAAATACTTGGAATTCAGTTTCTGCCGGAAAGACCATTACCAATTCATCTGTTTTCACTTTATGATTTCAAAAATCTTGATAGCAAAGGGTTACTCAAAAGTCTTTAATGTTTAAAAAAGCCCTATACATCCATAATTCCAATCTTTCCATCATCGCCACCTCATCCCTAAACTGTGAATAAATTTCCTTTGTCGTAATAAACGCATGTGTCAGATTAGTGTGTATTTCCCTCATCTCAGCCCCTTTACGGGCACTGATCATTGCGGCGGTATATTTTGCCGAATAGCAAGAGAAGTGTCCATCAAAGCCCAGTACTTTAGAGATGTTGACGTACAAGTCCGGAGATTGGAGATCACGTATCTTTTCTTTTCGCTGATCATCGATCGTCTTTGTCATATTTATGACCCAGGATGAATTCAAAGATGTACTTGTTTTTCAGGTTGGTATATTTCTGGATGATCTACTTACATTCCGGCAGAAGTGCTTCCTCAGGCTGAAATTATTGGTTTTGGATCTTTCAAAAAACCATAGGCCGTCTCTGATGTCAGATATCTTCATCAGTGCAAAAGCCCTTAAGATTCCCCCAATAGTGAAGCGGTGGAACTTTCACAGATCCATTGCTGAATTATTGGGAAGCGAATGAGTGATTGAAGGATAATGTAGAGATGATATTTTAGAATATTTTGTTATTTGCAGATAACTTATTAATATGATCAATTAACATTTCCTTTGGAATCGTTTTAAGAGAATGATAGGTATCAGGATGACAAAGTCTAAATTTTCTATCGCTTCCACAGTAACAATGTGATTTCTTGTGTAGTTTCTTTCCATACAATGATATGTGCTTTAAAGTTTCTTCCCGATTTGTAGTTTCGAAAAGTTCCCCATAATACTCCCATAGCCCATGTAGGCCGTGGCCAAATTCTTTGCCTGGATAATATCCGTACCTCAATCTATAGGCTTGTTTGTACAAGTACGGCAATACCTCAGTATTGATAAACTTTATTACCGAAATACCATTTTTGCAAGTAATCGTTTCAATAGGTTTCACCGTAATACAACAAGATTTTTTGGGTCCTGAATCAGTGACATACACGTGCCATTCCTGCGAATGTGGAATCTTTTCGCCCACTTCATAGAGCTTTGGAAAACGATAAGGATACTTCTGAGAATTATGAATTTCAATTTGAAATTCATCAAAAATATCTCCAGTCTCATCAAAAATTTCTATGGTCCCAGCAAGGTAGTTGCCCTGATGAGTTCTAATTACTTTTAGTCTAGGAAATAGTTTACACACTTCTTCCAATTGACTATGAAAAGAAAATTGGTGAGGTTTGGGTCTATGTATTGCCATCTGACCATGGGCGTGATGTAGAAGCAACTGATGCAATAAATGTCTTTGTTGGATCTGTTTCATCCTTGTCAACTGCCGTTGAACACGAAAATCTATCTCCAAATTCACTTTGCCATAATTTACACGCACGCTTTTGGTTGTTTTCAGCCAAAGCTTTGGTTGCCGCCAAAATTAAATTGTCAAGGCAACGCATGAAATAGGTTTGATGGGCATATCCTGCTAATAAATTTTCCCCCTTCGGTGAAGTAGGACGCAGGCAAGTAAAACTCCTTTGCAGTTGTTCTCTTATCAGTATCAATGTTTCCTTAAAAGCTATATCATCCCTTTGGTTAGCTACATACCTGCCATCACATGCCAGAATAGTAAGAATGAATCCGCAGGGCATTGGTTGTCCAGGATTAGAATGTTCTCTGAAATCAGCCCATGCCTTGAGGCATCTAACCATTCTGACAAGTTGTGGTTTCCCATCAACCTTTTTATCAAACCATTTCTTGAATTCTAAAGGGTCACTAGGTATCCATCCTTTGGATCTGTGTGCAAGTTCAGGGCTGTTAATGTCGTAGTAGATAGGGATATCAATATGGTGGCCATCCGCAAATATTACTCTAACACAGGTGTTCTTGTCTAACGGAGGTGTCTTCGTATGTCCATCAACGGCCTCCATGATCCAATCGTGATAGGTTTGGACGCTTTTTCTGGATTCATCAATTGGTAAAAAATACACGCCGTCATCAATATCGTATTTGAGTTTAGTTACTTTCTCTCCATCCTCCACAACATCGAAAGGGATGGGTTCAATTATAGTGTCAGTTACAAAAGAACCTTGTCCATGAAATTCAAGTTTGATGTGTTTCCCCTTCTTATCATGGATGTGATTTTCAATCTTTGAACGAAGGCTATCACGTGATACCCTGAGACTTTCTCTCTTTGCATCTCCAAGTTTGATCAATGAGTTAAACTCAATAAATTGTTGATTATTATTTGCCATGATTAGAGGTTTGGTATGTTTTTAAAGTGCTAAAAAATTTCTTGACTTCTTGTCTCTTGCGCTGAACAGTACCGACATCTTCACCCTTGCCCGCAATGAGATCTAAAGCATTAGATGAGGCATTATCCATTTGTACGAGGTGTGCCTGATTGCGGCTTATGGACTCACTTGGAATCCTTTCATATTCAATTGGGATTGATTTAAGTTGTGAAAGTGTCGTAAGAACGTAATGAGTGAATTGGCTTTGACTATCTGTGAATACATCAAAAAGATCTGATCTCCATCCGATAAAGGAGCGTTTACGTCTCCATCCCGTGGGTTGTCCTTGAGTAATAGACAAGCTACTAACAGATAGAACCTGAATTGAGTCATACCCGCCATCTCCTTCTAAAAAGAATTTAAGGGCTTCAATTACACCTGTTAGAGTTGGATTATTGGCCCATACTCCGCCATCAATGAATTGTTTATTTTGATAGAAAGGAATTTCGTGAATGGGAAAATAGGTAGGGGCGGCGCATGTGGCTAATGCTACGTCTACATAAGCAGCTTTATTATCACGAGATAACTCTCCATGATCAAATTTGAATATCCAAGGCCTGGCATCTGTGATATCATAGGTTGGAATGCAAAGTAAATTCTGAGATTCACCAATTGTCTTCGATCCAAACAATTCTTCCAGGGCAATCTTTAGAGGCTTGCTTGAGTATTTCCCAAACCAAAAAGTTTGCCCAAATAGGAATTTCCCTCCAAGAAGTTTTATCTCTAACCACTGTAGCCAGCGCAGAAGTAATGGACGATCAGGAAAAATTTTACGTCCATGTCTCTGGTAGAAATCACATATATGAGAGCAACTAATACCCTGAGAGATGGCCAAGGCAATTAAGCCGCCTGTGGAAGTACCACAGATAAGGTCAAAATGTTCCGAAGTTAGAGTTTTGAACTCCGCTTCGAAGTTCTTTAGGATCGTAGCTGAGTAGAGGCCTTTGATGCCGCCGCCGTCAATGGAAAGGATCTTAAATGGTTTCTTAGACATTCAGAATGTATTTATTAAAATTCATATCAAATTGATTACCAAGGATGTTTATATGCCATTTTGTCATAACATCAATATAAAGCGCTAATTTTATCAGATTTGGTTATTAGACATAACTTGATCCGACTGTAAATCCAGCTATCACCCCATATACGAATGCCGATGCATCGGTTTTGCGTATAGCAATAGAGAGCCGTTGTTCGATTGGTCAAAACACACCGAAATACCCACCAATGATCTAGTAGAGTGCATCTGCTGGAAAGGAAAGGGAGATGAGGAGACCGAAGAAATTGCCCGTCGTTGCTTTGAGATTTTCTTCAACCGATTTAAAGTCGATGTGACTCGAAAGTGCGAAGTTCTTTGTACACGCTGGAAACATCCTCCTTCTGTTGCCTTATCCCTTGTTGAGAGAACTTTTAAGAGTTTCCTTCATAAAGGAAAGTTTGATCCTGCAAAGTCAAGTACTGAAGATTATGATACCGGGATAAAACTTTATTTGTACAGGATCGCAGAACGTGAACTTACTGACTATTACCGCGAACAGAGTGGTATGAGATTAAGCCCATATACGGGGCAAGAGCAATTAGTTTATGAGGTTCAAGAATTGGAAGCCTTCAAAAATAACCCGGAACCAACAGGAAAATTAAAGGAGTACTTGGAGCTACTCGAGCACGCATTGTCAGGTATAAACGATAAGCATAGATTATGTTATCTAACATATGTTAATGCTGGTGTTCAACCGGGAAAATATCCTCCAAGACATTTGACTAAGCTATTACAAGAAGCAACTGGACTGTCTCAGGTTTCCATAAAAAGCAATGTCAATCGAATTCGGGAGAGAGTCGAACTAATAAGAAAAGTATATGCTAAAAAGAAATAGTATCCATATTGAGGAAAATGAGTTGGCAGCATGGTATGCTGCAACTGGATTTTATCTTCCTAGGACACTCGGAGAACTTCGCCGCTTCGATAAACTATACAATGATTTTGACTTTCATTTAAATGGTAACGAGCTGGATCCTAACTTAATTTTTGAAGGTATTTCACAAGTTCATAGCGAAATAAAAGCACGGGAGATTGATGTGGAGATTGAACCTTTGCGCATGGCGGCTAGAGGATTAAATGAAATCCCAAGTTTGGTGCGGCAAAAAATGGTTAAAAACCAGAAAATAATCCAAGATGAAGTTAAATAGATCCAGAAAAGAACGACTTAACGAACTCGCCAAATTTACTGTAGAGACATACTGCTCTGAAGCCGAATTGCCTGATTTAAACTCAATAGCACGTAAAGAAGAAATTACTGTGATCTATGATCATTATGAACGAAGTTTCGAAGGAATGACTATTTGTTCCGAAGGTCAATTTTTCATTCATATTGATTTGGATACCGTTAAGAATCAAACATCCGGTCGCAATAGATTTACATTAGCACATGAACTTGGACATACACTAATTGATGAGCATCGTATTGGACTTTTAACAAAAACATTAGAGCCACATGCTTCCGATTATCTTCTTGGTAACAGTGAGAAACTTATTGAACTGGAAGCAGATTATTTTGCCTCAGCACTTTTAATGCCTGAAAATTTGTTTAAACAAAAGTCTAAAGAGTTCTCACGTCCATTTAGTCTAGAAACCATAAAAGAGCTTTCAAAATACTTCCAAACCAGTTTTTTAGCCACTCTGTTCCGATTTGTTGAAATTGGATCTGAATCTGTTCTCAGTGTTTTTTGCAAGGATGGAAAAGTAAAATGGTATATTCGAAGTGATGATTTTCCTGAGTGGCCATTTAAGTTTAGAGTTGGTTCAATCCCGCCTGAGAATACAGTATTAGGTGATTTTGTCAGAAATAATAAAATCATATTTACTGAGGTTGAACAAGTGGATATTGATTCCTGGTTTTACTCGAAATGGGAAGTTGATTTGAAATTAAGAGAACAGTGTGTCTTTAACGATGATTATGGATATGTATTAAGCATACTTTGGTTTGTCTAATATCAAAATAAAATAACACAACATACTTCACCTGTCATCAAGACTATGGATAATAAAACATTTTTTACAATTGGACAACAATTCGTCATGCCTGATCTACAGACCGAATCGTCCCCGACAATGAAACACTGTCCGGTTGATGAAAGGGGAATGACGAATGATGTTAAAGTGAAAAGGAAACTGATGGCAATCGTTGCCAATTACGGTAATGTACCATACTAGTAAGGGTTTAAATGTTAAGTTGTCTACATAATAG
>Ga0163147_10004537_pt1 | contig 17603 bp, 11 predicted proteins | sample OliLakLV19MP6G1_FD_148597 | JGI IMG/M metagenome (GOLD analysis project Ga0163147, IMG submission 148597) | Freshwater microbial mat bacterial communities from Lake Vanda, McMurdo Dry Valleys, Antarctica- Oligotrophic Lake LV.19.MP6.G1 | ecosystem: Environmental > Aquatic > Freshwater > Lake >...
CATCATCAATCCAACTGGCGACCCGGTTGATCCAGTGCTCACCTGCGGCTCGTCGAACGCCGGCAGTTGCTTCGTCCCGCATACGACGCCGAACTGCGACGACGCCAACTGCTGCCAACTCTTGTGCTCGATCATCGATCCAGTGTGCTGCCAGATCGCGTGGGACCTCCTCTGCGTTCAGGAAGCGATGCTGTTCCCGGAGTGCACGCTGCAACCGCCGCCGTGCCAGGGTCTCACCGCGTTCGAGTGCCGCGCCGGGTGCCCGGATGCATTCGCCGCCCCGACCGAGCCCGCGACACCGAGCGCCGCGCTGGCCGCCGGTCTCAATTGCGGCGCGTTCGGTGACTTCGATCTCAACGTTCCCGATCACTGCATCGCACACACCTTCACTGGTTGCTGGCCGAGCTGCGGTCCCGATTGCCCTCAGCCTGGCTGCGGCACGATCGTCGGCGCGACGCTCGCTGTGCGCATGAAGTCGCTAGGCGGACTCGCCAGCAACGACTCGATCGGCCTCTACGATGGCGGCAGCCTGGTGTGGGCGTCGAACATCGGCACGCTGGTCGGACTGCCGGGATGGCCTCTGAACAGCGACAAAACAGTCGTTCTCAATCTCGGACCGAATCCGATACCTAACACTATTCAAGTGCCGATGTCGAGCGGCGCGCTCGCGTCGCTCTGCGACGGCGAACTTGGCCTCCTTGTGCAAGACGACACGCGCGTCGACTACGCGAAGCTCACTGTGTTCGTCTGCCCGTGCGATCAGGGCATTCGCATTCCCTTCTCACGCGACAACGCCGACAACTTCACGACACCGACGCCGACGACGCCGAGCGCGGCGCTCGTCGCAACTGTGACGTGCGGTTCAGGCGCACTCCAGCAGTACGACGTGCAGGCGCTCGACCAGTGCTTCGTCGAGACAATCAACGGACTCCCGTCGTGCATCATGGGTGCAAACTTCACCATGGGCGTGCGGCCTGATTCGCTTTGGTGGACCGACGGCCTCGCGTTCGAAGTCGTGAACGAATGCGGCAAGACCTTCAAGTGGAGCAAGTCGCTCGCCGCACTCAACACGCTGGGCTACATCTCGCCGCCGCTCGCAAGTGGACAGCTCTCAGTGATCTCACTCGACCTCGGCAATCTCCCGCCGAGCGCCGACGGCACGCGATCAGTGCTGTCCGAAATGCTCGACGGCTCGCTCGATATCTACCTGCAAGACGACACCGGGGTTGACTTCGTTTTCCTCGATGTCCACTCGTGTGACTGCGGCAGTTCGGAACCGGTTGGTGCGTGCTGCTTGCCCGCAGAAGTTCCGGGCGGTACGTGGCACTGTGCCGATCTCACGCAGACTCAGTGTGAATTCAATGGCGGAACGTGGTGGGGCCCGGCCTTCAACTGTGCCGAAGTGAACTGCGTCGGTCCGTGCACAACGCCACCGTGGGGCATGGTCGCGTGGTACCCACTTGAGCCGACCACTGGCACGATCTCGGACGACATCACGACGCTTCAGAATGACGGCGTCTACGGACCGCAGCAGACGGGCGGACCACTGTCAGTGCCTGGCGTCGTGGGCGGTGGCTACCTCTTCAACGGACAAGGCGACTTCATCAAGGTTCCGCCGTCGCCCTCGCTCGACTTTGGCTGCAAGCCCTTCTCGATCGACATGTGGGTGAAGCGGGCTGCTCCCGGCCCGGGTGCCGGATTCGTCAACCTCGTCGGCAACTATGGCAGCACCTCCGGCGGCTGGGTTTTCGGCATCGACGAGTCGACTGGCTTCCTCGAACTGCTGAGTGAAAGCAACTGTCTGCGTTGCATCGCGTTCTCGACGGGCGTGGTTCCCGTGAACGTGTGGACGCACGTAGCCATCTCCGTGTCAGGGTGCGATTGCAGCCAGTCGTGCTTCACCGCACCGAACCGTGCCGTTCAGTTCTACGTGGATGGTGTGCTGGCCGGGTCGGGCATCGCGTGCTGCGATCTGTCTAACCAGCCGGTACAGGCACCGGTGATCATCGGCGGTGCGGTCTGGTTTGTGGCGCCTTATCACGGCGCGATGGACGAGATCGAGATCTTCTGCCGTGAACTGCTCGACTACGAGATCTACGAGATCTGGAATGCTGGCTCAAGCGGCAAGTGCAAGCAGCACTGCCATGCAAGTTGGGATCGTCAGGTGTGCACCAACTTCGCGGCAACTGCTCCAGCCGACATCACGATCTGCAATGACGGCAGCACCTCGCAGAATTACACGTGGTTCGTCGCACCATCGGGCCTCTGCCCGGTGACTGGCGTGACCTATTCGCCATCGACGGGAACGACGACCGTTCCGCCGGGCGGCTGCGTGACAATTCCGATTTCCGCAAACATCAGCGGTGCGTCGAGTCTTGGGCCGGCCTGCTTCAACGTGACGTTCATCAACACCACGAACGGTCAGGTCTGCACCTCGATGGGCATGATGTACCTCGACATCTGCGGCATCGTGGTGAATCCGAACGAGCCGGTTGAATACGTACCGGGCGGCATCCCCACCGACCTCGTCTTCAACGTGATGAGCCCCATCGCTCAGAGCGTGCCGGTAAAAGTAAAGGTCATGCCGTCCGACATGGAATCGGAGAACGAAGCCGTTCGGCTCAACGGCCTGCCCCCGGGCACGCGCTACATCGCCAACCTCAGCCTTCAGCAGGGCCAGAACCCCGTCACGTTCTCGGTCCAGTACCTCGTGCCTGATTCGTTCCGCTGGTACGACCTCGTCTTCTCGGCCGATCTCGACGGCGACGGACAGTTTGAGCCGCTCTCGTCCATCGGATTCAAACAGGTCGCCCAGCCCGCATGTGTGGCCGACTTGAACGGCGACGGCGTCGTGAATGGTGCCGATCTCGCGATCGTCCTCGGCGGCTGGGGAGGCGGCGGTATCGCTGATATCAACGGCGACGGCGTCGTGAATGGTTCCGATCTCGCAATAGTGCTCGGTGCGTGGGGACCTTGCTAACGTTCGCGTAGTCCCCCCCGCACGAATTGTTACCTCGTGCCGCCCGCCGATTGAGATCGGCGGGCGGCTTTGGTTTTGATCGCTCTGGCATCGGGTCGAGCCCAAGCTCCCTCGGTCGGGCAGCCCCCTCCGCGCGCTGTCTAACCACTCCGTCCATGCAGTCAGCCGCACTTGGATCAGTACTCGCCAACAACTGCGATTGATCGCCGGTTGCGGTCTTCAGCGGCAACCACGCTTCGCGCTGGCTTCCCGCGCACGAAGCATTACCATAGTTTCGCTGGCCAGAGCATGCGTGGGGGAAGTCTGACGCGCGGCCTCAGACTCGCTGGCACCATGCCGGATGCTCCAACCATGCCGCCTACGGTCATCACCGCCACCAGTACTGAGTTGTTGAGGGCCCTGAACGATCCCGGTGCAAGCGCATGGGGTGCCTTCGTGGGGCGCTACCGACCTCTCATCGAGTGCTTCGCGCGGCGCTGCGGAATCGATTCAGAGACGGCTCGCGACATCGCCCAATCGACACTGCTTGAGTTCCACAGTTCGTATCGCCAAGGCACGTGCTCGCGCGAGCAAGGCCGATTGCGAGACTAGCTCTTTGGCATCGCGCGTCACCAGATCGCACGGGCTCGGCGCAAGAAGTCGCCGGCGCAGCTCACATGTGATCTCGCGGATTCTGAGATTGCCAGTCATTGGGAGTCGTCGTGGCTCAGGGAGATCCTACTGACGGCGCTGAATCGAACCCGTGCCGAAGTTGACCCCGACACGTTCGAGGCACTCGAACTTTTCGCACTCGCTGGCGCGCCGTCGCGTCGCGTAGCTGAATCGCTCGGAATCTCCGAGAACGCAGTCTACGGCGCCAAGCGTCGAGTGATGTCGCGGTTGAAGGCCATCCGCACGGAGTTAGACTCGCAGTTCTAAGTAGAGTCCTGTCGGTCCGCTCTCATGAACACGCTTGAGCCAGCAGTCGCATCCGTATGCCTCGATGATTCCGTCATTGAGCAATGGACCGTGGGCACCCTCACCGAGTGTGCTCACGACGCTGGGGAGAAGCACCTGAGCTCCTGCGCGCATTGTCGTATCCGGTTCGACGAACATGGCTCGGAAAGCGCGCTGCTTGAGCTGCTGCGTTCGGAACTTCCGGAAGAGATTGCGTCGCTTCGCCGCACGATCGAAGTATCTGCAGCTGACTGTGCCGGGTGCGAGGTGTCCGTTTCGTGCGACTCGTTCCCTAGCAGCCCGAGGCGAAAGTCATTCGGGCTGCGATCGACCAAAAAGCTGCGCGATGGCGGTCGATCGAGTCGTCCTGGGACACACATCGTTATCCGCTCTCTCTATGGACGGTGGCGATCCGCGCGAGAATGGAGCTTCGCGCGGCAGATTCGCGAGCAGCCTGGCCATTGCACTACGCGGACCGACCAAGGTCTCGCTGCTCGCATCCAGTAGTCGCTTCTACCTAACGGAGGAATTCAGGGCTCATGCTCTCTCGTGTCCTTTCCGTCGAGCGAGCATTGGTGCTCTCGCGGCGACACTCCTCTTCGCACCATCCGCGCTCGCGGGCGGAGGACTCGACCTAGCGATTCAACGGGTCGAGTTCAGCCAAGCGATCCAGACCGAGGAGCCTTCCAGCGTCCAAGTCCAAAACCGACCAACGATGGTCCGCGTCGAGGTGAGTTGGAATCAGGCCGACTTTCCGACCGGGCCCAACGTTTCCGCGACGCTCACGATCAATGGCACGCTCTTCCACGAGATGAACGACGATCCGCTAACGCTTGACGCGAGCGACGGACCTGGAAGCTTCGATCGGACGCTGAACTTCTGGGCCAACGTCAGCGCCAGTGTCGCACACTGCACTGTCGAGATTGACCCGGACGATCTCGTCGACGAGACGAACGAGGGGAACAACACGCTGACGTTCGATGAGCCGTTCGAATGTCGCAGCGATGTCACGATCGCGTACACGCGGATCAACTACTTGTCGGAAGGAAAGTCTGACGCAAGCATGGTCGGACCGGGCAGCGGCGAGTTGTTCGTTCGCGCGATCTATCCCATGCCCGACATCAACTATCTCGAGTGGCCATCGCTCCGCGTAAAGCACTCTGTCGATAATCCAACCGGAACAAGCGACGACGACGCATCGAAGCTGCTCGGGCGGATGAAGCTGGTGCGGTCGACGAGGAACGCGCTCTCCGCCGTCTAGAGGGCATCTTTCGCCGACAACTACTACGCATGGCTCCTTGGCGACTTGAATGGCAACGGGCCTAGGTCGCATCGCGTTCGGCAACACCGAATTCACCCGTTTCAAGCGCACGATCGCGCATGAGTTAGGTCACAACTACGGGCTGCACCATGCCGAAGAGTTCTTAGGTTAGTACGGAACTGACGTTCGACGACTGCTCGATCGTTCGATCATTCAAGATCAGTTCCTCGCTGGCATCATTTGGCCAGGACTGCTCATCGAAGACGCGTTCGTGAGTGTCGATGAGTACTTGCATGCCCTCAATCACGAGCGAATTGCATGTGACGCCGACGACGGGCGCGAATTCGCAATTTATATCATCAAGGATGTCGTGGGCCGCGTCGATCGCGGCGTCGTCACCATCGATGACGTATTCGAGCACATTGGCGGAGTACCCTCCGTTGATCACGCTGGCGCCACGCTGATCATTCGTTCGCTCGATGGCGCGCAAATGATCGATCAAGTTGCACAGATTCCGATGCTGCTCGGTGACGGCGGCGAGGCGAGCGCGTCACAGTTCGTCGCATCATGGGTTGTTGCCATAGGTGCACTCATCGCCGACCGCATCCAAGTCGTCGACGCGCAGAGCGGCGTGGTGCTTGCCGAGCGCATCGCGTCACTCAACGTTCCTAGCGGGACGTTTACCAACGTACAGCCGGGCGCGACGCTCACAAACGGCCTGCAAGTCACGTGGGCCGTGAGCGATCAGGACAGGGGCCAGCTAGACACGCTCCTCTTCTACTCGTGGGACAATGGTGTGACTTGGGTGCCAATCGACGTCGGGCGCGGCGAGGCGTCGTCGGTACTCCTCGATACGTCGGCTATGCCCGGCAGTGCGCCCAAAGCGGGACGTTTGCTGCTCAAGGCGTCAGACGGCTTCCATACCACGGACGTCCAAGTGGCTAACCTCTCGCTGCCAAATAAGAAGGCGTCGGAAGTTGCTATTCTTTCGCCACGCGATGATCAGACCTGGCGCGAAGGCGTTGGCTTCATTCTCACCGCGGCTGCGGTCGACATCGAGGACGCAGGAAGTCTTGATGGAGCGGCAGTTCAGTGGAGCTCGAGTCTCGACGGTCCACTCGGAAGCGGGCGGACGCTCTACGTGCCGGGTTTGTCCGTCGGGTCGCACGAGATGTGCGTCGAAGCTACCGACTCCGACGACATGACATCTGCTGCTTGCGTGACGCTCGTCGTTGCCGCGACGACGCCGCCGCCCAGTTGCTGCACCAGTGGACTTCGCATCGACGGGAGTCGCATCGCGCATCCAGGCGGACCGCCGTAACTCAACGAGTACTTTGAGATCGGCGGAACTCCGGGAATCTCACTCAACTGCATCTACTGCGTCGTCATCGGTCCCGGCGGCGTGGTCGACGACCTCGTCAATCTCTCCGGCCACACGACGTCACCGACCGGAAGGTTCCTCTGCGGGCAGACATCACCTCTTCCGTTTTGGGGTGTCGTTCCAAACCTCGTCGATGATCTGAACTTCCTCGACGCGGGCGAGCGCACGCACATGCTTGTCTGCGGCTGTGGCGGGGTGACGATCCCACCGGGGGGCGATCTCGACACGAACGACGACGGCATACTCGACATCGTCCCTTGGGACTGCGTCATCGATTGCGTGCGCCTCGTGGACGCGATTCCAAATCCCATCGCACCCGACTGCGGGATGACCGTGGGGCCGCAGGCGAATGGATCCCTGCCCCCCCACGTCTATCGCTGTATTCCGAGCGGAACGTGGCGCATCGGGCAGGCCTCGTTGCCGGGGAGCGCCGACACGCCGGGGGCTGGCAACCTCGGTTGCGGTCTGACTGGCGACATCGATGGAGACGGCACGGTGGCTGGACCGGATCTAGCTTTCCTTCTCGGCGCATGGGGCACACCGGGCGGACCGACCGACCTCGACGGCGATGGAACCACCGGCGGTGGCGACTTGGCGATCCTCCGAGGCGCGTGGACAGGCGGCTAACGCGTGCGTCAGCTCAACATCCGCGCATTCTGCGACGCCTCGTGCTCACTGGCCGGGGCGTCGTTACTTTATCGATGTCGTACAACCACCTCGAGCGCGAGCGCGCACCAAAGCGTTCGCCCTGATATCCATCATCACCATCCCATGACGCCTCCTGAGCCGAATCGCGCTATCACGCCTGACCCGGACGAAGCGACAATACTTCTCCAGCGCGCTGCGGCTGGCGACCCCCTGGCAGCCGAACAACTCTTTCCGCTGGTGTATGACCGACTGCGGGCACTCGCTGGGGTGTACATCCGGGGACGCCCTGAGCACACCTTGCAAGCGACCGCGCTCGCGCACGAGGCGTATCTTCGATTGGTCGCTGCGAGTGACGCGCCGAACGATCGTGAGCATTTCCTCGCGATCGCCGCTACCGCGATGCGGCAGATCCTCGCCGATCACGCGCGGCGACGCCTGCGGCTGAAGCGCGGCGGCGGGCAGGAGCGGGTGTCGCTCGACGTCGCGGCGGCGCAGTCTGAGCGCGAAGAAGAGGATCTCGTGGCGCTGCACGTCGCACTGGAGCGTCTCGCTCGCGCTGATCCGCGCCGCTACCGCGTCGTCGAACTGCGTTTTCTTGGCGGCCTCACCGTCGGGGAAGCCGCCCTCGCGATGGATGTGTCAGAACGGACGATCGAAAGCGACTGGCGCGTCGCGCGGGTGTGGCTTCAAACGACGCTCGGCGGAGAAGAGTAAAGCGAGGTGTTAGACTTCGCTCATGCCCGACATCATGACTTGTGCGACGAGTCGGAGCGCCGTCCGCCAGTTCGCGGTGTCGTCCTCGGTCCACTCTCTAGGCGCGACATCGACCATGGCACCGACGATCTCGTCCACCACGATCGGATAGTGCTCGCGCCTCACGCCGTACTTCACGTGGTGCCGTCCAAGATCCCGAAGGACTTCGCGCAGTGCCTCAGGACTACGCATATGTGCGACGACGAAGTCGATGGTGGCACCTAACCTCGCCCGCTGCGGACCAAGGTCGGCGGGGAACATGGATCGAAAGTGCGGGGCTCGCATAAACAGTCGCTCGTAAAACCGCTCGGCGAAGCGACCCTCAAGCGGGCCCAGCAACTTGGCACTTCGATCAAGGCGATCGCCGAGATCGTTGTCAGTTTGTACCCCACTAGGGGCGCCGGAAGACGAGAGCGGATGGCGGCTGACAGGCATGCGTCTTCAGTACCACGCGGCTTGGACTGGCCCGGCGCAGCAATTCGGGACAGATTCCCGTCACGCTCGCCGATACCTTAGTCGGTCCCGCATGTTCGAAAGAACGCCGCCGCCCGAAGCGACTGATCACCTGCCCGCTGCTGACGCGCGGTTGCGGGCGGCGCTCGACCTCTTTGCCGAGGTCTGCGATCTCGAGAACGACGCACGCGACCAAGCACTCCAGGTTCGTTGCGGCAACGATGCGGAACTGCTTGCTCGCGTCCAAGTGCTGGTCCGCCGCGATCGCGCCGACCGGCTGGCGCAGTCGAGCGTCGGCCACGCGGTGCAGACTGGTGGTGGCGCGCAACTCGCGATGAGCCTCGTGACGCGGGCCGATCGCTCGCCCCTCCCGCTTCTCCAAGGTCGCTATCGAATTCTCGGGCTCCTTGGCGAAGGCGGCATGGGAACGGTCTACGAGGCCGAGCAGACGTCGCCGCGGCGGCTTGTCGCGCTGAAGTCGTTGCGACCGAGCGCGTTCGGAGGCGAGCAGGCACTTCGGCGCTTCGCGCTCGAAGCGGACGTCTTGGCGCGACTTCAACATCCGGCTATCGCTCAGGTGTACGAGGCTGGGTTCGGCGAGGACGACGCCGCCGGACCCGCGTGGATTGCGATGGAACTCGTGCGTGGAAAACCACTCGTCGCCGCAGTGCAGGCACAGAATCTCCCGCGCCGCGCACGACTTGATGTCTTCCTTCGCGTCTGCGATGGAGTGAGCTTTGCCCACCAGAAGGGCGTGATTCATCGCGATCTCAAGCCGGGCAACATTCTGTTAGGCGAGACTGAAACGGACGACACCGGTGACGGGCCTGTGGTGAAGATCCTCGACTTCGGCGTCGCCCGCGTCCTCGGCGATGGTTGGGGAGACCTCACCGCGCTGACCGGCCCAGGACAGATGGTCGGAACGCTGCCGTACATGAGCCCCGAGCAGGTCGCCGGAGACCCCGACGCCGTCGACGTGCGGACCGATGTCTACGCACTCGGAGTAGTTCTCTTCGAACTCCTTGTTGGTCGCCGACCGTTCGATCTGAGCGGACGCGGGGCACAGGAAGCGATCCGCATCGTTCGTGACGATGCGCCGCCGTCGTCGTCGTCGATCGATCCGACGTTGAAGGGTGATCTGGATGCGATCGTGAGCTGCGCGCTGGCGAAAGATCCGCGCCAGCGCTACCAATCAGTCGCCCTCCTCGCCGAGGACATTCGCTCGCACCTCGCGGGGGCACCAGTCGCTGCGCGGTCGAACTCGCGCTGGTACGTAATCGCCCGACATGCGCGGCGCTCCAAAACGCCGATCGCGATCGCACTCTGTGTAGTGGTCGCGGTGATCGCGTTTGCAGTTCGCGCCTCGATCGAAGCGACGCGCCAAACCGAGCTCGCGGCCGAGGCAGAAAACGCCACCACAGTTGCAGAGGCTGCCAAAACCGTGCTCGCTGAACAGCTTTCGTCGGCGCGACTCGAACAGGCGCGGCTCTTGAGCGCGCATGGAAATGTTCCGACCGCGATGGAAATCGTCAGCGCAGAAGCGACGCATCGAAACGACTCGCACATTCAGTGGGCAACGCGCGACATTGCGGCCCGACATCCGTGCGTCGCGACGATGCAGACCCACACCGGACCTGTTCACCTCGTCGCGCTCGTCGGCGATGGAAGCCTGTTGCTCTCTGCTGCCGAAGACGCGTGCGCTGTGTTGAGCGACGCTGAAGGTCGAGTGATTACGAGTGCGGAGCTGGGCAGCCCAGCGACCGCCGGCGCGTACGACGCATCAAGAGAGCGCGTCGTCGTCGGCCTCGCAGACGGACGTGTTGACGCGCTCGACGCATACACGCTCGCGCCGCACGGAACGATCGCGCGGCACTCAAGCGCGGTCCGCGCGGTGGCGTGTTTCGACGGCATGATCGCGAGCGGCAGTGTCGGTGGATCGTTGATCGTGACGGGAGAGGATGGACACGCCGTGCTCACGCGAAAGCGAGCGTCCACGATCGGCGCGCTCGCATTTTTAGACGTGAACACGCTCATTCTCGGCGATGACGCTGGAGAAGTCGTGCGCATCGATCTCGACGATGGCGAGTCGCGCGTCATCGAACACCACGATGGGTTCGTCGGCAGCGTTCTCGCCGACCGACTACGGCGGCGCGTTCTCTCCGGGTCCGGTGACCGAACGATGCGTGTCTTGGATCCCGACACCGGGCGCGAAATCGCGTTGATTGACGTTGGCAATGGGACGGTACGCGGCCTTGGCGTTGACGACGCCACGGGCGATCTCTTCAGCTGTGGCTGGTGGTCGATGGACCGCTGGGACCGTCGGTTCGTGGCGAAGCGCCGCGTCGCATCTCCGCCCGACAGTCCCTACTGCGCTCAATTTGACACGGCAATCGGCCTTGCCATCACCGGCCATCGCGACGGCGTCATCCGGCTGTGGTCGGTGCAGAGCAACGCCGTCAACGGCGGTGGACTCGCGATCGCTGGACTTGAGGGAAGACCAACCTGCGCGCTGTCACCGGACGGATCGCTCCTCGCCTGCGGCGACGGCGAAGGATCGCTCTTGGTCTACGACGCACGGGCGGGTGTCCTCATTGCCCCCCTTCCGTCGCACGCGCGCCGCGCCCGCTCTGTCGCTTTCGATGCAACCGGCTCGATGGTGGTGAGCGCTGGCGACGATGGTGTGCTCCAAATTGCCGACGCGCGAACGGGCTCGCCCATCGCGCGGGCGCGCGGCGTCGAGCCAGTGACGACGTCGTCGGTCGCGTTCTCTCCGAACGGCCGACTTGTCGCCGCGACCTTCAGCGATCGCTCGGTCCGGATCCTCAGCGTGCCAGCGCTCGACGTTGTCGCGACGTTGCCGCTTGGAAGTCAACAAGCGCTCTCCGCAGCTTGGTCGCCGGACGGTCGCGTCATCGCGACGACCGCCCGCGACCAGATGGTGAGGCTATGGAGCGTCGACGGCACCGAACTCGCCCAGACGAAGTGCGTCGAGATTCCATGGGCACTCGCGTTCTCCTCTGACGGCGCGTCACTCGCGGTGAGTACCTGGGGGCGCGTCATCGACCTGTACGACGGGACATCGCTCGCGCTGACGCGGCGCCTCACCGGCGCTGCTGGTCTCATGACATCGGTGGTGTGGCTTGCTTCGACGTCGACCGACGCCGACGACGGTCCGATGATTCTCGCAAGTTCGGCGGACGGCACGCTTCGTGTGTGGGATCCGCGCGATGGTCGCGAGCTCTTTGAGTTCACCCCGTTCGTGCAGGGCGAGGTCGTGTCGTGCTCAGCCGATGCCAGTGGGTCCACCATCGCGGCTACCGGCGGCGCAGGCGAGTCTGCGTGCTGGAGTCTGCGGCGCTGGGATGCGTGGGCGAAGACGGCGAAGAACTTCAGGAAGAGCCCAGAGTAGAAACGAAGTGGGGGTTCGGGGCTACTCACCCCGAACCCACCTCGAACCGAAAGGCTTGCGAGCCTCACTCTGAAGCCATTACCGCCACTTATGAGCACCAGTCGAGTGTCACGGTCATTTCGTAGTCACCCTTCGCGCCGAGGAAGCCTGAGACTTGGACGTAGTACGTCCAGCCGGGTTGCGCTGTGAACGAGACCTTGCTCTTGCGATTGAACCCAGAGATCTGACACCCAGATCCGGAGTAATCGTCGTTGCAGTCAATGAGGACCTGCGCGCACTCACCGTGCTCACCGATACGCCACACCGTAAGCACTGTGTCGAAGTTCGTGCCCGGGTGGCAGAGCGAAATGGTTAACTCGGAATTGGGAATAATGCAGGGCGATTCGAAGAAGTACCACGTGCTCGCGCCTTCGCCGTTCACGCAATTCGCGAGGTCGGAACCGAGCGGCTTGTCGAGGTTCGTACCAGTGACCGTGCCCGACACGGGGTTATATATCTTAATCGCGTGCTGGCAGTCCGCTCCGTCGGGGGTGTAGAACACGCCCATCAATCCATCGCCTTGGATGCCCTGAAATCCACCGACGCGGATCTTGTAGTGCTCACCCTCGTTCACCTGGATCGTCACCTGCGAGCCGAAGTCGCAGCCCGCAACGTCGTCGCTGCACCCGAGGAACGTCGCAAACGAAATGCCTACCGGACATGCGGAAAGGCCAGGAATCGTAGAGCCGTAGATCGCGATCTTCGTGTCCCATCCGTTGTTGCAGGTCGAGACCGAGAGTGTTCCATCGCCCTGCGAGACGAACTCGAACCAGACGTCGCTGCCGATCTGCGTGTAACCATTGACGTTGCAGCCGCCGGATGCGGGAATCGTTGGACCGTCGGTGTCAGCACCGATGTTGCAGACTTGAATAAATCCTGGCGTGATGAGCTGTGCGTTGGCGCAATGGTCGTTCGCCGGGGCACTCGGGCACGGTCCCCACGCACCGAGGAGCACCGAAAGATCGGCTGCGTTGACGATGCCATCGGAGTTGAAATCAGCGCTGGCATTGCCGCCCCACTGACCCAAGAGAATGCTGAGATCAGCGGCGTCAACCGAGCCGCTTTGATTGAGGTCGCCGGTGCAAATACACACCGCGCCGGCGACGCCGCCCTGGGGTGCGCCATCTTTCATTGGCATGCGGTCTTTGGCTGGGGCCATCATCGCCAACAACGTTGGCACGAGAAACGTCGAGAGAAGCATCGGTGTGATCCTTATGAGTGTGGCCGCACAACGACGTCTCGCGAGAGTCGCCGGTCCGCAGCCTCTGACTTGGCACCACGCTGACCGTCGCCAAGGAGCGCAGACATTCCTGCGTGAATTCTGCGTGCTTTCACGGGAGCCGACTTCGCCACCGTCCCGAGCGGCGTGAGCGACAAGGAGCGTCGGGCAACTTGGACTGACCCATCGCACGCTTCGATGCACCTGCGCTGCATCGGCCTTCTCTACGTCGAGAGTCGTGTCCCGTCACGCGGGACGCGCGATGTCGCTGCGCGAGTTCCTCGGAATGGGCGGCGAGTTTCAACGAGAGAGACCGCACCCCTGACCACTCGACGATCTCGCGGTAGGGACCCGTTCAGCCGCAAACGCCGACCGCCGAGCTGCATTCGAATGTGGGTTGCCGCTGTGGACTCTGTGTGGCCCCTGTGGACTGGCTAACAGATGTTTCGACTCTTCTCCGCGGTCTCCGCGTCTCCGCGTGAACGCCTTTGGTTTGGTCATGAACTCGAACCCGTAATGTCCTGATTCAGAAGTTCGCCCCGACGTCAGGGCAAAACGCTAACGCCCCGATGGCACCAACACCGGCGCCGCTGGCTTTCGCTCCGGCGTCGCGGGCTGAGCCGCAGGAGCAACTGACTCGGGCTTCACGATGCCGTCGCGGGTTGCAATCCGCTTCGCCAGTGATACCCCCGAGTTGAGCGCGCCTTCCATATAGCCAACGAATGCGTAGCAGCAGTGTTCACCCGCGAAGTGCACGCGCCCGCCAGCGCCCTGTCGTAGCGCGGGGCCGACCGTCGTGACTTCTCCGGGTGCGGGGAATGAATAGCCAGCGGCAGTCCAGCGCTCGCCCGGCCAGTTCATGAAGCGTGCTTCGACGAATTGCGCGGTAAAGCCGGGATAAATAGTTTCGAGTTCTTTCGCATACGCCGCGTCAACTTTATCTTTCTCAAGGGCGATGCACTTCTCCGCAGCTTTTCCGCCGGAGAACGCGACCATGGCTACGGCACCTTCACCCGATTGATTGTCCGTTCCGTCCCATGTCTGACTCGCCATTCCATCAGTGAGACTGTCGGGGCTCAATCCCTTTTCCTTCCAGAAGCGCGACTTGAGCTTGGCTAGGTACTTGACGTTTGTTCCCATCTGAATTCGCGTCGGAGGGTTCAACGTCGCGGGAAACGGCGGATCAAACGCGATGTTCTTCCACGTGCTGGGCGGTACGGCGACGACGACGTCATCGCATTCAATCGTGCGACCATCGGCGCATTCGACCACCACGATGTCGCGCTTCACCGTCACGCGCGTTACAGCGAGCTTCGTCGCGATGCGCGCTGCGCCGATCGCCTCAGCGAGTTTCGTCGCGAGCTGCTGATTGCCGCCCTTGCAGCGGTAGACCTCGCTGTCGGTCCAGTATTTTTCTCCGCCGCCACCGGCGATCGACGCGAGCATTCCTAGATAACTTTGACGTTCGGTCTCGACGCCGTTGTCTGACGAGGCCTGGACATGCAGCGCTCGCTTCACGAGCGCCGAGAGATCTTGCGCGTCGATCCAAGTCTGGACACTCCGCTTATCGAGTTCGGCGGCGTTCGGCGACGTCCACGGCGCGTCGGCGATGACCTTCGCCGCATCAATATTCATGGCGATCGTCGCTGCTTCGAGGGCTTCCCAAAGCTCGTTGGATTCCTTCTCTTCGAGGACCTTGCCGTCGAGGCGAATCGGCGCGATCGCATCCTCATCTTCGGTGACGTCGAGAAACTCGAGTCCGAACTTCGACGCATAGCTCACCCACGTTGGATGATTCGAGCCGATCAGTTCGCCGCCACCTTCAACGTTCTTTCCAGCGATGAAGTCACCGAAACTCAGCACGCGCCCGCCGGTGCGACTGCGGGCTTCCACGACGGTGACGTCGTAACCAGCGGCGACAAGTTCGTGCGCGCACGCGAGGCCGCCGAAGCCGCCGCCAATCACAACGACGCGCTTGGTGCCAGCCGCACCGATGGCGCGACTTCTCGCGCTTGGCGCAATGAATCCCAGAGCCGGGCTGCTGAGCAAGAGACCAGCAGCTCCCGCGAGCGTCGCGCGCAAGACATCGCGACGGCTTGCTGGCGTAGAAACGAGACCGCCGTAGCGGCGACCAAGACGAACGTAGAGCGATTCGGACACGGTTGGACTCTCCAGAATTCAGACAGGCACGCAAGCCAAGGCACAGGCAAGCGCACAAGCACGGGCGACGTGCGGATTCTACAAACCGTCCCCGCCGCAAATCCCTTGCGGCGGGGACGGAGGTTCACTGAGGCGGTCGGACGACTGCGTGTGTGGTACGACTGGCGGCGTCATTCATCGTTGGTGGGACCGACGCCAAGCATCCACAGTTTGAAGAAGTTCATGATCTGCTGCTTCGTGAGCTTGTTCGCGTTCAAGTTGAACGCAACCTTGCTCGACGACGGCGTGTCGCTGCCCGAGATCATTGTGTCGACGTATCCGATTCGCCCGGTGAGCGAAGGGACGGAGTCGTCGACATAAAAGAACGCATCTTCGTCAGACATCTTCTCGAAGGCCGCTGACTCGGTGGAGGCAGACTTATTCTTCTCTTCGTTGAAGCGAAGGTTGAACTCGTAATAGCCCTTGCCGTTCGTCGCACGACTCGGATCTTCCACCCACTTGATAGACCCGGTGACGACATCGTCGAACTCCTTGCCATCAAGCGTGTAGTGGAAGCGAATTCCGTCGGTGAACCAGTTGCCGGTCTCGTAGTCGTAGTCGAGACGACCATTGACCACCGTACGCGGATAGCTTTCGGCGGGACCCTTGCCGAGTTCGATGCCTTCGAAGCGCATCGGATCAGCCTTCTTCACTTTGATCTCGACAGTCTTGTCTCCAACCAGTCGCTTGTAGGTGTACGAGGCGAGGCCTTCTTTCTTCTCCGCCTTGCCGACAAGCTTGCCTTGGAAGAGATCTTTGAACGCTGGCGCGCGACCGATCGCGTTGACGTCGATGCGAAGCCGACTCTCGCCGTCGGCGTCGCCCGCACCAAGGTTGTACGCGCCGCTGGCAGTGTCGATTGGCACCGTGCCGACCCACTTGCCGACGGACCGCTTCTGCTTCATGTCCTTCGGATTCATGACCATGAGATCGATGGCGAATCCAAGTTGAGCTGCTTGCTTCTGCCGGCCCAAGGTGCTCGTGTAGAGATTCGGCTGACGAGTGATCTCTCCCGTGAACTGCGTCGTCTTCGCGACGACAAGATCGAACTTGTAGAGATCCTTCGCGCCGACGGCGGCTGAGCCTTCTTTGAGATCGCCTGAACTATCCTTCTTCGTGCGCGTGTTGAACGTGATTTCCATCGTGCCCGCGATGACGTCGGTCTCGCTCATCGCTGCGTCAGCGGAAGTTGCGGCAGGTGGTGCCGGCACCGCGGGCTTGGCGGTCGGCGGTACCGCCAGCGGTACGGTCGGCTTCGCTGGCGCGGCGGGTGGAGTCTGCGCTACCAATGTTTCGACCGGTGGCGGCGCCAATGGTGTTGCCATTGCGCCACTCGCGAGCGTTGCGACGAGAACGAGCGTGATCGCGTTACGTGTACGAGACATTTGGACCATGAGAAGTACTCCTTGCAGACCATTCCCCTTTTTCGAAAAGGGGGGGGTGGACCAACGTGGAAGACGTGTGTTCGTCGGAGTGCTCAGCCTGAGGACGGCCAGCGGCGACCCTCACGACGGCTCCCGCGCGTCAGGTGCGATTCTCGCAGTTGCGAGGTTTGTGATTTTATCAAGTTCGATTCGGCAGACGAGCGTGCGCGAGCCAGGATGCAAAAATTTTTGCGCAGCCGGGCGCTCGAACGTGAAACACGCGCCGAGAGTTTCCGGAGCGGCTGCGCAGGGGTCGTGATGGACTGCTAGTGAAAGTCCCGCGACATCGCGTCGATCGCGTCGGCCTCGGCACTCGCGTCCTCGACGTGGTGCACGAGTAGGTGCACGACGTCGTCGCGACGCTCGACGATGCCGTGGGCAAGGAGGATGACCGAGTTCCGCACCGCCTTACGACAACGGGTGTAGATCTTGGGACGGATGATGAGGTTCGCAATACCGCTTTCGTCTTCCAGCGTCACGAAGACGATACCTTTGGCGGTTGATGGACGCTGACGAACGAGGACGATGCCCGCGACTGCCACGCGCGTTCCTTGCGGCGTGAGGCGGTCGTTGCGCAGCACACCACACGGAACCGCGCCGCGCGCTGCGATGCGCGGGCGGACGCATGACATCGGATGCTGCTTGAGCGAGAGGCCCACTGCGGTGTAGTCGTGCGCGACTGCGGCGAGATCGCTGACGGGTGGGAGGCGGCTGGTGGGTTGGCTGAGCCCTCGCGAGCGAAGCGGAGGAGGATTTCGTAACTCGTCGTAGTAGTTGGGTACGAGTTTCTCTTCGGGTGGGCCTGCTGTGGACTCGCGCACCCCCTCCGCCTCGCTGCGCTCGGCACCTCCCCCAGCCGAAGGCTGGGGGAGGTGCCGAGCGCAGCGAGGCGGAGGGGGTG